>Ga0214544_1005656_pt1 | contig 23972 bp, 9 predicted proteins | sample CNSS3metaG_FD_160074 | JGI IMG/M metagenome (GOLD analysis project Ga0214544, IMG submission 160074) | Root nodule microbial communities from cowpea collected in UCLA plant growth center, Los Angeles, California, USA - CNSS3 | ecosystem: Host-associated > Plants > Roots > Nodule | place: USA... | reverse complement strand
TATATATATATATATATATATATATCTTAGGGTGCTTCAGATGGCACTTGTTCATGTTAACTCTTCTAATGATATGTCAGACCAAAACCAAGAGGAAATAATGGTTCACATGAATTAACTCCATCACTTGGCTGATCAAGCTGTTCAACTCTTCTGAGCCAATTCACTGGTAATTTACCTTTGAAATCATGGCTGCCAAAGATAACATCTGTGATTCCTTCCCCTTCACTGCCTGGCAACCAAGCAGCAACAAGAGCATCAATCTTTTCCAATAGCCATGGCTCTAATAATAAAGGCCTTCCAGATATCAGAATAACCAGAGTTGGGATTCTGTCAGCAACTAGGCTTATGATATCAGCTCCATTTAAGGGGATTCTAAGCTCTGAATTGTCACCTAAGGTCTCAGCATATGTTGGTTCACCAACAGCTACAATTGCAAAAGAGAATTCGTTGAGTTCTATGGTGGCCTTTGATGGATGTTTCTCATATATAACTTCTGTTTCAGCTCCCACACTTGCCTTCACAGCATCTAAAATTGTTGTCCCTGTAATGGTAGGTGTAAGATACATGTTAACAGCAATGTTTAACAAAGAATACTATAGAAAAAAGAAAAATATGTTTAACAAATCTGTTTTTAAGAATCAACAGAAAACAAAAAGCAGCGCAGAAGAATGTCTTACCAACTGTGATTCGCCCGCTCATTCCATACCAAGTTTTAGTCCAACCACCACATTGATATCCAAGATCATCCGCATGTGTTCCGGCAACAAGGATTCTCTTAGCATTCTTGTTCAATGGAAGAAAAGGTTTGTTATGATATTTCCCATTTTTCAACAAAACCAGAGACTTCTGAACTGCTTCACGTGCAAGATCTCTATGTGGCTGCAGAAATAAATATTAGGGTTAAATATGTTTTTGATCCCTCAAGTTTCAGCGAAATTTGGAATTAGTCCCTCATCAAAACTTTTGACCAATTTAGTCCTTCATCTTTAAAAATGCGTGAATTTAGTCCTTTTAGCCAAATTTTGTTAAGTTTATCTGACATTTCAAGTGCATTTCATGATAGTATTTGAATTATTTACACCGTTTGAAACATTTTTGCTTCAATGTTAACTCAAATACTATCACAAAATGCGTTTAGAATATCAAATAAACTTCATAAAATTGGGTAAGAAGGACTAAATCCAAGCATTTCTAAAGATGAATGACTAAATTGGTATAAAGTTTCGAAGAGGGACTAATTCCAAAATTTATTGAAACTTGAGGGACTAAAAACATATTTAACCCTAAATATTATTATGTGAAAAACGGAGTTCAAACATGATACTAGAAAACAATTAATCGAGGAACATAGAACATAGAACATCAACAATTAAATTTAGGATACCCTGACAAACATATTTCTAGTTTAGAATGATGCACCAATAGATTGGTTAATCATAATAGGTTACCATAATTGCTTGATTAGTCATTTTCCTAAAATATATCAAATGGTATACTAAAAGTTGTAATTGTTACAAATGAAAACTTAGCCTGAACAATGGGTAAAAGAAATTCACTATGTGCTGAGCTATTGATTACCTTGCTACCAACTGTATCTAACAGAGATCTGTCACTAAAAGGAAATTCAAAAAGCCCAGCAGCGAACTTTACTCTCAAAATTCGCTCAACAGCATCATCAATTCTGCTTAGAGGTACTTCCCCTGTTTTAACTAGAGAGGTCAACTCTTCAATGAAAAGTTTGTATCTTAAAGCCACCATCACCTGCATATTTTATTGAATAGATGAAAACAGATTAAGAAAAGCACACTATGATAAAAGATTTCTTTTACCGAAAATCCATATCATACCATGTCAATTCCAGCATTGACTGCAGAGGAAATGCAGAACCGGTAATCTGACCCGTGAGGCTGGCAAAGTCTGTCAAGTCCCTCCCAGTCAGAAATCACAAATCCCTATAACAGCAATGGTCTAGGAATATGTCAATACAAATGTTATATAATCAAAACCAGAAACACAAGAAAATGAAAAAAATCTCAGTCATTGTTATCATATCTTATTAGATATTGCCAAGGACCATTTGTTGTAAAAGCTTAAGTTGCTAGGTGGAGGAAGCTTGGTAATGATTTTTAATCCAGAACAGCTCTTCTCACAAGATCTTTTTGAACTTAAGTGTAGACAATGTGGGAACCTGTTATACCATGAGCCAAAAATAACCTTTTACTCGATGAATAAGGACAATAGGGATTGAAGTTTTTTACTACTCAGAGAATGTTGGGGTGAGCTGTGAGCATTTTACAAACTGATTTTGAATGATCTTGATTTAACAAAATTGTTTTTGGTTTAAGTGAAATGATCTTATGTTTGAAAACCTTTATCTCAAAAGAAAGTTTGTAGTATGACTTAATGTAAAAAATCTGCACCCAACACAAAAGCTATAATCTTTTACTTCTCGTCTATTACGCTTTTAGGAGCAAAATCATGTTTGAAACAATTAAACATTCATTTTAGAGAAAATCAATGTAGTCTGTTAAACAGGGGTTTGAGGCTCCCTACCACAAATCCAAACATGCTATTATGTCAAGGACCGCTATACTACAAGTTAAACCTAATAAGTGGAGCCTCTTGAATAGTTTTTATGTATAATAAAAAGAAAACCTGAAGATCATCTATTTTTTTCAAAAATAAAATGGCAGAACATAAAATGGAAAAGTGGTTTTGGTATTCATCCATGATATACTGAAAATATCTGGTAACATAAAATTAGATAACATACTTTTCAAGCATATTGATGAAAATGCAACTTGAAAATTATCCAGTAATAAAGAGATAGATTTATTAGGTTATTTTACCTTAAAACCTAACTTGTCCTTCAAGATTTCAGTTATAAGAAAACGATCAGCATGGAGTTTGCGTCCATTCCAGCTAGAATAGGAGACCATAATGGTTGAAACTCCCTGAGAAATGCAGTCTAAGTAAGGTGCCATGTGAATTCGCTCCAAGTCTTCATAAGGTATTATAGTATTTCCCTCGTTCACACCTTTATGAGTACCTCCATCCCCAACAAAATGCTTGGCACATGCAACAACATTGTTCCTGTATTATAACTTTAACATGAGATGTATGATCAATAATTAGGAAAAGTTTTTCAAAATAATTACTTGTTTAAGCCATGAGCAGAATGAAGTAATAGGAAAATATACTAATCAGAAAATAGGCAACAAAAAATCAATAGCATAAATAAATACAAGAAATAGGTAACAAAATAGGAAATCATATTTTGCAACAGAAAAAAGGGGACAAAATCCTTCCCTAAAATGAATGACATATAAAGACAACAAATAGGAAGAGCAGAGAACAAAATGCTGTAGCCATCCTGGCGTCAAGTGTCTATAGAATATAGAAATAGTTAGTTTTCAAAACTCTTTTTAATGAAAATATTTTGTTTAAGTTTACATATATGGATTTTGCATACTTTCCAGCTACAAAAGGGTATCCATGTTTATGTCCTTCTGGAGGCTGGCCTTGCAAACCTGATACAATGGAAGTCATCTTTCTAACTATTTCAGTATCCTCACTATAAGATTCATAGCATCTTCCCCATCTAGGATCTTTGAGAACCTGCATACAAAGTGTATCCTCACTATAAGTATACAAAGTGTACACTGGAGTCACTAATGAACATCAAAGACTGATAAATAATGAATGCACCCGGGGCAAAACTTCATTTACTTGCAAAATTTTCGAAATTGAATAAACGTGCACAAAATGAAGATCCAAGTGATTTTACTTTGCAAAATCGGCAGAACCTATGTAGTTCTCTGGCATAAGGATTAGTTGATTGCAATTCCTTACCGCCACACATGGAGCAAAAGTATAGTGAATTCCACTTGCTTTAACTTCCAGTGCAGTAGCAGCTCCAATTCTTCGAACTAAATCACAGTCCCTATAAGCATGCCAACATTGAAATTTAAGGATTGATTTCAAAGGCGAAAAAAGTCACATAAACTCAAAAGCCAATGTAATTCAGCACACCCAGAAAACCATTGCAGCACCATTTCTCATGAAGTTAGCATCTTTATATTTTATCTCTTCAGTACAAGAGAGTCATTCCAGTAGTGTAATAATATTAGGCTTTGCTAATTAAGTTAAAAAACATGTGGGAAAGTGAGTGCTAACCTAGTAGCTCCAAGACCAACATTGTGAGGAAATATGGTAGCACCATAGACGCTGTTATTACCATGAACTGCATCAATCCCATAGAGAAGTGGTATCCCCAGTCGAGACTGTAGAGCCAGTTTTTGAAAGCCATCCACCATATCAGCCCAATCAGACGACTGTGCATTTTCAAAAGGTGAGCTGCCTCCAGAACTCAGTATGCTCCCTATAATGTGCACATATACGTAATTAACTGCCAAAGAAGGGTTCAATCTAAAACAATACAAGCACATACAATAGATATTGATAGAGCACTTGGTCTAAAGGAGAGAAGGGTAGGGAAATTATGAGAAGACGAAAGAGAAAAAATAAAATTTCAAATTATAGACCACTACTTTTCCTCTCCAAAATTTCCTAACATTGAAGGAGGGAAGAAAATCTGGAAGCAGAGGGATTTCAGCCCCCTTCTCTTCCCTCTCATCTAAGTTGTTCAACCAAGCACACTGCAAAGTTTCCATTTTTTGAGGCACACTCTCAATTGGGGCCTCTCAAATTGATTTGAAATTCCAGCAAATTCAAAGTTGAACAAAATGTAACTCAAATATAGAGACGTCAAAGTTCCCATTTTCAAGAGGCACACTCAATTGGGGTCCCACAAATTGATTTCAAGAGGCATACAGAATGGGAGCATAAATTCTACAAATTAGTTTCATGGTTTGGGATCACAAGTTGACCATGGCACAAACAAATATGAGAAATTATTACATGGTTAATGGTCATCCGAAAAGTCAGTGTCTACTTGACATAATGATTTTAAATCTACAAAAAGAGTTATTAAGATTCAATTGTATGTTATGTAAAGATTGCATAGGAATCTAGTGGTCTTGAACTATACAATCATTTCACAAATACAAGCATAATTGAAGTTCCCATTTCCAAGACACTCTCAATTTGGGTTCCCTCAAATTCATTTCAAACTCCAACAAGTTCAAAGTAGCACAAAAACACACCACCATCAAATTTCCCATTTTTAAAACAAACTCTCAAATGGGGTCCCTCAAATTCAACCCAACCCCCAACAAGCTCAACCCTTTAGAAAATAGCAAATGGAAGAGGCACATCACAAGAGGTAGGTTAAAGGGTACCAATGGAAAGATCCCGAATGGCATAATCGTTAGCAACAGTACGCTCAATTTGGGTCATCTGACCAATCTTCTCCCTGAGAGTCATGCGGGAAAGAAGATCCTTCACACGAACTTCAATGGCCTCGTTGGGATTCTTGTACACGCAAGCCATGGTTTGCTGCTGTGTGTGACGTTTATGTTGACAACAAGCGAAAGATGAACACAACAACATAACACACGAACACAACTCAGTTTGTGTCCTTCAATATACATGTACCACACAACAGACTTCAGTTTTTCCTCCAAATGTTACTTCACATTCTATTCTCCCTCGTTTTTAGAGAAATCATTATGTTTTGGATTAAGTTGACTAAATGGTCATTTTTATAATGATAATTAAAAAAAAAAATTGTGCCTTTGTTTTAGAAGTCCTTAATTTGATTTTTTTTTTTTTATTTGAAATGGTCTGAATTTAGTATGTCAAATTATGATGTTAGTGACATGATATTTTGGTGACATTACTCGTGCTATTAAACTTATTTTAAGGTAAAATGATAATTTAATCATTGCATGAATATTTTTAAATATCAACACTCATTCTTTTATAATATGAATTTAGATATTTTATTTTAAATGAACACATTTATTATTCTGATATTTTTTTTGTAAATTTTAATCTATTAAGATGCTGTTTGTTAAAATTCTTATGATTGACTTACACTTGATACAATATCCTTTGTATCATTTTATCGTCACGTGAATAAAATAAAATAATGTAATCGTGTTAAGATCATTTTAATAATCTTAAAATAAAGAAATAATATAAATATGATCTTTGTTAGAAAATGTTATCGAAAAGTTAGTGTTAATATAATGTTAGACTAAAATCACTCATTTTAAGAGATTAAAAAGACTAAATTTTTCCATTTTAAAAGTGAAAAAATTTGTAAACTGAAAAAAAGAAGAGAGATTCAAAATTTTCTCTCTGCCGGCTAATGTTTATTATAGATTATTGTGGAGGGATTAATTTAGCATTTAGTTAAATTACTAATCTCAACCAAGAAAGGGAAAATTGTAACTATTTTCTTAAAATTATGATAAATGATATTTATGATATTATTTTTTGTGAGGTCTAGAAAATAAATTAAAAAATAGTGTATTTTAAAACGACATTGTATTATTTTATTATTAAAGGTATTAAATTATAAATAGATTTTTATAATAGTATAGTTTATTTTAAAAGAAACACTATTTTTCTAAAAACATATTCTTAAGTCCTCTCTTACTTCTCTCTATAAATTTGACTCCAAATTTCATCATTTAAATATCTAAAATGGTAGGAATGATCCTTGTGAAGAGTACTATAGATTTTACATATCAATTTTTTATCTTGAGTAAGTTCAATTTCTACTCGATTTTCTTGAAACAATTTTATCTCTCTTTTACATGTGATCTTATTTCGGTTACATGTAATTGTTCTATCCTCTAAGTAAATATATGTATTTTTGTGATTATAAATTCATGTTCTAATTGTTGATTAAGTTTTTTTCTTGTATAGAGAAAGTAATTACATGTTTTGAAGTTAGGTAAGGAATAACAAGTATTATAAATTTATACTAAGATAAAGAAAACTAATTATTTAATATGTTTTGGTGGACTTTCATAATTGTAGAAACGAAAAATCTAAGAAGAAATTAATTTGAATATGAAATTAGGATTATATATGTGCATAAATAAAGTTATAAAGAAAAAGAAGGTACTTTAAAGATTTCTGTGAACTTGATAAATATAAAATATGTTGAACAAATGAGAAATAATAAAAATTATATAACAAAAGAAAATTTTCTTAAGTGAAATTAAGCAAATGACCAAAATGAACGATTAAAATAAGATTTTTAGTTTACCTAATATTCTAAAGGCATTTAGGTAATTTAAAACGTTAATACATATGTGAACATAGACAAGTACGTACTCATAGCTTTACTCATATTTTTATTTATTTTCTATCAAAATTAAAATTAATTCGAATAATATATATATATAAAGACGGATTTATTTAGTATCTCTAGATATAAATAGATATAAATGTAACTGCATATTTTATTACTAATACACGTTTTAAGATATTTGATTTATTTTCTTTATTTTAATATTATCTTCTAATAAAAAGTTTCTTTTTGCATATATTAAAGTATAGTATACAAGCAAACTATAAATAAAAATAAAAATAATTTGATTTAACAATAAAACAAAAGACCTATATTGAGTCAATTAATATTAGGCTTAAATATATATTTGGTCCATATTTTTGTTGTTTTTATTTAATTTGGTCTCTATTTTCGTTTTGTGTTTAATTAGATCTTCATTTTCGTCATATTGTGGTTAATTTGGTCATTTTCACCAACGGTGTTTAAATAGTTAACGTTTTTGAATAGTACATGTCATGTGTCAGTTCCTGTTTTTTTTTTAATTTTTTTTTAAATTTTAATTTTTTATTTATTTTTTAAATTTTTTTAATTTCAAAAAAATTGTCCACCTGTGAATGCTAGTGCCACGTGTCAGTTTGTGGTTGTATTAATTTTTTTTGTTCAATTTAGTTCCGATATTCGTTATTTTTGTTCAATTCAGTTCCTATATTCGTTATTTTTGTTTAATTTAGTCCAAATTTTTGTTAAAATAGAACTATTTAATTTTTAAAATTGACATTATTATTAGTTATTTTTTTAAATTCAATTATAAATTATAATATTTAATTATAAATTGAATATAATTCTTAGATTAAATTGTTAAATGGAATATAATTATTTAAATATTATTAAAATATAATTATTAAAATTTTAAAAATATATATTAACATTTGTAAAATTCACATTTAAATTTAAAATATTTAATATTTTTATTTCATTTTAGATATTAAAATCTAAAATATTTTATATTTAAATGTTAATTTTACAAATATTAGTTTCCTTTTCTAAACTATTTTGAATATTTAAAATATTTATATATATATATATATATAAAAATTTTAAAAGTATTTTAGAATATAAATATTAGAAAAAAAAATCTAACAACTATATTCTTATAGTATTTTAATTAATTATATTCTATTTAGAAATTAAATATAAGAATTTTATTCAATTTATAATTAAATTTAAAAAATAATAAATTCAAATGTCAATTTTAGAAAAAATATTAATATAATTTGTATAAAAGATATTAAATTTAGTGTCAATTTGAAAGGGACAAAATTTATTTATTTTAACAAAAACTGGGACTAAATTGAACAAAAATAACGAATATAGGGACTAAATTGAACCAAAAATAAAATACTACTACAAACTGTGGCACTAGCATTGACACGTGAAACAATTGTGACTTGACACGTGGACATTTTTTTTGAAATTAAAAAAAAAAAAAAACCAGGAACTGACACGTGACATGTACTGTTCAAAAATGTTAACTATTTAAACACTGTTAGTGAAAATGACCAAATTGACCACAATCTGACGAAAATAAGGACCTAATTGAACACAAAACGAAAATAGGGACCAAATTGAATAAAAACAACAAAAATAGGGACTAAATGTATATTTAAGCCTTTAATATTATATAAACATGTTTATTACTATCATATTTACTTATAAGTTGTGGAATTAGATGATAAAGAAATAACACATGTATACAACTAGTTTTTTTTTTTTTTGTTACTTTGTTTAGAACAATATTTATTTATTGATATTTTATCTCAATATCAATTTATATAACAATTAAAGTAAATACTGGTGGATAATAAAAAGAATAGAATAAAAGGATAAACAAATAATGCATTTCATGCATTTTTAAAAAAATTGAATATGTAATTTTGCATTTTTATTGTAGATTTCATTTACCTCAATTGTTATCCTATTATACACAAAAAAAGATTAAAATAAATTAGGAAACATATACAATTATGATCATTTAGGTTTTTTTTACTATTTGTTAATATTTCTAAAATTTCTCATTACAATCAATCAAATACATCAGATAAGTAACCCGATTCTCTATTTTAAACCTTTGGCTTAGTAACCGTTTGTTCTGACGACTCACCATGGATATCATTGCTACTTGATGGATTGCCATTGTTATCATCTTTAAGCATATTTGTGGATGACACCTGCTCAATTTAAAAAAAAATATACAATATAACTTGTATATCTAATGCCATATAATATAGTGTAAATGTACAATAATTATAAAAATGTTAAAGAATAAAATGTTACTTTATCATCCACTAAATCTCTTGATTTTTCAATCATGTCTTCCAAAAATTTTGTCTCACTTATTAGATTGGTTGATTGTATTGTAACTTCTTGATTGTTTAGGTTGTTAGAATTGTCTTCATTGTTCTTTAATTTGATGTGTTTTTCCTTGTTGTCAACTTCATCATTCATTTTGCCAAAGATGTTTGATTCTTCATTAAAATTCTCTAGAAGACTAGTATGCTCTTGATAAATATCACATGTAATATGAAAATTAAGGTGTAAAGGTTTTCTTATTTCATTTGAGAGAGAAAACTTAAAATTTGTAATTTTAAAGTGCGTTTAAGAAACTTGAACATTTGCCTAATTAAGTTTTGTTTAATTTGAGAAAACATTTTATACTTTTAATTTTTATTTTCATTACTAATTAGAATTTTTTTTTCTTATTTTTATTTGGTTTTTTTTAATAAAGAAAGTGTAAATAGTATAACATTATGAAGTTTCTTGTAGAAATTAAAAGGAAAAGAAAAAGCAAAGGTAACTTTTATAAGACATATAAACTCTTACTTACATGTATATAACTAATGAAAGTTATAATTTCTTTTATTAGATAGTTATAAATATGACAACTAGATGAATATTTTCACGATCAATATATGAAATACAATAAATATTAAACAAACTTGCAAATTTAGTCTAAAAAGTCATGATGAGACTATTTAATTATGTTCTAAAGACAAACCTGTGATTCATTATGTAATTTATCAGTTGTACCATCTATTATTGGTTGAATGTTTTGAGGAGAAACATTAGGTGGACTTTCACTTGATGAAGTTTTTAGGGTCACACCCTTTGTAGTAGATTGTTGAGGTTCTGTATGCATGAGTTGATCAGAATTTGATGCTGAAATTTCATCTATTAAATCATCCATCATTGGTTGAACTGATTGAGACATGATGTCATGTGGACCTTCACTGTTTGAACTTTCTTGGTTCACACCATCTACAATAGATTGTTGAGGCTCTATATGCATGTGTTGATCAAAATTTGACGATGAAATTTCATCTATTAAATCATCCATAATTGGTTGCATTGGTTGATGCATGATATCATGTGAACTTTCATTGTTTGAGCTTTCTTGGATCATACCATCCACAATAGATAGGTGAGGCTCTACATGCATGTGTTGATCAAAATTTGGCAATAAAGTTTTATCTAGTATGTCTTCTAACATTGGTTGTCCGGTATGAGGCATGATATTATGTGAATTTTCACTATGTAAACTTTCTTGGGTTAAACCATCCCCAATAGATTGTTGGCCATCTATATGCATGTGTTGGTCAAAATTTGAAAATGAAGTTTTGTGTATTACATTATCTATCATTGATTGTTTGGTATGAGGTATGACGATAGGAGAATTTTCACTATCTAAAATTTCTTGGGTCAAACCCTCCACTATAGAGTGTTGACCATCTATATGCATGTGTTGATCAAAATTTGACAATGAAATTTCATCTATTACATCTTCTATCACTGGTTGTCTGGTATGAAGCATGATGTTAGGTGAAATTTCACTATCTAAACTTTCTTGGGTTAAATCCTCCCCAATAGATTGTTGACCATCTATATGCATGTGTTGATCAAAATTTGACAATGAAATTTCATCTCCCATTGTTTTCTCCGGTAACACAGACCTTGGTGATGATGAAACTGAGTGAATGGAGGCATCTTCAATTGATTCTTGTCGCATTACTGATGTCTCAAGATCTTCAATATTTCTTGAGTCCTCTATGTTATCTTGATTGGTGGTTGCTAAGTTATTCATATCATTTATAAATCTTGTCTCATTTGCGACATTCTCTGTCATGTTATATTGTTCCTAATAGTACAAAAAATGAGAATAATGTAGTTTATCATCTTGTCAAGTCTTTCTAATGAAGAAAACAACTAAAATGTAGTGATTGAATTCTTACAAACATAAAATGACAAATTTTGTTCTTTTATGGGAATTTATGAACAAAAAAATTTTCACCAACAATTTTATTACAAAATAACACCAAGGCAACTTACCTTCGGATTTTCAAAGTGTGTTTCATTTGGAACTTGATTTAGAGCATGAGAAGAGTTGGAAGATTGTGGTGCTTCAATCTCCTCCATAGAATGTTTCAAATAGTCAAATATATTTTGATGATTATTTGTTGCATGAGTAGGAGTATTTTCAGGCACATCATATTTTGAGGATGATGAACACATATCAGTTGCATTTTCTTCATTTATATGGCATGGATCAAAAGGTGAAACAACATCCTTTGAAGAATTGTTCACTTCTACATTATTTCCTTCATTGTTAACTCCTTGTGCTTCTTTTACTCCATGGAAAGAGGATCCCCACAACTCTTCACTGCCAGAACTAATGTCTCTATCAATGTCCCCATCGTATAATATTGAGTCTCTATCAATGGAAGAATTAATCTCAACATTCTCACCGACTGTTGATGTTGGTGAACCAATTTCAGAAACCTCTACTTGTAAGTCAGAAGCTACAGAATGTGTTGGGGTGTGACAAAGTCTCCCATTGGCTAAAAACATATTTTCTTGTCTTTTATCAACTATTGATGTCACAGTCTCATACATAGCTTCATGTATATTACTATTAGTATCACCAGTGCTACTAGATAATGGTAAATTGAGAACCCTCTCATGAGACTTGGGAAACTTAGGCCATTGCCCTAATTTCTCTAGTCTTGACTCACTTGTTTGATTTGACATGGGTTTTGTTTCATACTCCACTTTCTCACCTTTCATGTCATTCATATCAATCTTACGTTTCCCATCTTCTTTATGTGTCAATTTCTCTCCCTTTGTTGATGGATTGGATGTTTGCAATCCATTTTCGCCACTTTCGCTACTTTCGCCACTTTGATTGTAAATCAATTGGTCAATTAGCCAATCATGAGTTCCCTTTTCTGCATGAGTAAAATACATTTAGTTTTCTTGAACAACTTTCACCATAATTTCCCTTTTTTATTATATTTGATAAAGAACTTAAAAAATACAATACAAAAAATAAATATTATTTTCTAAAAGATCTAAAAAGTACTTATAAAAAATGTCATAGACCATTTTTCATAAGGCTATTTTAAACATTCTAGTTATCACCTTATTTTGAGAGTGATAAAGAAATAGAGGAAGAAAAAAAATGACGAGGATAAAATATGACTATCACCTGTATGACTCCTTCTAAATCTTGAGTATGTAAATCTATCAGAATGCTTCCTTCCTCTATTAAGGAAATAATGCTCTTTAGCACCATGATCTTGTTTGATTTCTGATGTGAAAGGGTGGCCTAAACTGAAACTTTCATGCTTGCCTAATGACATGTCGTTCTGACTAGAGAATTCTTGTGGAAAACTATCTCTCAGGAGGTTAAGCTTCTCGTCAGAATGAGCGTAAGGAATTTTATAAGGACTTCTTGGTACGAGAGAAGGGGCAGAACCTGGCACTTCTAAACCATCATCAAACTCTTTTGAAGAATTTAAAGGACTGTTTCTTTTCATAAACAATGGTGCAATTGGTTTTTTATCATTTAGACCTTTCTCATGTTGCCCCTTAAATAACTTTTTTTCCTTTCTTCTAACTATGAGGCTCTCTAGCCTTTTATTTCTCTCCATTTCTGAAATTCCAAGATACATTAGGTTCTTTTGATCATCTTCTGTCCACTCTATAGCTTTGTTCCTATCCTCTTGTGCTTCTTCTTCATCATCTCCATCCTCTATCTTTCTCTCTATCTCTAAATCACCACATTCCACCAAATCAATCATTGAAGGTTCAGATCTTAAGTTTTGCCTCTTATGAACTTGAGCTTTTTTTGCAAACAACCTATTTTCCAATGAACTTTCTCCCTTCTCAAAATATCTGCCCCATCTGTTCTCCATGTTTCTTTTAGTGAACTCATTATAAAAAACTATTGACAAATCCTTGGCCTTTTCTTCTAAACCACCATACACATCCCAATTCTTATCACTGAATTTTCTCCTTCTACTTGTGGCATTTTGTGATGGATACTTATGAAGTAGATTTGGTTTCTTATGGTTTGGTATCTTTGGGCATTTTTCTTCAACCTTCTTTTGCTCTTCTTTCTCATCCTTGATTTTAACATACTTGAGTTGAGTTTTCTCAGAACTCCAAAAGATTTTTATAAAAATAATACCACACACAAAGAAAGGGGACATGTAAACCAAGAAGTTATAAATATAAGAAAGGAATATATATAGACTGAAACAAGCCAACAAGGCACTTGAAATTATTGGATGACTTTGTATAAATGTGTAACTAGACTTGGTTGAATCATGGATCACTTTAAACAAATGAAGTTGAATATCCTTTAAATTCAAACCCATGTTTGGAAATTTAAATATTGTGCAAAGGTTAAGCTAAAATGCTTTCAAGCTTGCAGGCAAATGTATTTGCCACAACTTAACAGTGAAAAACTCATATTATAAACATTTTGTTAATTTCCAGGTTCAAGAAAGTAACCATAATTATTATAGTAAAGGATGACACACGTGTTTGCTACATTACATAAAAGTTCAATGAAAATATGACTTTTTTGTCAGGGAAAAAAATTATAACAAACAAGAAGAACAAAGAAAGGTAACCAAAATTTTGCATGAAAGAGATTTTGTATAAGTTGATGAAAACAATTTTGAAAAGTGAACGTTGAAGGATCAAAAGAGAAAAACAAGGTCAACTAGACCTCCAATAAGTGGTTAACAATTAACAAATGTTTAATCTTCCCTAACAAATGGACAGTCATAGAGAACTATGAATATTTAGTTTGCCTTTTTAAGGAAAATCTTTTATTGGCTAAAAAGTTCATAGATCCTTTTATTTAGAAGCTTTACATACCATACAAAAAGAGAAAGTTATAAAAAATAAAAAAAGAAAAGTAGGATTATGATTTCATTAATCTTCTAATAATCACATATGATGGTACATGTTTTAAGAAATACTAATAATTAAGAAATGATTTTTGTCCAAATCAAAAACCATGAATTTATATATATATATATATATATATATATATCGTTCTTATGAGAAAAGAGCGTGAAACCTCCAAAGTGAAACAAAAGAATTTGACCACTTGGTTACAAGTGAAAACCAAAGAGGAACTCACTTGCAGAAGATTCTCCAACGCTCAAGTCAATAAGAGCACACAAAAACAATAAATATATAAGAGTGAGTATGAAAGGTCGAGTGAGTACATCCTATAAAATTATATCATATTTAAGTAAGATTGTTTATATCATGAGAGTGTAACCAATCTAATTGATATTATGTTATTAATTAAATATGACATCATTCTACGGAAAATACTCACTTAACTTTCAGAATCACTTTTATATATTGATAGTTTTCTTGTCCTTTGTTGACTTAAGCATCAAAGATCTTTTGTAGGTGAATTTCTTCATGGTTTTTGCAATCTGATGGTCATTTTTTTTTCCTTCACATTAGAGACTCCACACTGTTTTCAAATAAGAACACACACATGCACTCACACGCACACAAGCACACACACGCACACACATACACGCACACAAGATTCAAAGTTGAATACATTTTTATTTTAAGTAGATCAGATAAATGCAAATAGATAAATGACAAGTGGTTGAAAAACTTAAAAAATGAATTTATGCAAATATATATAATATGTTTTTATTGAACATGACATGATTAATTTCATGTCTAACTTAATATTGTCAAAAAATTTATTAGCACATTTTACTAAGATGTTATATGAATTTTATATATCTTTTTAACTAAATGAATCTTTGCTTATAAAAATGTATTTCTTTTCGATTAAATTGAATGTCTTCAGGCACAACATAAAGTAAATGAACAAATTAGTTTAAATTAGTTGAGTTTAATAACTTATTTTAAATATGTAACTCTTTACATGCAAAAATATAATAAGAAATTATTGATGTCATTGTACATTAGAGTGGATCATCGACATTAGATATAATTTATGTTGTTATGATCAAATTGATCTATTACATTAATATAAAACATTTATAAAGAAAAAAAAATTATATTGAACATTTAACCATAGGTGTTTACATATAATTCAATGACTTCTTTTTTACCTTCCTCTCTAAAGAAACCTTAGACACTTTCCAAGACTTCTAACCTCGTTAATAGAAGACAAAGCCTTTTCTAATTCTCCTATCCACAAAATTCAAACACATGAATTAATTTTATTGAGATTTTCTCAACTCAAATTTCCTGTAAAAGGTTTCCAAACATGGAAGAAAGAAAAATGAAATTGAGATTCCTTGTCTTTGTGAAATAAAAAAATACCATCTAAAAAAATGTGAAGAGTAGTAGGATTGTCCTTGAAATGAAAATGCAATGTCATGTACCAATTATTGAATATAAATAGATAATTCTCGATGCACATAAATAATAAAAATATAAGAAGGAAATGGATCTTCTTGTCTTAGTCTCTAAGTAGATTGAAAAATATTTAGCTACAACCATTCCAAGTTTGATAATACATGCAATCTCCGAGAAGGACAAAGAGAGACAAAGAGAGGGGATTCTCGGGTTATATTTAGTTTTATTCCAGAAACTCTTGAAGGATTCCGTTAATTAACAAATTAATTATAGAAATAAGTATACAAAACAATCATGGTTATAACAAGTGCATAAATTATTGTTAGCTTTTTTTCTCAATCTCCCTCGATCAAGAATCCAAGTATTTTTTTAGTTCCCACTTCTGGCTACAAAATAAAGTAGTTTTCTAAGAGGGTAACTCTCAAAGAAAAGATATACAATGAGTTTCTCAAAGGATGAATTCACTTAGTGAAGAGTATACAAGTTTATCACACTTCCACTACAACTAAGATACAAAAGACTATAATAGTATCTAAGACTTAGGAAGTTTGATATCTCTTATGGTGGGATTGTCGTTTTATTAAAATATGTTTGAATATTTTTGTTGCTTGAGTCAATTTTGTCTTGATGTAGTTTTGCATAATTATGGTGATGTAGTCTTTAAGATACTTTGTGTATAATTACTTTATTTTCTCTACCCATTCAACTTGAGTTTGCTCATAGAAGATATTGTGTCCAATTTTTTTTAGTATGTTATATAAACATGAAAACTTTGTATATATATATATATATATATATATATATATATATATATATATATATATATATATATATAATATATATAGGAATTTGGATTATCTGCTGGGTTTTCTGTGTTATTCCTTTATTGCGGTTTCAAAATACATTGATGACCATTGATTTTGAAGTTTTAAAATATATTAAAAATACTTTAAAGTATAATATAGAGTATTTTTAATGTTAATGCACAAGTCCATATATAGTCATGCACAAGATAAATGATATTAAGGCTCTTAATTATAAGTTTATTTGAATGTTATACTTGGAATAATTTGTTTCTTTATGCAAAGATATATATTAGCACACTGAAGGCTATTTAATGTATTTGTTCCTTTTGAATAAGATATTAAATCAATTATATGTTGTTTTTATATAAAAAATGTTCAAGTGCAATTTGTTATGTGCTCAACTACAATAATTTATGTTTTAGATTTTCTTATAAGCATTAGAGTTTTTTTACCTTCATTGTGAATTATAAAAGACAAATTTTGCTCAATAAATCATGTGTTAGATAGCTCTTAAAAGATAAAAAAATATAATCATTAATTTAATTACTTTATGTATATTTATAATCATCAAATCCAATCATGAGTCAATTTAAGGTTTTTATACACATTAGCCGAAAAATTCATAACAAAAATCTTAACAATGTAAATAAAAAATAAGAACATGAATGAATAACTCTTAGGTTAATTTGAAATGAAAAGTAGTTCTTTTAACAATATCTTAACTTTAGTTATACCGTGTTCGTTTATGTGGATGCACTAATAAAAGAGAATAGCGAGCGAGGATTAGGAGTGACTTTACGTTCGTTTAGGTGTATTTGAACGAAAGGAAAGACGCAGATCAGTAGGAGAAGGTTAAAATCTCATCCCACTTCATCTAATAAGGTAATTACCAAACTAACCTTGCATCCCATCCCGCTTCATCTGATCCCATCCCCTATATATGCGCGTATTATGAGGAGTGTGTTGGAGGTCTGTGCATGGTGAAGAACCCACTGTCGAAGGTAGGCTATGTGGTCCAACATGGGGAGAAAATGGAGTAGGCCACACATGAACGAAATCAAGTATAGGAGTTTTGGAACTGGATCTAAAAAATGAACACACGTTTGGAATGAACTCTTTGTTTTTTGTAACCTATTCCACTTCCTAAATAAGGTGATAACAAATATTTAATTTTAAGAGCTTTCTTATTGAAAATAAAAAATATTAAATTTTTATACCGAATATATTATAAGTTTTATTTATTTCAATTAATAATTATTTTATTCATCATAAAAAAATAAAAAACAATTACAATTCATCTAAATATCATTTTATATTACTTTTAACACTAAGGACAATTTGATAATCTTATTTTTTATCTATTAAATTTTATTTTAATTAGTCAAATCCTTCACAAACTTTTATAAACTTTACTCTCAAATTCACTTCATCGTTATCTCCAAATCCCTTCAAAATAACAACAGAAAGTTTAATCTCAATCTATCCAAATCAATCATCTACCCCTCCTTCAAATTATTCTTCCCAAAAAAAAAAACACACTTTTAATATAACTACATTCCAATTATAATTAAAACGAGGATAGCGTAACAAAATATGAATTTGAGGATTTGAATAATTTCAAACTTTTACTTTTTCTAAATGAATTTTGAAACTATCTAATTTGAAATAATTCAATTACTCAATTTTAAAATTTTAATCTTTGATTAAATTTCTTATCCAAATAATATAAATAATATACAGTCATTAAGCATTCCAAAATCCTTTATAGCAAGAAATTTAAATCCTTCCTACAATAGTAAAAGTATGTGCATTTAGAAAGAGTTTATTTAAAAGTAATATATCAAAATCCTAAGTATTATTCCAACTTTAAATCTATTAAAATAAAATTATTAAGATGAATAACCACATTCAATATATATATATATATATATATATATATATATATATATATATATATATAAAATTCTTACTTTTAGATAAAATTATATAATTTTATGTAATTTAATAATTTTTATAAAATTCTAAAATTTCAATATTTCATAATATGTTGTCACAAATCATTTCAAATGTTTTTTACAAAAGTAAATTGCTCTCTTAAGCAAAAAAAATCTCATCTATTTATACAATATTTGGAGTACATACATTCAAGAAAGAACTACTTTTATGCTATCATATTAAACAGTTAAATTGGAAAATAGATGTGTGTTCTAAAAGGATGAATCTCATTTATATAATAGTATAAATATAAATATCATTGATAATTTAAAATCTTATTTGAAACCTAACATTTTAAATTTAAAATCCTTTTATGTTTCTTTCAAGACTTAATGCTTCAACTTATCACGAGTCATGTACCGGGAAACCCTTCTAAGTCAAACATATATTTTTATTACATTTATTAAAAAAACATTAATTCTTTTACAAGTAAATGTTACTCTACTTGACTATGATTTTTAATATTCTTAGCATAATTTATGCACAAAATAAATTAGGCTCCTTGGTTCCATACTTTTTTTTTTATGGACCAATCCTCAATGTGAACTTGAATTTATTCGAAACCCAAATTTCTTCAAAATCTTATCCACAAAGTATTTATTTATTTATTTTAGTTTTGGAATGTCATGACATTTTTCATATAAAACGGAGCACAAGTTTTGTTTTTTTTGTGACAACATTAGGAACACAAGTTAAAAAATTATTAAAATGCATAGTCCATGCATGCCTATGAAATTAAGAAAAACAATACAAAAATACAAAACGCACGATAAAAACAAAACATGAGTGATGAGGAATATTATTGACCATTGACTACAGTGTCGAAAAACAAGGACATTGACGGTTCAGATCTTCCAAGTCCCCCTCAATCCAACGGTTATCATTCTCTTTTCAAATAACCTTCTCTTTCTTCTTTCTTCTTTGGCCTTCACCCTCCATTGTTGCAACTCTGCAAACTCCAATACCCACGTTTTAAGTTCTGATTTTTCGTGTCCGGGTCTTTCTCACTCGCTTCGAATGTTACCTTTAGAGTATCATTATCACTATTTCTCAGCTTTAACCCACACGAAATTAAAACCCTACCAACCGTTTTCCCGCGCAAATTCTAGGGTTTCCCTTCCCTCCCTCGACGACACCCTCCGTTGTTTCCGATGCCCAATTTTGCCCAACGTTCCTCTTAGGTACGGATTGTGGGGTCACCATCGATCATCATGGGCGTGTCGTTCTGCCGGCGAACCAGATTCCGCGGCCGATTCCGGCGAGGAGAAGACCGAGGAAGACGATGCTGGTTCGAACCGGCGGAAGGACGGGTGGTGGTCTCGATGGCGTCGGTGGCGGTGGCAGCCACTGATTCAGGTTCAGGAAATTGGGATCCTGCTTTTGCAAATAGGGATTGGGTTCTTCGTCATGCGGTTGCTCCGACCCGGAATCCCACTGCCCGGGTCGGACCCGAAGGCTCCGACGGTGTTTGTGAGTGTGCCTTATAGCGAGTTTTTGAGTCGGATCAATGGTGACCAGGTGCAGAAGGTGGAGGTGGATGGGGTCCACATCATGTTCAAGCTGAAGGCTGGTGTTGGAACAAGCCACGATGGTGGTGGTGATGTTGTTGCAGTGAATGGTGGTGGTAGTAGTAGTAGTAATATTACTAGGATGCAAGAATCAGAATCCTTGGTGAAGAGTGTTGCGCCAACTAAGAGGATAGTTTACACTACCACAAGGCCAAGTGATATCAGAACTCCCTATGAAAAGATGCTGGACAATAAGGTGGAGTTTGGGTCCCCGGATAAGCGTTCTGGTGGATTCTTTAACTCTGCACTGGTAAGCATGTGGCAACACCTATGTTATGCGTGTGATTTTAGAGATATATGAAGTTTGAGAATTAAACTAGTAATAGCATTATTACTTTGGTGCTAGAGACTTTTTAATGTGAGTTATAGCTTATCTGAATTTAGTTAGAGCAATGGCGCCATACGATCCATTTAGCCAACTTCACATAATGGGACAGGGCTTTTGTTCTGTGAGGAGGTTGATTCCGGAATTGGATATGAAGAGCCTCTTATAGAACAGCAAATGATTAAGTAACAAATGATGAACATTGAACAAACCTTTCCTATAGGGAGTATTCTTTTACAAAATCTACTATCAGATATATGCACCTAACCATCCGTGGTTATTTTCAACACATTACTACCATCCTGCAGTTTCTAGTATGGGGCTAACTACTAACTACCAACATTAATTTTCTACACAATTTTCATCCTTGAGTTTTAATACAAAACTCAAGGTATGTATTTTCTACACATAAGTGATAAATGCCTTAACCTCTCACTTTCGGGTAGCCTTAGCACCCTTCTAATTATTTTCTTTTACCTTATTTTGGGGGCAGGTGTTTTGAAGCTTAATGTTCTGGTTGCAGAATGTACAATTGTTTGAATAAATAAAATTGAGACCTGAAAGAGGAATACGAATTATAGTTATTTCTCAGAATGAAGCAAGGCAATTGTTTTACCAAAAAATTTAAACTCGGTGAATGCCCAATATGAATAGCTACAATGGTGGGGATGGACTAAAATTTAGGTACATAAGTGTTTCCTTCTTCTTGATAAGCAGTTAGAGTGGTGGATGTAGCTCCCATCCTTTGCAAACCATTATAAATTTTGGAAGGATAATAGTTTGATTTGGAGTATTAATTTCTTAAAGGGTTAAATATGTTTGTAGTTTTTAAACATGGACTCAAAATTGGAATTTGACTCTGTCTCAAACTTTGATATATTTTGGTCTTTAAAATCTAAAAATGAATGAATATAATAAACAATGTAATTTCTTTTTTTGTTAAAAATGTTATAGGCTCGCATTTGAGTTGGAAGTTGTCAAATGATTTAAACAGCTCAAACGCCAACTTGAAACATTGTTTTTGACATGTCAAACAAATTTAATACAATTGGTTAGGAGCATTATAACTATTCATGTTTTAAGTTTGAAAACCAAACTTAATCAAAGTTTTAGACAAAGACAAATTTTAATTTTGTGTCAAAGTTTAGGAAGTATAAATATATTTAACCTTTTCCCAAAACATTCAATTACTTTGATTTTTAATAGTAATTAACCTTTTATTGCATTCATGAGGACAATATGCACAAAATAATGCAAATATAAAGAGGTACAAGAATTATGGTTGTATTTGCTGGTTTAAGAAGAACAAAAAACAGTGGTTAACAGAAGAGAAAACCCTGAAGATATAAAACTTGATGAAAAATAGAGTGCAACAGAAAGTTCTTCCTCTAGCATCTTATTATATTAATGTAACTTACTTTACACACGTTCAGAATTAACTAGAATTAACTGATTCTAGCAACCACAATAATAATTTAGCTGAAAAATAGGAAATAACTAATCAACTAATGCTAATGAAACAAAACAAATTGATTCACTCGAACTGAAACAAGCATGAAAGCTTCCTAAATATATGCAACATCCAAAGGCACACTCTCAACTCTCCTTCTTGCCTTGGAGGTGGCAAGCTCCTTGCTTCTTCCTTAGGAATTCAAACTTGCTGAATGGAAAAGATTTGGTGAAAATGTGAACAACATGGTCTTCTATTCGACAGTAAACAAGATTTGCATCACCATTTTCTTGAACTTGTCTTAATTGAACCAACTTTTCATAAAAATACCTGGTCTTCCCATGAAACACAAGATTATGTGAAATGGAAATTGTTGCTTGGTTATTGGCAAAATTGTTTGTTCTTTATCTTGCTTGTGACCCAAGTCTATTAAAACAACACCCTAACCTAAAGTACTATTCATATAATCTAAGCTACCTGCCCAATCAAACAGAAAAACCAAATAATTTGAAAGCCTTGTACTTGGTAGTACTTGACAGTCCCTTTGGTGTATCTCACAATCTTTTTGCTGCCTTAAAGCACAATTCACTAGCACAATGCATGCATCTTGACAACACACTAATAGGAAATTAAATGTTAGGCCATGTGGATGTGGGATACATTAGACATCCAATGAAGCTTCTAAAATGCGCTTCATCAACTTTATCAGCTCTATGCTCCTTGTTGGGCATCTCCTTTTGATTCATAGGAGTGTTTACTATTTTGCATTCATCTAGCTGAATCTTATTTGGCTTCTATTTTGCATATTTGTTTGGACAAATAAAAATCTCATTCTTCTTCTAAGTGATTTCCATGCACAGAAAGTAGGTCATGAGACCAATCTCAGTCATCTCAAAGACATCCTTCATTTCTAGCTTGAATTCATTAATTTGTGCTAGGTTGCTTCCTGTCACCAAAGGATCATCAACACAAAAAATGATTAAAATATCTGCTTCAACACTCTTGACATTTAGTGTAGCTTTGGATTGGCTGTTTTGAAAGCCCAAGCTCAACTAATGATCATTAATTCTACTGTACTACCCCAGGGGTTTGCATCAAGCCACATGAAGCCTTTTTTAGCAAATGGACTTTATCTTCTTATCTTTTGATCACAAAACCTTCATGAATCTCCTTCTACAAAAAAACGTTTAGAAAGGCTGACTTGATGTCCATTTTAAACACTTGCATTGGTGCAACAATGACAATTAGCAACCTTATTGTATCAAGCCTTCCTACTGGAGCAATGATATATGCATAATCAACTCATAAGTTTGAGAATAGCCCTTCGCAACAGGCATTGCTTTGTGCTTGATTAAGGAACCACTGAGATTGGGTTTTGTTTGAAACACTCACTTCACCCCTATGATATTTTGTCGTGAGGTCTTGGAACCATCATCCAAGTTTGATTCTCAGTCATGGACATCTCCTCTTTCATTCCTGCTAACCTTTCTGCTCCATAGCAGCTTCAAAACTGGCTGGTTCACACAGCTATATTGCACACTTTGCATTGCTTATTTGGTAGATGTTAGAAAGCAACCTTGTGGCTTGAACTGGTGCATCATCTACTGATCTTCAAGCTCCAGTACAACGTTTTGATTCTTCTTTGAGTATCTCCAACACCAGCTTTCTTCTTCCATAAAGTACATATTTCTACTTATAAGAAATTTTCTAGTTTTAGGTTTGTTGAGATGTAATATTTTATTTATCATGTATGGGATCCTTTCTTTAGGGTTAGGGTTAGGGCTGGGCCTTGACTCTTTGTATTCTGCTTACTATCTTCTTATATAAACAGTAGTAAAACAGTAACAGTGTAGTTTTTCACTGTTTCATTTATCTGAAATCTCTTCAAGATGGTATCAAGAGCCAGAAC
>Ga0214544_1005655_pt1 | contig 23975 bp, 9 predicted proteins | sample CNSS3metaG_FD_160074 | JGI IMG/M metagenome (GOLD analysis project Ga0214544, IMG submission 160074) | Root nodule microbial communities from cowpea collected in UCLA plant growth center, Los Angeles, California, USA - CNSS3 | ecosystem: Host-associated > Plants > Roots > Nodule | place: USA... | reverse complement strand
TCTATCTCATATATATATATATATATATATATATATATATATATATATGGTCTTTCAGTCTTAAAATTAAAATTGTTATCTTACTGGCAGATCTTTAACTAACCAACCTCTATTCTCTCCTGAAATCTCGCATAGGGTGGTTATTCCTAAAATCCAGGATATTTGCTCGTTACCTTGGCCCAAATGCTCGTTACCTCGGCCCAAATACTCATTACCCCGGTCTGTGACTGAGACTCGTTGTTTTATGATAAATATTTATCTAGTCAGAATCCAAATGAGTATGTTGAGGTCGGACATTCCATGTACGGTACAGTTATGTATTGTATCTAATCTAAATTAAAAAGTAAAAAAAAATATGATTAAAATATTGACACATTGATTTTGAATGAGTTATTTTTTATCATTTGGTTTTAATAAATCTTCATGTCTTTGTAAGTTGTCATTCAACATTAAAATATTGACACATTGATTTTGAATGAGTTATTTTTTATCAATTAGTTTTAATAAATCTTCATATCTTTGTAAAGTCATTCAACATTATTTAAATGAGTTATTTGAACTTTGTTTAAAATTGATGAATGTTATCTAAAATATTTAAAAACAAAATTGTAAATATTCACGAGTACCTGTGGATATCCGTGGATATTAAAAAAATATACGAGTACCGTACCCACGTAACGAATATTCGCACGGATATGGAGACAGGTACAAAAGAGATATTTATCCAATATGTAAAGTACGAGAGAGTTACTGATCGTACCTATCCACTCCGTTGACATCCTTTACCAGTAATGTAATTATCAATTATTTAAATAATAATAATATTTTTACATCTAAAATCTTTTTGCATGACACTATCTTTTATTGTTTTTTATTTTTTCTACTGATACAAAAATTTACTTTTATTTCATTACATAAATTCTCAAACGCTGTCTAATAATTTTTTTCTTGTAGATAAGTGCATATATACATACTTTCTCCATCCTTGGAGTCCATTTTTTTTATTTAAAATATCTAAATCATCAAATAGAAAGAATATTTCCAGTTTGGTATGGTTTAATTTAAACCAATAAATCAAACCACACTACATCATAATTTGAATCAATTTTTCTGATTTTTAATTTAGTTTTATTCTTTTATGAAGGATTTATTATTTTTTATCTTTTAAATTGAAATATGATAATAAAAACATTTTACTTAAAAATTAGGTTAAGTTATGTTTTGATTTCTACTTTTGTAGCAAAATATCGATTTGGTCCCTCTATTTTTTTATCTCAATTTAGTCCCTATTGTTGGAAATTTGATGTATGTAATAAGTCATTTCCGTTAGTGGTGCAATAACAATGTTAAAGGGTGTCATGAGTCAGTTTCTAGATTTTTTGAATTTTTATTTTAAAATTAAAAATTTGCTACGTGTCAAGCTGACGTCATGTTATATGGTAGTGATAGTGTGATGTGGTAAAGGCAGTGTTACGTGTTAGTGTTACGCAAGGTGTCATTTCCTCATTTAAATATTTAGCCCATGTATTTTTATGTCTCAAATTAGTCCAATTTTTTATAAAAATTGAAAAATTTTGTCTCTCTTTAAATTGAAATCAAATTTATTTTTTATATAAATGGTACACAAATATTTAAATGAGGAAATGACACCTGACGTAACAATGACACGTGGCACTACCACTGTCACATCATATTGCCATTGTCACATGGTACGACATCAGTTTGACATGTGACAATTTTTTTAATATTTAAAAAAATAATAAAAAATTCAGAAACTGACACGTGACATCCCTATTACTGTACCACCAACAAAAATAACTTAATTACATCAAATTTCTCAAAATATGAATCAAATTAAAATAAAAATAAATAAATAAATCAAATCAATATTTTATGAAAATATAAATCAAAAGATATAATTAAACCTAAAAGTTAATAAACATATTAACTAATAAACCAATAGAAGTACAAGACTAAATATTAAAATTAGTAAAGTTAAAACCATATATTGTCACGTATTCTGAGAAGGTTTTAGTACGCTAAAATTAATGATAATTAATGATGAATCATGTAAGAAAAGACATCACAATATCAAGCTAGAAAAGACTTGAGAACTTGGTCCACCGACGATATCATATTTTATCTCCGAAGAGTTCCAAAATTTTAAAAATTCATCATTTACTAATTTTCTTTTCATTCTTTTATTATTATTATTTTATATTTTATTCTTTTAGTTGATATATTTATATTTGTTATAAAATTTTGAATTTTTTGGTGATATATTCTTATATTAAATAAAGAATTGTCAAATACCTGCAAAAGTTTAAAAGATAAAATAATAAAATAAAATATATTGATAAAAGATTAAATTATTAAAAAATTGTATATCAAAATAGGGATAACAATAATAAATCTCATTTATATATACACTAATGAAAATACATGTCCTGACGTGTGTTTGTGAGAAGAATCCAACAAATAAAACATAAGTATATATATATATATATTAAAACTAATAACTATTGTTTGTTGGCCTTTTGAGAAAGAAAATTGAATTGGAGATAAAGTAATTTATCCATCACAACACGACACTTTTAAAAAGTTTCGTCATCTTTAAAGACGGGGACAATAGAAGCCGTTTGTGTGAGAAATCCTCAAATCTACTCTGAATTGTTTAACATAAGGTGAGTGAAATTTGTTTTTAGAGTTGTTTTAGTTTTTGTAATGCATGCAACATTCTAAGGTTGTATGTGATTTCTTTCTTGTAATCTAGATAAAATTTCATATTGACCACAAAATCACAAAATTTAATATTTTATGGTTTAATTGTGTGTATAGGACAAATGTTGGGGGAATTGACGGTGTTCAACACGAAAATTCAATGAATACCCTCTTTTATGTAATGGTAGTTAAATTCCTTTCAAAATTTAAAGTCATGTTATTGAATTCAAATATTGGGATATGAACATTGTAGTTGCATGTATCAGAAATATTAATATAATTTTAAAAAATAATTAAAATAAAATATTGCAGTTATTGATGTTTTAATATAGTGTTAAGTCCATAGTTAAATTCTATTTATGTATAAACAATTTTTTAGTTTTTCATTGATTAGAATTTAGTTTTTGTTTAAATCAATTTGATGGTCATTTACTCTTGTGTCTCCATTTTTGACCTATAGATATCACGTAGTTCCACCAGAAAAGATACACAATAAACACTAGAGTTCTCCTTCTCAAAAGTGTTTTTCTTTTCTTCTCTATATTATCTCTTAAAATCAGTGGTGTTCATAAGGTTCAGATATCCTTCGCTACACTCAATCGATCTGACAATGAGAGCGTTTTTCCTATAAGGATAGCGCTCTGCGTGCCTTAACCCAGGTTTTCTCTATCCTTTTCTCATTTACATATTTACATTATCTTATATTGCTATTGTTTGTTATAAAAACAATTTGACTTGATTATCTCTTTTATTCATATCTCTATCTTGTTTCAGGTTTATCATTATTTTATTTTCAACATTTTCTAACAGCATGTTAACTTAAATATGAGAAAGATATATAAGAAATTATTCTGAAAAGTATCCTGCTCCAAGATGTGAAGTTGATAGAGACTTTTAATTATAAAATTGTGAATTTTTTAGTATAGTGGTTTATGAGATTTTTACTTAAAATATATGATTTGAAATATGTTGGATTGATGAGTCATTGAAAAACACGATTGAAGTGTTAATTTTCTATGCTTCTAATAATAAAGAAGGGATAATCAATTTGTTGTCATAATAATGAACGACACATATTGAGTTGCTTATTAGTATGTTATATGTGTGTGTGTAAATGTTGTACATTGAAGATAGTAATGAGATAAATACGAAGGGTTGAGAAAGTTTTAATTTTCAGAAAAGTTTATATTTGTGTAGCTTTATCCTGGGCAGTAACCATGTGACGTTTTGTTTATACTAGATGGTTTATATCTTGCCAAATGGTTTTCTTTGCCTATCCCAAATTATATTTATTATATTGTATTGTGTTATGGGTTAAAAAAAAGTTATAAAAATAAATTTTGTGCAAATAAAATGTACGTTTGAATTTTTGTAAAATAAATATTTGATTAATAAAAAGCTAAATTATAAATAGAGTATCTCTTATGGAGTCATGTTACAAGCTTAGCTATATCTCTTGAACTTAGGATTACTTGTGAAAGTGAAAGTCCAGTGTGTTATGGTTGTCACGAGGGAGGGAAAATGCTAATTTAAGATGAGGTTAAATATATTAGAAGGGACTTGTGATGTAAGATTATCCTGACTCAACTAGCGTCTAATTCACAATATATAATTTTAAATATGTTTTTTTTTTAAATTTAATATATTTGATATTCTAATAAATTTTATACATCTATATTTATATATGTGGTAAAAATTTTCATTCTCCACATTTATTTTTTAATTTTACCTTTTAAATATTTTTTTAAATAAAAATAATTATTTTATTAATATAATCATTTAAGTGATTTTTTTTTAATTCAACCTTTTTTATTTTTTATTTTTTTTAAATTTAATCATTATAAATGAAAATTAATTATAGTAAAATTATAAAAAAAATTATATTTAATTTTATAATTATAATAATAACAATAATTATAATTTTATTATTATAAAAAAAGTATATACAGTGTTTTTACTAGAGTTTATAAATTTGTCTGTAGTTTAATGTTTAGACTTTAGTTAACTAACTTTAATTTAAGATTTTGGTGAAAATTATGATATGTTTCAGTAATAGATTGCTTTTGTGATATTTAGCTCAGTTTTGCATTTTGCTTCTTCGGTTTCCTTCTCCTTGGGATGGTGTGTACATACAAGAGCACATTTAAGAGCTGATAGGAAACTAGCAATGGAGTTGGAGAGAAAAAGTAACATATGAATGAGTTAGATAATATGTGAATACTGTATTAAGCTTTTATTTCCTATTTTGAAAAACTTTTAGTTCCTATTTTGGAGTACTTATGTTAACCATATCTTGAAATACACTCTTATGGAGTTAAGAAGAAGAGGTAAAATTGTATAAGTCAATTTAACTATTATTATTGATGCCATTAATGAGTTATGATCTTAATTATAATTACTAATGATTAAGAAATGTACATATAGGAGCACATTTAAGAACTGATATGATACTAGCAATGGAGCTTAAGGGAAGAAGTAGCATATGAATGAGTTAGAGAATATGTGAATACTGTATTAAGCTTCTATTTTCTATTCTGGAAAAGTTTTAGTTTCTATTTTGAAGTACTTATGTTAACCATATTTTGAAGTACACTCTTATGAAGTTAAGAAGAAGAGGTAAAAACAAAATTGTAAGTAAATTTAACTATAATTATTGATGTTATTAATGAGTTATGATTTTAATTATAATTACCAAGGATTAAGAAAATGTGATTGTTAAGTGTTATTTTTTCTATGATAATAAAAAATAATAAAATTATTATTATTGTTATTATTATAATTATAAAGTTAAATATCAATAGCTTTAATAATTTTATTGTAAGTATTTTTATTTATTTTGTTGGTAATTTATTAATTAAAAAAATACTAAATTTAAAAACAGTCAAATAAAAGTAATTAAATTTAAAACGAATAGTCAGTTAAAAGTTAACATTAATAAAATAATTATTTTAATATAAAAAACTATTTAAAGGATGGAATTAAAAAACAAATGTGGATAAAAAAAGAGAGTAACTTATGTATATGTATATTATAGATAATAAAGTTTACATGTTTTCATATTTATATAATATTACAATAATAAATTGGTTGTATGAATATTTTTATCGTTTATAATAGAATTAAATATATTTTTATTTTTTATATTTTAACTTAAAATTGAAATTTTTTTATGTATTAAATTTTAATATGTTTTAATTCCTAAAATTCAAAAAATAAATATATAGAGTCTTTCAAAATTTTAAAATTGAAATTCGTTTATGTATTAAATTTTAATATATTTTAGTTTCTAAACTTGAAAATAATAAATGTATAATATCCTTCAAATTTAACTTCATTAAATTTTCTTGATATATCAAATAGATTTAAAGACGATGTTTTAATTCAAATGGTAATTTGAAATACCTTTTAATAAACTCAACAAAAGTTAAAAGTTCAAAAGATTATTTATCATTAACTCCAAAAAAAGTTGTCTCAATTAATAAACAAATTCTAATTTTACATCTACATTTACAAACGAAAAATATATTTAACTTTTACTTCTTTTTTTTATCGAGCTTACGAGTGTTTGATGATAAAAAAATAATCAAAGCTCATGTATATAATACTTCTCACTATATAATGCAAAATACATAATATTTGGCTGATTGAAATAAAGATAAATATTAATCGTATACTTTTTAAAATTAAAATAAAATTTGACAATAATAATATAAATTATTAACCTCGTGCACCGCTAAACTACACATTATATTATACATATTTCTCACTTTCTTAAAGAATCATTAAATATACACCACAAACATGTTTTGTAGTAGCAGCCATAAAATATATACACATCAATCATTGAGCACATTAAACACGAAACAGAAACCTCAGATCCACGGATCTCTGTTCTCTCCACCGACAAACCACATTGATAGGCTTACCCACCAGAATTACAGGTCACAAAATTAACTATAGTAACAACAGATCAGTGTCAAAATATATGCATCTCAAATGTAGAATTAATTTGATAATAATAATAATAATACATTTTAATATTATTTTAATATAATGTTAAGAAATGAATTTTAAATTTAATTTTATTTTATTAAAATAACTTATAAAATTTTAATAAATTTTATATTTATTTATATAATATACTTTGACCTTTGTTTGTCTTTGTGTCTCTTAATAGTTTTGCATTTTGGGAGCTTGTTCTTTTAACATCTGTCACGAAGATCTAAAGAGGATCAAACTTGCTGGGTAAAAATTTTACTACTAATCATCATTTCTATCTACTTTTACAGTCACTTGATTGACAATTTCCCTAATTAAAAAAAAAAAAAAAGATAAAGGATAAGAGCAGAATATTTATTCTATCATTAAATCCTCAAATGTCTTTTTCGTTTTTTCACCCGTCTTATCCCGTATTTCTCTCTAAAACCTTGATTTCGTGAGCGAATTGGTCCCTAAATTCCCTTTGTCGTTCTGCAAAAATCCTACTCAAAGAGCACAAGAGTTTGGAAAAGCTTGCATCATCACTCACCACAAATTATAGTGATCTCCTTCAAAGAATGGAGATGTTGGTACTCATAAATGTACCACAAAAAGTACACCACAATTTACACAAGAATACAAGAATACATGCAAACATATCTATTGTAGGAAATCCTTCCAGCAGCTAAAAACAATATTAATACTTTTTCCTCAGCCACTCAAATAATAGCACACAATTTACAAATAAAAAACACTCACAGCAAGAAAAGTGTATCCGTTATATAATCCAAGAATTTACAAGCCATCACTTTTGTAAGCCATCTTATGTTATAGAGCATCACCACCTATTATCTCCTGCACCAGTCTGGAATCCTTAGCGGGAATACTCCCTGCCACCAATCAGCATAAGTAATTAAAAAAGTCACTATACATGTACAAATGTTGCTATATTTTTCGAATCAGGTAGAAACTAAATCTCTCTACCTCTTGCGCTTGGACTTCAGAGAGGTGACCGATTGAGAGTTGCTGTGCCAGTTTCGTTTCCTTTGGTTGATGAACCAATTATTGATTTGCTTCAGCTGCAACCCTGTCTCTTCCACAAGTTTTGCCTTGTCATCTTCCTGAAAGAAGAACAAAATTAGCAACAATGTCAAATGAGTTAGAGCAACTTTATACACCAGCACGCTTCACCTAGTTGGATAGAAGCAATTATAAACCTTACTAGTCTAGTTTAGCATCACCAAGAGACACATGAGAAGAAGATTGATGAAATATGAAGAGACAGAAAATAGAAATTAGTAGAAGATGGTTTATTGTTTACTTACAGTTGGGTAGGGCCACTTAGCGTGTTGCTGCCACCATGCCTTTAAAACCGATGTTGTGTCCCCAGGTAATTTCCCAGCTCTCCTTTTCCTTAATATTTCCTCCCTAACATCTTCGATTCTTGACTTGAAACCCTGCAGATATTAAATCTGGTTTTTGGTCAAACCCACTTAAGGAGGAAAAAAGAAATTGTGAATGACACAGTTGCACATTGATTATTGAGGAGTTCTAAGAATGACCTGCTTGAGCTCAATCTTGAGCTCCTGACGAACTCTTTCCATGAGGGACCTTTCAGATTCTGTAGGAAGCAATGGACCAAATCCCATCATGTCGTGCCCATCAGCGCTAGACTGATCTATAGACCCATCCATTTGAAAATCCTCTTCATCATCTGACATTGTTGCACCTGATCCTTCTCCCAGGCTCACTCCTGAATTCAAAATAGTCAATACGATAACATTAGAGTTTGAAAAGGTGTTTCCTTTTTTTTTTTTCTTCTATTAACTAGATATTGGCATATACATACATACATATTGTTAGATTTTAAGCGGCAGTTCACCAATGAGACCTGAGTATTTTATTCTTATATTACTTTTTCATTTCTATCCAATGTGAAATTTAGACTCACACTTGAATTCCTAATAATTTTCTCATTTCTATCCAATATGGGACTTAAACTCACCCTTGGATTCCTAACACATATTTGTATATTCATCACCATTAAGTAGGAGTTGAATATGAAGGATGAATATTGATGTGTAGCTAGTATCAATACCAAGCGAGTCTAATGTATTATGGAAGCACAACAGAGAAACACCACAAAAAAATCCAACAAAGATTCCAAATTCGAGGTAGTTTTCTTCGTAATAATACTTACTTAAAATTTGAGTTATAATCTTTCGTAATATTATTACTATACAACTTACACTGCATATAATCTTTGGTATGAATTTAGAATCTCTGTTGAGTTTTTTTGTCTTGTTTCTCTCATATGCCTCTGTAATATACTGATTACCACTAATTTTGACGTTTTAAAATATATTAAAAAAATATTTAAAATACCAACATAATGTATTTGTAATATTTAGTAAAAAATAACATTAAAAAGATCAATAAAAAATTTGGACTCGAAATACCCTTATGGCCGATGATGGCATGTCTTTATATTAAACAAGCCTCTTTAATTAACCATTAATTTAAAGGAAAACTCTGTTTCTTTATTTCATCAATAAATAGTAATATTAAAATTTCTTCAACTAAAATTCAAAATGGTTTCAAATATAGTTTATTTACGAAGGGAAACCATGTGGGTCAATAGATGAATTATGAATTTTTTGGATACCTTATAGTATGTTTGGTATGGTGCTGGAAATGATCTATAGTAACGAATCTACATGAGGAGGGAAGATGGGAGAAGATTGGTATATACATAGAAAAAATGTAGAGAAATTCTTTTGGAAAAGGAGGTGGCCCTCACATCACAAATTTTTTGAGCAAATAAATGTTGAAGTACGCTAAATTACTGATTAAAGTGCGACAATAATAAAAAATTCTGCAAAATAATGTAATAACATGAACGATTTTTATTGTATTTTCTTTACAAAATACATAGCTAGACTTTGTAATTATTTATGGAGGTCTCTCATAATAGATTATACGTTTCATGTAAAAGGAATATAAATAATAAATAATATTAATACTGAAAAAAAATAGAACTAATAAATAAGAAATATTAAATTTATAAATACATATAAATTGGAAATAAGAAAAACTACAATTAGTATTAAATAAAATAATAAATAATCATAATTAATATTAATATTAATAACAAAAATTCATCATAATAATTAACCTTTATAAAAACTTAATCAAAATACTGTTGAAAAATAAAAAATAAGAGCTAAATTTTTGTTTAGAGATATAATTTTATAATCTATATCTATGTATAATATATATATATATATATATATATATATATATATATATATATATATATATATATATATATATATATATAATTCTCTCTTGTATGAACACATTTCATAATTTTAATTTTATCTTTTATAATATTATTAACTGATTTTTTAATAGTAGATGCTACATTGAATATTTGTTTAAGAAAATTGTCATGGATTTTTTTTTTCTTAATCATATTTGTAGTAGTCTTTACACTAATATATTATTAGGTACTTCTTATTATTATTTTTGATTTTTTTTTGAAATTTAAAAAATGTGTATCGTCACATATATATTTATGCTAGTGAATAAATAATAAAAATTCATCATGTTAATTGTTTACTTTGTTAGGGATCTCAAATCTTTATAGGTTAGTAATCTAAGTGTGAGTCAGAGTACCATATCAATTAAAAATGAGAGTAGTATGAATCTTTTATATGTAGGTTAAACTCATGTCTTATTGGTGTTGTATCTTCTTAATGATTCTCTCTTGAACTCTGAGTATGAGTTGTGCTGACAAAAGTATATCAAAATAATCCTAACAAATTTTTATTTGAGTAAGTATATTATTTAATATTTTTTATTTAACTCTTCTTTCTTAGTTCATTAGGATCTAATTAAGTGAAGGTGTTGTCAGTATAAACATTTAAATTTTAAGAGTTTCAATAACTTGCTTGGAATTTTTAAATTGTATACAAACAATTTTGTCATTAAGCACACTACTTTAGATAAAGAGACTTAATTATAGTATATATTGTACTAGAATATTAATTTAGAGAGGTGAAAGTATTGTTGTTGAATAAATTTAAATGTTAAAATATGATTATACGCATAAATAAAGGTAGAAAATAAAAATATTGTTAAAAAAAAAGTTAAACACAGACATAACAAATAATTTGAAGTTGATGTTTCTTTTAGAGTATTTTTAACCATAGTATATATGTGTGTATGTTTGTGTCAAAACGGGTTATCTGACCCGGTTTACTACGAATTGGTTATGTAGTGAGTCAATCTAATCCAGCTGACTTATTAGTCTGTCAAAAAAATTCAAACTCATTCCGGTTCACCACGGGTTGGTGGGTTAAACAAATTGACTCATTAGCTTACTTAAATATAAATATAAATAAATTTCAATACAATTCAAAATAATGTTCAACCCTAAATACAAACCAAAATCACAAAAATATTATGTTTGCTTGCCAACCCAATAATATATTGGCTAAAAAAAATAGTCCAACCTAACCAAAATACAAAAAAGTTGTGTAACCTTTTATTTGCGGGTGGGTTGGTGAGTCAATCCTGCTTACCACAAGTTTACAGGTTCAACCCAAGTGAGCCGGGTCAAAAGTTAACTTGTATTAAAATTTGTAAAAAATTTCAATCCAACCTGTTCCGAACTCATAGTGGATTGGGTTAGCCCATGAAATTTAACCCACTTTGACAACTATAATATATATATATATATATATATATATATATATATATATATTATATCTAAAATTATGGATATATGTATTATTTTACGTATATTATTGACTAGTATACCATATTTTGTTTTACGCGTTACAATAAGTTTCATTCTATTCCTTTGCTATCTTTCCTCACTCAAACATCTTCTCATTTTCTCTTATATCTTCGTTTCTCCTTATCATTGATTTCCTCTCTTAATTTCTTTTCCTGTTTCTATCCTTCCTACCGCATACACAATTAAGGATGCTCCACTACAACTACCACCTTATCAAATACAAATTTTTCGGCATGTTTGGTCACACACTCATGTGTAACCACCACTATTGAATTTCAAATTACACTTGTCTTTTGAGAGTTAGATCCTTTGAGGACGACATTCTTTAAAATTAGTTTAAATTAATATAAAATTAATATTATTAAATTCAGTCCTTAATTTTTTTCTTCTTCTATTTATGTATACATACAAGTAATAACATTATTTGGTGTCGGCATGGTATAACATGGATGAATGTGTAATTTGGAATATCTTAATCGTAATCTAAATAGGATATATTCCCACTAAACTTGTTAAACAAATTAATCCACTTTAATAAATTAAAATTAATTTACATATTTCTTAAAATTGTCCCATTTAACTTTTTCAGAACTTGAATCGCAACGGTACGTTTGATTTGTTTTATATTTTTTTTATGAACAATACTTTTGTTGGACCCTTTTAGGAGATGTACAGAAAATATTATATTTAGCAATCAAACTCATATTTGATTCTTAACAACTTTATCCTAATTTATCACTTTTTTCTGTCTTTGTGGAGATTTTGTTTTTCATTACCTATATATCTTTATTAGAAACAAAAATAAACAATGTTTGAAAACTTGTATAACTTAAAAGATCACATTAATATTTCTTGAAATTTCAAGAAATTACACAAACTTTTATTACATTGAATCGAATGGATTAACGTAGTAATTAAACACTCTGAAACCCATAAGGACGATTACTATAATGGAAACTTGTATTTAATCTTTGTTATTGACAAAAACTTATTGAGTAAAAAATAACTGACACTCTGCTATTGTATTTCCTTATAAGAGGTGGTTGTAGATGCTAAAAACACGCATATTAAGTCTACACAATCACACAAAACCTAAAAGTTAATTTTAAAATTTTAGAAAATTTGAAATGTTTGTCAGATGTATTTCTTTGTTTAGTTTATCTTCATTCTCTTAATTATGCTTAGGCAAATCAATTCATATTTATTAGTTTTTTAATTGAGATAAGATAATTTGATTTTCATTATATATATATATATATATATATATATATATATATATATATATATATATATATATATATATATATATATATATATATATATATATATATATATATATATATATATATATATAAAATTAAAAATATTTTAAAATAAATATTAGCTCATTTTTTATATTACATCGTAGTTAATAATTAAAAAATATAAGTATTAACACAATACGAAATTTTAATAATTTAATTTTTTTATTCTTTGAAATTTTATCGCAAGCCGTGAGAATATTTCCATAGTTTACGAAATTTAAATTTTCATTGACTTCTTTACCAACCTCATATTTCCCAACAAAAATATTTTAAATTCTTTATAAAATGAATTTTTAATCTCTGAAAATCTTCATTAGAACAAAAAATAAGAGATATCAATGTAATTATTCTTAAACGTATATCAATTACGAAGTTATGAATAATTTAAAATCAGGAAGAAGATCGATTTATTATTTATAAATAAACAATAACAATAAATACAAGTGATATACGTTTCATATTTTTCATTAGACAGTGACTTCGAAAGTATTTATGAATTATGAAAGTTTGCTGTAAAAGTAAAGAAAAAAATTAACTGAGAAACATGATTAATAATAATGAAAGTAAAAAAAAAAAAAAAAATAATATATATAAAAAAAATTATTTTGTAACTTTTATACGAAGGAAAGAACGAGTAAAAATAGATATGTAAATTGTGGAAAAAGACTTTATTAACAAAAAAATAAATAAAATGAATAGTTTTAACCTTTTACTATATATTTTTGTTAACCTAAAATCATATTTTAATTAATTAGAAAATAAAGTTTCTAATTAGTATTCTTGTGTGATTACTTTTTAGTTGTGAGGTTGTTGGGAATGGCAGGGTGGGCGAGATTACCACCCTCCACCAAACTAACCCACTCTTTCTATTCTCTACACAAACTTAGCTATAACAACCACTTCCATTCCCCTTAACGTAAAATACCCACACAACACATACGGGTTAATGCTATCACAATGCATCTTTCCTTTCGCTCAAATCACACCACTAATATGTACTCTACATACCAAACCATTTTTATTATTTCCTTTTTAATTAATTAATATTAATTAATTAATTAACTAATACACCACTGATATTGTTATACCTAAATCAAGTGATCCCCTTTCCCTTGTTGGCATAATTAAAGCCAACAGAATCAGAATAGGAATAAATTAAATTGAAGAGGAGAGTGATGAGTACCTGTCAGAGCTTGCAAGGTGCTTTCAATATCACGGCAGGCCATCACCGCCTCCACGGCATGCACCCGAACATGTTGCTGAAGCTGCTCTTTTAACGCACATAACACAATCAAATACTGTGTCTGCACTAATTAATTAATTAATAAATAGTTATCAGACTTTAATCTTAGAACGTCTCGCGTCAAAAATGGTCTCTGAAATTTAAAAACATTAGAGGGAAATGAAAAGATGTACCATGAAGTTGTCGAGTTCTTGTCGATCATGGGAATGGGAATGGTGTGAGGCGTAAGAGCGGAGGAGATTGTTGAAGTGTGATATCTGAGCGTCGATGAGTGGCAACTGGTCGATGGGAGTAGCGACGCGGAGGCATGAGACGTGTGCAGCGAGAAGCTGTTCGTAAAGTGGATGGGTGGCTATGTCCGCCTTCAGTTGACGGTGGTGGTGGTCGGCGGCGGCGGCGGAGACTTCTGCGCTGAGCATATTCATCCCCAACCCAGCTTCTTGCATCTGATTAAGGGAAGAGAAGGGGGTTAGGGAATTAGAGAGGGAGAAATTATTTAAGGGAAAAGAGTGAGGTTGAGTTGAGGACCACTCTATGGTGATGCAATGCTAGGATGAAAGCACTGTAAATTCCAATCTCTCCTTCTGCGAGTCTTTTTATAACCCTTATATCGCTCTCTATTTCTCTCTCAGACCTGAACAACGAGTTTGCATACACCAAGACGCCACGAGAAAAAACAATCAAAAACATTTGTGCTGGGATAAATTGTTCTCACACCGTTCCTTTCAATTTTTATTATGTATTTAGTTATTGCATAATTCTTCTTTTTCATATTTCGTTTACATTTTTACATTTCTCTTCCAAAACACTTTCAAAAAAATAATAAATAAGGTCTTCTCATAACTTAACAGATTATTAAAGCATAAATTAATTTACAAACTATCTCATATTTTTTTCTGAATGTTATTTGTTAAAGAAATATATTTTTTAATACATTTATGGTTAATTTAATTTATAAATAATTTTATTTATGTATTATTCGTTTTCTTAATATATACGTGTTTTCTTAAAACTTTTCGAAACAGACAATTTTTTTACTTGAAAAAGATAGAGATATACGATCCTAATTTAAGTAATAAAAAAATAAAATATTAAATAAGATAACATTGTACTGAAAATGTAAAAAAGTATACTAAATTTTATTTTGCACGAAGAAAGAGCAGTCCAACAATATAGCAGGAACATACTTGTTTTTCTTCAGTCTTATTATCAGATTTTGATTTCGATTTTATCGCGAAATATTAAAATAACAGGTAAACTCACAATATTGTAATACCACATAATTCAATTTTGTTCTAATTTTTTTTTAATAATTAAAATATTTTTGTAATCCATTTTAGTCCTCATTTATATTGTTTCTCTCAATTTCAGACCAAATTTATTATTTATATAAATGTTATAATAATATTTTTTATTAAAAACGACTTTTTAATATATTACTTTATTAATTACTTTTTTATTAAGTACTCATGTTTTGTTAATTATTATTTTTTTTTAAATAGAACAATATTGTCTCTTACTAATTTTAAACAAAAATTTATATTCGAATGTTATACTATTTTTTTTATTAAAAATGACTTAATAAAATGACTTTTATCACTAAATTTTAATATAAATATCAAATGCTTAATTTTTGTAAAACTTTTATAGTTAATTACTTTTAATTTTATAAAAGATGGATTTTAATGATTGAAAAAAATTAGGTCAAAATTGACTAAGATACACATAAGTAAATACTAAATTGAAACAAAAGACATATATGAGGACTAAATCGATATCAACACAATGGCATCTGATAGTGATATTGACACATGACATTGCAATGCCACGTGACACTAACAATGCCACGTGTCACACACAAGGACCTGATACGTGGCTTTTTTTATTATTTTTTTTCAAAAAAAAAAAATTTTTTAAAAAAATAAAAAAAACCACATACTGACATGTGGTACGTCGTTAACGGCGTTAGTCAACTTCGTCTGAAAGGAACCTAATTGAATCATTTTTTTAAAAATTGAAATGTAATTGACACTTGTTTAAATACGGATACCAAATAACACACATCTATCAAAGTGGGTACTATCCCAATAATTAAACTTTTTTAAATAAGTATTTAAGAAGAACGAATAATAGATGTACTTTTTCTTCTTTTTGTTTCAGATCAAATTGTGAGTTATTTGTACCTGATCCAGCCCGATATCATATTTAATCATGAGGTGATCGGACATTTTAGTTTCCCAATCAATCAGCATAGATCTATTACATGGTCTATAGTATGTGAGCTAATATGCAATTTCAAGAATATGTTGACTTACTTCACCTTGCCTAAGGTGTTAGAACATAATTAAATATTTGTATTTATCATTTCATCAAAATTATATATACGAACATATATTTTATTTTAATATTTTTTTTTTGTAGCATATTTCTTTATTTATTTCTAATCACTTTTTTATGAGATACTTAAATTAGGAATGAAAAAACTATAATAATTTTGTTGATTTTATTCTAATTTTTTTATAGTGTGTGGAAACCAACTTATATACCCACGAACCCCCTAACTTTATGGAATGTAAACATAATATTCCGCAAAATTTATGTGAGTTTATCCGTTGTTTTAATGAGACTAAATATGACATGGAGCAAAATAAGATTAATTGTCACGTGTAGAGATATAAAAAAACAGTACAATTGGAGATGAAAATCGCAATAGATAATAGGAATTAAATATTATAAAAGATACCTGATACATATATTTTTTATATTGCATAAAAGTATTATAATATCTTATTGATACATGTGAATTCTCATACATGTTATATTTTAATTTAAATTAAAAATTATAAAAAGAATGATTGAAATATAATATATTGAAGTTATTTTTTAAGTTAAAGTATTCTTTTTATTCTAATTTTCGTCTAGTTTTGTAAATCAGTCCTAATCTTGTTTTTTCTCTAATAGGTCCTAATTTTCGTCAAATTTGTTCATTTAGTACTTTTTTACTAACACCGTTTAAATTATTAACGATCATGAACCGTGATTACACATGTCACTTCGTACTTTTTTATCTTTTTATTTAATTTTTTAATTTTTTAATTTTTTTTAAATTTTTTTAAAATGTCTATGTGTCAAACGAGCAACGTTGTCAGAGTCAATGTTTTATATTTAATATGATCCCTATATTTGTTAGTTTTGTTCAATTTAATCCCAATTTTATTAACATGAATTAATTTTATCTTTTTTCAAATTAAAACCAAATTTATTTTTTATATTAAAATTCATTTTTATTAAATGTTTTTATATAATATATTAAAATTCCCATTATTATAATTTATATAAAAATTAAATTCGATCTCTTCTACGGAGATATAAAATTATTCAACTTGTATTAATCGTCGACCTAGAAATGTGAAATGTTCAAAGCTGAAAAACAAAATATAATTATGTGTGAGGAATAATTACTAGAAAGAGAAGAGGATGGAAGCAATCGAGGAATTAGTGGATAAAGTTGTGTCATAGTAGATGTATGTTGACACAAAAGGAAAATAATATATGGCAATATGGTGTGGTTTACACTGAAATAGAGAAGATGAATTTTGACAATAAATAATAAACAATTCTAATTTAAAATTAAAATGGATCAGAGTTCAATTATGTGAATATTTTAAAAAGTAATATTATTTTATAAAAAGATATTTATAAATTTTTCTGTATAAAACTTAAATTATCAATATATGTTATTCATTATCAAGTAAATAATATATTGAAAATTTTCATATAGAATGTAATATTAAGTTACATAATTTTATGTCAAATGTCGGAATTTCATAATGTTTACACGCAAAATCTCAACAGTAAAACGGTCTAATTTAATATATAAGTGGGAAGATATTTTTATAATTAAAAAAGAAGAAGAAGCTATATTTCTGAAAAACTTCCTCTCACTGTTTCTATTTTTTTCTCTTTATTTCATCTTTACATTGTAGATTTCTACATACGCATCTAAAATATTATTTTATTTTTTATCAAAATTTTCACAATCATTTAAAACTACGAAATATATTTTTGAGTATTTCTTTTGAAAAAGCAATCGTTTTGCACTCAAGTGTAAATAAAAAACAATTTAATCTTTTGAAAGAATTAAAATTTTAATTTAGTTTATCAGAATAATATAAAGAGTATCACATTAATTTAAGCGCTTACTTAATTGATTTCACAATTATACATCATTAGCTTTTATTTTTTGTAATTTAACTTCGTTTTTTATCTCCTGTAAAGTAATTTATTTGTTTTTAATAAATAGAGGTTACAAATAATTGTATTTATTTTTATCTCATTAATTTATTAATTAATTACATTTCTTAATACTATTATAATCTATTTTATAAAAATTAAATATTTCTAAGTAAGTGATTAATAAATTCCAACACCTTATTAAGCAAAAAAGTGACTTTAAGGTCGTATTTATTTGGGATGAATAATTTGAGAGAGAGAGAAAGAAATAAATTGGAAAGATTAGATGGTGAAGTTGATGTTGTTTCTTTTAAGGAAATTGGAGTGGATTAGAGAATAAAATTTCTAACAGAAGAATTGACTGACGCAACATATTAGAAAAAACTTTTAATAGGTAAAAAAATTAAATTACCAAAATATATCTATTTTTAAAAGTAATATAAAATGATATATAAATTATTTAGAATTATTTTTATAAAATTTATTAAATGATTAAAATTATAAAAAAAATATTTATAAAAAAATGAATTATAGAAGATATTTGGTATGAAAATAAATTTAATATGTAAGGTGGAAAATAATTTATTTACATGAAGATTTTATTTTATTTTTAATATTAATTTTAGAAGTAATAAATTTGTATTATAACCATAATAAATTTTTATTTGTGTTATTAATTTTTATTGTGTTGTTTTCATAATAAGGAGAAATGAATAAATCACGTACAAGAAAAATGAAATATAAGGGGGCAATTTTATAAATTGGAGTATATTACCATCTAATCTTAGCGTGTACATGGGATTGTATTTAGAATGAATTTTCCTAATCATTGCTTGACATCATCTTCTATCACCCCCAAAGGAAAAAAGTAATCGCCTACTAATCCTCTCTTCCCATTCTACTTGAACAGGAAATCCTCCTAAAAGAACACAACGTAAATGTTGGGTTTTGAGAATCTTAATTTCACCGGTGATAATTCCTTTAGGTTATGTTTCCACCGATTTTGTAAATATAACTTTATAAACACCATTATAATTTAGTAGAAATACATGGATTATTTTATTCTTCTTATTATTATTTTATTATAATTATTATTATTATTATTATTTATTTATTATTATATATATAGTGACAGATCTAAGTCTCTAAGTCTCTAGGGTAATATACAAAAAGGGACAAATATATAAAATTATGAGATGTAAAATATTTTTTTTATATACTTAATAATAATTTTAACAAAATGAGGAGTTCATCATATATATATATATATATTAATCATATATATATATATATATATATATATATATATTATAAAAAAATATATTGTACCAACTCGTTTAGAAAAAGATTCAAAAAGAATATTCAAACACTAAATTTATATATAAAGAGACTTAGGATATAGAAGTAAATAGCAAATAAGTACGCTCTTATGATTTTGCTTCATATATTGTTGAACTAGTACATTATTTGAGTTTTCTTTCTTCCATCCTGACTACATTTTAAATTTGCAAATTGAAATCTTTAAAAAATCTCAAGTTATTTAAATTGATTGTGAGATTCACAACTACAACAAAGAAAAAACACTTTATACTATATACTAAATAGTCTTAGAAAAAGGTTAGTGCATGTATATAAACGAGACATCTCTAAATGTGTAATTAAAAAATTATAAGCTTAAGGATCTTATACAAATAAGAGGATATAAATATTGATGGTAGTATGATGGTAGTATAGAAACTTTCTTTTTAATATTTTATTTGTAATCTAAATTCAAGCCTTATCTTAGGCTGAATTAAACACCATCTACATATTTTTTTTCACTTTTCTTAAAGTATGTGTCTAAATAAACCACACAATAGTTATTTATATAAATTTTGAAATTGTGCTACCTTCATTGTTTATCCCTATCATGTTAAATTGTTAAAAATGTTTTTTTAATATATATATATATATATATATATATATATATATATATATATTTCAAAAGTATTAGCTTAAGACATAGTATTGTCTTATTCTCTTCAAATATCCGTCTTTCAACCTGCATGAATGTTTGTTTATATAACAAATGCAGGATTCTATATAAACCATAAATAATTGGTATTACATGTATTGCTACTAAACTAAGCCTAAGATCAATAATTAATAAAAAAGAAATTTATACTACTTATTAAATCTTTCAAACATAACTATATAACATTAAAAACATATCATTTAATAAAGGCAACTCTTAAATTTAACTTCATAATTCCTAAAATTAATAAAATCTAACAACAAATTTTAAGACTGCTTCAAATTTGAATACCATGTGCTACTACTCTCTAAATATGAAGGATGGATATATTGTAAAAGAAATAATACTAGTAAACTCTTCCATACTTTAAATATTTAATATTTATTTTAGTACTGTAGTTTAATATTTATTATTTATATTTATACTAAAATTAAACGATCCACGTGTACCAGGATAGTTATTAAACCGCAGTCAGTCATTCACGCCAAACACGCGTGGTTCGAAGCATTATACAATATGATCCCACGTATACCATGTTAAAGTGATGTATCACGCAAGGGAAAAACCTATCTTAATAAAAAAAATGTAATGCTAAATTGTTATTTTTTATTTGTAGGCATTTAATATAGTTTCACTTGCTTAAGGATTTTTTTTTTTCTTTTTCAAATAATAAGCAACCATTAGAAGCTAATCATAACATGGGATGACAACTGATAATGTTTCGGTTCCATATTATAGCACTTGCATTCTAAAAAACATATAAGACCTGTCTCGATCGTGTATAAATCCGTATGAATAATAATAGTAATATATATATATATATATATATATATATATATATATATATATATATATATATATATATATATATATATAAGTATTTAAATAAATAATCATATAATGCAATGTGATATTTGTTCATATTTTCACATACTACTATTATAATTTTGTCATATTATTTATTAATATAAAATTTTTAAGACACTTCGAGCCATAAATTTTTAAATTTAACTCAATTTCGTAAAATTAATTTATTTAAATTTAACTCAATTTCGTAAAATTAATTTATAAAATAAAATTTGCATTAAACTTTACATACTGACTAAATCTATAGTTAAGATTTCCAATAAAATAAATCTTTATTTTCAAATGACTAAATTTCTAACAAATATGGGTAAAAATGTTTAGCGATGATTTTATTATTTTGGTCTCATAATTCTATTTCGGGTACCCAATATTTTCTATCGAAAGAGTATTGGGTGATTTTGGTTTAATCTAAAATCAAATAAAATATTTCGTATACCTTAACTTTTTTTAACTCATGTTTGCATTCTGAGAACTTAATTTATATATAACTTAAACCAATTTAATAATGAGTATATACGTGAGACGTAGATCGGTAAAAAAAAAAATGAAGGAAAAGTTGGTATGGTACAGTACAGTATTCTTAGGTTATAGTTATTAATTTAGCAACTATGAAGTGGTGAAGATTTAAATGTAGACGATTGTGGTTGGAAACAGATTAATGAATAAACTCTAGACATTAGGTTTAGCATTAAGCATGTATATTATGGGTGAGCTATGAATTAATTGAGAACAAACTTGGTGATCACTTAATTTATTGATTGATCGATTAGTTGCACCAAAAACGTATACAGAGACGATTATAAAAATATTATAAACATGGCCACCCAACAATAGTTTCAGTTCCAACGAATATACTCAGCAAAATGTACAAAGGAAATGAAATCTTAACCACATAGGATTTATCAGTGCACACCACTAATTAAAGAAGATAATGATATGCAGTTTGATAGTTTTTAATATGGTTGAACTGTCAGTGTTTCATTTCACTTTCTGGTGGAGCTATGCCTTTCAATTTTTAATGATCTTCTGTTTATTTATTGATTTTGGTACCTAATTTCCACGTCCTTCTTAGTATTTGGAGATTATCATAATTTAAAAAAAAAATTACTGCATGGAAATACTGAGTTACGTGAGTACATTGACTATATTTTTTTCCTGCTGATAAGTCTATACAGTAGAAATTGACTTTGTATATATAACTACAATTTTTTGTTTCCTGCGGTTTTTAATTGTTAAGGATCGATGTTGCGGAATCAATGTAACACGTGTTTATTTACATATTTAATGATACTTAATAACATTTGTATAATGTAATAAGAGTTTATGTAATTTAAAAAAATAATAATAAAATTTTGTAGGTTGTAATTAATTGTGAACTTTGGTTTGTCATCAAACATTTAATACTGTATATGTACTTAAGTTCATTAATATGGTGATCGTTTGAGAATGAGTTTTGGACATACAATATATCATTGGTATTAGAAATAGTACCCACTTTATGATTTCTCCCATTGAAGACCTATAAATTAAAATGTGTTATTAGGTGAAGAAAGATTTAGTCGTTAGGTGAGTCGAGATTGGTGTTAATGTTTTATGTTATTGGACTGAGGTCTTATTGGTGTATGTTCTTCCCACCAGGGGCGAAACTAGGATAGGACAGGGGAGCCACGACTCTCCCATTTTTTTTTGAATTTTTTTATATATATTTATATATTTTTTAAAATTATATTATATATTATTTATATTAAAATTATATTATGGAAAATTATAATAAAAGATAAAATAAAATAAATTATTAGAGACATTAATTTATAAAAGAGATTAGGTTTTTTTTTTCTGACTATAAGATTTTTCCGCCGTGTAAATTATCATGAAAGTGTATGAAGAGAGATAAATACAAATAGATAGGTTGGAAAATAGAGGTTAGAAACACATAGATTGATATTCATGTATACATTCTTGCATGATCTCTCACAAATCAATGTTAGTATCTTATTATGATGTATGTATGTTAGTTTATGATTCTTTTTAGGATGTTTCTTCCAAATGAAGTTTATCACAAATTAATATAAACCCTAATTATAATTTTAGGGATTCTTTTATGAGATTGGTATGAACCCTAATTATAATTTTTCTTAAATTATTATAACCCTTAATTATGAAATTTAGGGATTTTGTATTTTTCGCTACCTATGGTAAAAAAAATTTTAAGTTTTGAATTTATACAGTATAGCTTATTTAATTAAAGTAGTATGAGTTTTGTTATGTTTTACATTGTGATAATTGTGATTTGTGAATATAAATTTTATTTTTTTTAAATAGGTAAGAGGTGATAAATTTATATTAGAAAGATTATGATAAAAAGTAAAAAAATTGATTCCTTTTTTTCAAAGAGGAAGGTTTGTGATGAAGATGAAAAAGAAATGCATTTACGTTAACTAAACTTGAGAAATTTAATAAGAACCAAGAATTTAAGACAATATAAAACAAATATCTAAAGTTCTTAGAGTTACATATAATGAATTTAACAATTTATTATAACGTGATCTGGGAAAAACGACATCAAATTTGACAATACCACCAAATCAAATTGATGAGATACGAATGACTTGTCTAAAATGGTATTCATGAATTGGTATCATGATATAATAGCATGATATAATAGCGAATGATAGTAATATTTGTTTGAATTCTACTATTATGTGTGTTTGTTTTAAGAAGAGGAAATGAAGAGAAAAAAATGAATAGTTTTTCTTCTAAAGAAAAATTATATATAACAAATCTAATTTGGCCCCCCTACAATTTTAGTCC
>Ga0214544_1005652_pt1 | contig 23980 bp, 10 predicted proteins | sample CNSS3metaG_FD_160074 | JGI IMG/M metagenome (GOLD analysis project Ga0214544, IMG submission 160074) | Root nodule microbial communities from cowpea collected in UCLA plant growth center, Los Angeles, California, USA - CNSS3 | ecosystem: Host-associated > Plants > Roots > Nodule | place: USA... | reverse complement strand
TTCTGAGATAGCTATATATTCAGCTTCAGTGGTTGAAAGGGAGACTCTTCCTTGAAGTTTGGACTTCCAACTGATAGTTGTGCCACCCAACGTAAAAATATAACCTGTTGTGCTCTTTCTACCATCCAAATCACCTCCCAAATCTGCATCAGAAAACCCCTGTAAAGTGAGATTACTTCTTTTAAAGGACAAATGCATCTTTGAAGTGCCCTTCAAATATCTCAATATCCACTTCACGCCTTCCCAATGCTCCTTTCCGGGATTGGATAGAAACCTGCTCACAACTCCCACTGCATGTGCTATATCAGGTCTGGTGCAAACCATAGCATACATCAAGCTCCCTACTGCAGATGCATATGGCACTTTAGACATGTGATTTTCTTCTTCCTCTGTCTGAGAAGATTGCCTTTTTGAGAACTTTAAGTGAGTTCCCAAAGGTGTATTCCTGGTTTTAGCATTTCCAACATTGAACCTGCTAAGCAATTTTTCAATATATTTTTCCTGAGATAAATTTAGAATACCTTTAGATCTATCCCTGGAAATTCTCATACCAAGAATTTGCTTGGCTGGACCAAGATCCTTCATTTCAAAATTTTCTGACAATTGTTTCTTCAACCTGTCAATTTCTGCCATATTAGCACCAGCAATCAACATGTCATCAACATACAAGGCAAGAATGATATAACTATCAACATATTTCTTCACGTAACAACAATGATCTTCTTCACATCTGTGAAATCCTGAGTTTCTCATAAACTCATTAAACTTCTTATACCATTGTCGCGGTGCTTGTTTCAACCCATACAAACTTTTATGAAGCTTGCATACAAGATTCTCTTTGCCTTGTATAACATTACATTTGCACAAAAATTGAATTCAGTACATTTAATGAATATGGATGAATATATAATTAAAATTTTCAACATTGGAAACATAAATCATGAATTCACATGCATTTAATGGGCACAATTAAAGTTTTCCACATTAGATATATAAATCATGATTTGACATTCATTTATGAAATAAATGGACATGAATTTACACTTAATGATAACACATGCATTTATTAATTGAATGAGCATTAAAATAAGATATTTACACTAAATGAAAAGACAAATGAAGATGAAAAGATAAACTCAACACTCAATGAATAGACATGCATTTAATAAGTCAATTGTCATGCACTTAATGAAATTAGATTACTGTACAAGTCATTATTTTATTTACTCCTACACGCAAATAAAAGTTTTACGGTCCTCCAAAAGATATGCATTTATTAAATGACATGACATGCACTTAATACTCATTAGAAAGGAAAAACTTACAATGAGCAAATGTAAAACGAATTATGTAAGTTACTATTACAGGTGGTTGAGTTACTATTCATTACATTATGACCACTCAATGAAAACACATGCATTTAAATATTTTGACAATTGTCAAAACAATACATACCTATTGAATTGTACCTTCCCTACAATAAAACTTTATGTTTTATTGTCACCTGTAAATGATATTTTGGTAAAAGTAATTATTTTACAGACTCCATTATGACAATAATAACTTTATAAGAAAAAAAAATATATGTATTTAAGTAGTGAATGGACATGCACTTCATGAAAAAAGTAAAAAATGCTTGATGAGAACAACTTTATATGGAGGCTATTATTGTTAGTTTTGAAATGGTTGAAATGCCAAGAAGGGGGGGTTGAATTGGCTAGTTCAAAATTTAGGCTATCTTTGAAAGCTGTAAACCACCTTTAATTGAATCAATTAGATCACAAAGTTAGGATGCAAGCAGTACTGAACTGTACACTTTCAATCGGTCAAAAACAAAGTTAATCGATTGATATTACTAAACAGATTATGTTCTGGTATAATCAATCGATTGAAATAGGAAAATAGTCGACTAAAATACTGGGAAAAATGCAGAAATGTAGATTTGAGTTTTAAACCAGAAACAATGCACAAGATTGATCAAGACAAGTTCTAAATGATTATGCAAACATGCTCAATGCTGCAGATGCCATGAAAACATGCAAGAACATGAAAAAGATTATTAAAACACAAGTTCTTGAAACTTTAAAATGAAAATGCAAGAGAGAAAAGTTAGAGAAGATAGGAGACTACAAGATTTTTATACTGGTTCACTCAAACATGAGCCACATCCAGTTTGTCAAGACAACCTGAGCTTGACTTTGCACTATTTCAAAAGATTTACAAAGTGTCCACCCTTACACTTTCAAAATATGCAAAAACACCACAAAAGACTCTTGAATCACACAAGAGACACACTAGCACAATAAGAACCCTCTTCTAGACCTGGTAAACCACCAGGCACACACACAAAGCTTGAGAAAGATCAAACCTCAGTGGTAACACAACCCAGCCTACCACAAACCCCTTCCTCCAAGCTTCAAACCAAGCCAAAAGCTTCAAGAATTGATCCAAGATCAATATTCAACTGCTACAAACTGTATGATCACGAAGGAGAGAGTTTCCACAAGTTTCCAGAACAAATTCGTGCTAAAAAATGATCAACTCACCTCTCTTTCGAAAATCACAACTTTTATAGTTAAACTGTTACGAAATTGAACAGGTTGATTTCCAAATCAATCGGTTGATTTCACTTGAAATCAGTCGATTAAAAAATAAATCAACTGATTGAATTTGTTGCAGTTTAAGACTACTACAACCAACCTTTGAACCTGTTAAAAAACCATTCAACAGATTAAAAGATACATTTTAATCTGTTGAAAAACCATTCAACATATTAAAAGACACACCTAAGACCAAAAACATCTAATTAATGCTACAAGGTCTACAATATGAATTACAAACTTCAAATACACTTTCTTAATGATGTAACTATGTGGAGAGCACACGTTCCAGCCTTGATCAACATGGTTATCATCAAATCTCCTTTCCTTCATCAATGTAGGCTTCATTCCAATGATAATGGCTTCAAGATAGTTCAAAAGAGCTTCATTAAATCTTCATCAAATCTTCAAGAAGCATACCACCTTGGCTTCACATGTCAACAATTATGTTTTCATATACTAGCTGTAAATCTACTATATAACAAAGAAAACTGAACCTTAAGTAAATTACTTCATTACCCCACTTCAATGTGTTGACATGTGTTCATTATTGTGGTTATTTGGTCATTTTCCAAAATTTTCACACAACTTCTTTTTATGACACGTGTACAAAGGTTGGTTTCTATTTATGCCTTTTTTCTCCTCTTGACACATCTCTAAGGACTTTTATGTAGTTTTATTTTGAGCGCCAATTTTTAAAATAAAGCAACCATGATGTGATGGAATATGTGACCAATGATGTGATGGAGCGATGGAAGAAAAAGAAGCAAACCATGATGTGATGGAAGACGTGATTGAGCAATGGAAGAAAAAGAATCAAACATTTTCTTCTTCCTGTTAAACTTTATTTCTACGTTTTCTAGGTTTTGTTTTCTTATTTGATTTTATTTCATGGTTCTTATATTTTTTGGTTTTGCAGTTGGGATTGAAATCAAAGAAATCTACTATATCACTAAGAAAATATACCATCTACTATATCTACTATATCACTAAAAAAATATAGCATTAATGCAATTATTAATATGGTCGATCTTATTTTTTTGATATTTGTAAAAAATCAGGATATTTCCGTAATTATCATATGATCCAATTTCTTCTCCTCTTGACACATGTCTAAGGACTTTTATGTAATTTTATTTTAAGTGCCAATTTTTAAAATAAAACAACCATGATGTGATGGAAGATGTGACCAATAATGTGATGGAGCAATGGAAGAAAAATAAGCAAACCTTTTCTCTTTCCCGTTAAGCTTTATTTCTAGGTTTTCTAGGTTTTGTTTTCTTATTTGATCTTATTTCATGGATCTTAGGTTTTTTGGTTTTGCATTTGGGATTAAAATCGAAGAAGTCTACTATATCATTAAGAAAATATACCATCTATTATCTACTATATCACTAAAAAAACATACCATTAATGTAATTACTAATGTGACTCATCTTCTTTTTTGACACATGTCAAAAATTAGGGTATTTTCGTAATTATTGTATGATCCAATTTCTTCTTCTCTTGACACATGTATAAGGACTTTTATGTAATTTTATTTGAGTGCCAATTTTTAAAATAAAGCAACCATGATGTGATGGAAGATGTGACCAATGATGTGATGGAGCAATGGAAGAAAAAGAAGCAAACCATGATGTGATAAAAGATGTGATGAAGCAATGGAAGAAAAAGAAGCAAACCTTTTCTTCTTCCCGTTAAGCTTTATTTCTACGTTTTCTAGGTTTTGTTTTCTTATTTGATTTTATTTCATGGTTCTTATATTTTTTGGTTTTGCAGTTGGGATTAAAATCAAAGAAATCTACTATATCACTGAGAAAATATACCATCTACTATATCTACTATATCACTAAAAAAATATAGCATTAATGCAATTATTAATATGGTCGATCTTCTTTTGTTGATATTTGTAAAAAATCAGGATATTTCCGTAATTATCGTATGATCCAATTTCTTCTCCTCTTGACACATGTATAAGGACTTTTATGTAATTTTATTTTGAGCGCCAATTTTTCAAATAAAGCAACCATGATGTGATGGAAGATGTGACCAATGATGTGATGGAGTAATGGAAGTAAAAGAAGCAAACCAATGATGTGATGACGCAATGGAACTATAGTGATGGTAGAAGGCCCAACAATGCTAGTATACTTTTTCAAGTGCTAGAGGATTGGTGTTCAACGTACTTTTAAATGTTTTTTTTCACCATAAACTCATCAATGTGACTACATACTGAAATATAATTGGTTAACTGCTTTTATTTATCTGCTCAACAATGTATATAGCATAAATATAAGTAGTTGGCTTTGCATATGTTTACGGATTTTAAGATATCAGGAAGTACATTGTAATTTTTTTTCTTTAAAATTTATATGATGGGGATCAGTATTTTTTTATTTCTCAAGTATTATTATTTTTATATTATTCCATAGCTCAACAAATTTTGTTATTGCTACCAATTATTTTGCAAAATATTTTGTATAAAACACTTTTCGCAACAAATTTTGTAGGAAATATTTGCAGATTTTATAATTTCGTAGGAAATGATTACCCACGAAGGAATTACTTATCAATTAAAATTCTTAGAAAAAATGGTAGAAAAAAGTCTTTTCTTGCAATTTTTTAACAAATTTGCAAGAAAAATCTCATGTAATATAAGAATTTCTAGTAGTGTTTCTAGTATTTACTTTCATAAGGCAAAACTCATAAAGAATTTGTCAAAATGAATTCTGAGTCAATAAACAGATCTTGGGCATACCTTTCGAGATATATAGATGGTGTTGAATTTGTCTTAATCTTAATGTGCACATACTTTAAATACCCAAAAAATTATGCATTGTATTTATGAAAATCAAGAAAAGGTCAGGGCACCAACTTACATGTTTGGGAACTTTGCATGAATTCTCGTAATTTTTCATTAATAAATATCTATGTAAAAGTATACCTAATTCATCTCCATGTTTTCCTTAAGGTGCACCAAATCATATACTATGAATAAACACTATTAAAGCACGCAATACGAAATAATAAATCAAAAAATAGGATTGTTTAAAACACTTTTAAAATATTGATTTAACAATGTGAGCCAAATGAAGACAAAATCTTTTACAGCAAAATGCACATATAGGCACTGCTAGTTTTATAGAAGAATTCACATTAACCTTTGTTGATTTCATGTAACTAACATCAATTTAGTGTTGACAACATCTAACATATGTCCTTTATAGTATTCACTTTGACAATGTCAAAATTGCAAACAATCTATCAAAATAAATGTAAGTGAATATTAAAGAAATATTTTTTTCATACCTTCGAAGTTATGTAGATAGTGTTGAAATTCCAAAGGATGGTTGTGTATGTTTCCTTTTGCTCCATCACCATTATCATACTTTCTTGCATTTTGCTAGTAGATTAAATGAACAACGCAACGCACAAGATTATTTTTAAGACAACTTAATTTTGTTTTCTATAGTAATTTAGAAGTAAATTAAGAAATTAAAAATAATTTTTACACTTTAAAAATGATGATAAATATGATTCAAAATAAGAAGTATTAACTTACCCATGTTCATGTTCAATGCAACAATATTGAAAATCGACAATTGTGACAACACTAATAATAGATAATAATTATTCTTTTTCTCAATATGAATGTTCAATATTTTCAATATCTATGCATGTACATGTTATGAACATCAATACACAATTTTGTTTTGAATTTCAATGTGGAAAAGTTCATTATCATCTAGACATGTTGAATACATACGACCTTACCACGTTTAAAATGAGATTCAAAAACTAAAAGAATACAACACTTAACAAAAAATCACAACCTAATTTGTACACCTTTTATTATTAGGTTTAATCATGCCTTTGGTCCCCATTTTGGAGTCAAAATCTCAAATTAGTACCCAAATTTTCACAAGTATCAAATAGGTCCCCTATTTTGTTAAAATGTCTCAAGTTTGCCATTTTTGTTAAGTCTGGGTTGACACCGTTAGAGGGAGTGCCACGTGTCAGTTCCTGGATTTTTTGAATTTTTTATTTTTTATTTTTTTTGAATTTCTTTTTAAAAATAAAAAAATTGCCACGTGTCAAACTGTCATCGTGCCACATGGCAGTGACAGAGTGATGTGGCAGTGATAATGACACGTGTCAATTATGTCATTTCCAATTTCTCAATTTGGTCCCTTTATTTTAATTTTTGTGTCAATTTAGTCACAATTTTTGTAAAAAATGAGCAATTTTGTCCTTTTCCAAATTGAAATCAAATTTAATTTCTATATAAATGTACACAAATATTTCTATCAAAATTGATATTTCAAATAAATATTTTTAACCAAATTAAGTTTATTTAATTAATATTTTACATTGAACTTTATTTAAAATTGTTAATTGAAAATAATGTTAATAGAAAAAAAATCATAAATTAACTAGTTCACGTAACAATAAAAAACATATAAATTTAAAATTTGAAAATTTTTTAATTAAAGTTGAATGTGAAACATAATTTTAAATAAACTTAGCTATGTTAAAAATATATAATAAAAATATCAATTTGAATAAAAATATTTGTATAACATTTATATAAAAATTAATTTTTTTTTAATTTGGAGAGGGATGAAATTGAACTATTTTTACAAAAATAGAGACTAAATTGAGACAAAAATTAGAATACAAGGACCAAATTGAGACTAAGGAAATGACACCTGACATAATACTGACACTTGGCATTATCACTGCCACATCACTCTAGCCCTGCCACGTGGCACGACGACAGCTTGACACGTGGCAAAATTTTTAATTTTAAAAAATTAAAAAAAAATAGAAACTAAAATAAAAAAAATCAAAAAATTGAGGAACTGACATGCGGCACCCCATTTAACGTCGTCTAGCCAGACTTAGGGAAAACTTGAGACGTTTTAACAAAATAGGGGACCAATTTGAGACTTTTAAAAATTTGGGTACCAATTTGAGATTTTGACTCCAAAATGGAGACCAAAGGCATGATTAAACCTTATTATTATTATTTTTATGTTATGATATTATTATATTATTATTAAATATAATTACGTGTTATAATAAATTATTAATTTTTAAGAACCATTAAATTTGTTGAATTTTTTATCATCCAAAATTTGTTTATATTCTAAATATAAATTATTTTCACATGTTAAAAATATGTGAAAGTTATTTAAAAGTGTTAAAATAGTCTAGTAAAAAGGAATTAGTTTTATAATTTAGATTTTAAATTTCAAATTCAAACATACACTACTAGAAAAAACATTTTAGCCACCGACGAAATCGGTGGCTAAATGGCTAAAATCGGTGACTAACACCCTTAGTCACTGAATTAGCCACCAAAAATAAATAGTGGCAAAAATCCTAATCGCAAAACAGTTAGCCACCAATACTAAAATCGGTGGCTAAATAGCCACCGATATTACAATCGCTAATTGGTCACTATAAATTTGGTCACCTTGAAGTATTGGAGACCAATTTAGCAATCGAAATTTTGGTCGCTAAATCAGTCGCAAATAGATATGTTTTTTTAATATAATTCAAATAATATCGGTGGCTAGAATGGTGGCCAAACCGATTGCTAAATTGGTAGCTAAATTGGTGGCTAAATCGATGACTAAAACGGTGGCTAAAACGGTGGCTAAAACGGTGGCTAAACTGATTGCTAAATGAACGTGCTTATATTCAATTTTATATGTGCTTATAAATACTAAATATTTAATTATACTAAATAACAATAAACTTAATATATAATGTAGTAAAAGGTTGTGTAATACATGATCCAACATAAAATCAAAATGAAAGGAGTTCTAAATACATATGCAAGTTTTAAAGTCATCACATAATTAAACCTAACTAATGTTCATGTGGACTACCATCACTAGAACGATCTACTACATCATCTCCATTGTCAGGAGGATCAAAAGGGCTTGGCATAAGATTGCTCAACTTAATGTGTTGTAAAATAAGTTTCATATGCTCTTCTTGTTGGCGTATGCGTTCCTTCTGTTGCTCATTATCTTGCATCAATTGTGCCATCTTTTCATCAAATGTCTTATCCTTAGCTTTCAATTCACCATTTAATTTTTGAATAGTTTCACGCATTTCTTCTATTTCATGAACCATTAGAGCTTGGCTAGTACTAGAGTGAGCAAATGTAGAAGGAGTAAACCTTTTGCTCAATGCACCAAGCCCATACACATCCCCTTTATTTCCACCCCAACAACAACATGGTATAATTCATTGTCATCAATGGAGGTAATAGAAGAGTTTTGTGAAGATCCTTCATTACTTTGATGTTGTTGGGATTCTTCTCAGCGTTGCATATATTTCTCTTCAAAATGAAGTCAAATGTGATTGTTGTAAACAAACATGTAACGAATATTAAATTATAACCTAGAGTTTAAACACACCACAAGATCACAGGTCTTATCATTGACCCTTTCTCTAGTCTTCAACTTTGTTGTTCTCTATATAATCTCCCAAGTAGTTGGTGGTCGTTCTAGCTCCTTAATCTACATATATTTAAACACAAGATAAAATTGAATACGTAAGTCTAATATATTGAATTTGACTTAAATACATAGAAAATATAAAGATATAATAAGATAACCATTTTGTCAAAATGAGTTGTAGTAGATATGGAACCACCATAACATGCTCAAACCCCCTTCTCATGAGGTTGGAATTGATTTCTACGGGAGGGAAATGGAGTGTGCTTTAAGGGGTATGTTTTGCAATTCCCTCACGCCCAAGCACACACTGCATCACAAATTACCCATTCCCATTGAAAAACACACATTCTTGATATTCCACAAACACAGACCAAACAACAACCTCGATACAGACCAAAATCATATAGTAGCAGTCAAACGAAAACCATTTAAAAGCATTAAGATGAAAAAAGTGGGGGAAAAACTTACATTTCTGCAACTCCATTCCTGCAACTCCTTGGGCAAAAGTTTTGCAATTATAAGTTCAAACAATTTCATGATAAATTAAATCCCAACGAAGAAATGAAAATAAGCATTCTGGGAATGAGAAAAAACTTGTGTAAGTGATCGAAACAAACCCCAATGCGCTGTGATTTAAATAGAAGCAAGCAACTTGCAATTCAAACCCCGCAAGTGATGAAAACTGCGAGTAAGTGATGTGGTTCAAACCCCGCAAGTGATGGAAGTTGTGAAGAGCTGATGTGGTTCAAAACTTGCAGGTGATGGAACCTTTGAGGAGTTGATGGAAGTTGTGAAGGAGAAGGATAGTTAGGGTTTGAAACGAAAATTCAGAACAATTGTGATATGAAATGAGATTTGGAGGCAAACTCAAAATCATTTAATTTTGGGGGTAAGCTGAAAATAATGGAGGTAAACACCCAAAATAATTAAGTAACTGAAATATATTTGGTCGCTACCAAAACTCCAAAATTTGTGTAAGTAATAAGTTGATTCATATTTAGCCACTGAAACACATTCAGTTGCTATTTAGCCACCACAACAAAATCGATCGCTAATAAATCATTTAATTTGGTGGCTATTTTGGTGGCTAAAACGAATAATTTATTCCACTTTTCACGGCCATCGATTTAGCGACTGGATGTTTGTAACGAATATTTTTGGTCGCTAATTCAGTCATTGTACGAACTAATATCAACAACAAGTCATTTAGTCGTTGTTTCGGTGACTAATTTGAGACTGGTGCAAATCAGTGGCTATTTCAGTCACAATTTGTGACCGCCTTTTTCAGTGGCTAAATGACTTTTTTCTAGTAGTGATACTTTTACCAATATAAAACTTACTTTTAGAAAGAAATTGAAATTGAAATCGTTAGTTTATTTTTTTAATTTCAAAGAATTTGTAATTTTTATTTCTAATAATAGACTTATTTTTATGTTATTGAAATTATTTTTAATTTATTATTTAAATTTAACATAAGTATTTTACAATTTTTAGTAAATTATTTCCAATATTTTATTATTTAGTTTCACTTTAATTTATCAATGATATCATTATTATTTATTTATTTATTATTTTATACCATATTTTAATTTCTATTGTTATTATATTTTATTATTCACACATTTTCATTAAACTTTTTGAGTTCTTCCTCTTTCATATTACGTTGCTATCTGAACTCTTCTTATATGTTAAAAGGGAAAAATACGTTTTTGTCCCTGAAGTTTCACAAAAAATTGCAAATGGTCCCTCATCAAAACTTTGTCACCGTTTGGTCCTCATACTTTCAAAATCAGTGGTATTGGTCCTTCAGTTAGGATAACGTTAAAAGAATTGGTGAGTGGCAAACGACGTTCCACCTCAGCATGAGAGATGTTGACATGTCTGGTAACAGATCTTTGACATGTGTTATTATATTTTTATTTTTTTTACTTAAATGAAATATCAAAATGTGTGTTTAACCTTGAGTGAGTGAAATTCCAACTGAGGCAAATGTTTTTTACCTAAGTGAATCACGACCACCACTGTCAGGGAGAACAATTTTCACCACGTAGATTTCATGAGAAAGGTGGTTTGGTTTGGTTCTTTAATCGAAGTGGGAAACCTTACAGACGAAGGGCATTTCATTCGGTATCCCTTGGTGAAGACGAAGACAAAGATATGAATTTATTGATTTAAAATAGGCGTTTTCTTTGATTCGTCTAGGTTGTGGTATTTGTTTTAGCTATGGTTTGTGTTCGCTCCCATTATTGTTTTATTTCATGCATTTAGGGTTTCTATTTCTTCCATTTTCAGAGATGGCTTTTTCGATTGCGTTTTACCATATGGGGAAATTCGAATCCTTTAAGGGAAGGTTTCTGAGATACCAGGGAGGGGAAGAACATGTGGTCCATGGAGTGGATGCTGATAGGTGGTCATATTTCGAGGCATTTTCCATCTTAAAAGAGGAATTTAAATATGACGGAATGGTGAAATTGTGGTGGAAGCCTAAAAGAGGTAGAATGGACAAAGATTTGAAGCCTTTTGGTAACAGATAAAGATGCATTTGAATTGTCTGACTATGCTGAAAGTAGAAAAGAAGAGGTCCAAATTTATGTAGAACATGTGGTTAGTACCGTTGAACCAATTGAGTTTATTGAATGGACACAGAGTGGTACTAAAAGTGGTGGTGGTTAGGAGGGAGCTGCTGGTCTTAACGAGAATGATGGTCAGGAGGGAGTTGCTGGTCTTAATGAGAAGGCTGGCTATGAGGTTCACGTTGGTGATGTTAATAATAACATGGTTAATGAAACTGAGGATGGGATTGATGTAGCTGGGGACATTGATGTTCAAGGATCATGATGAAGTTGTTAATGAGGATGCTCACAGACAGGCTGGGTTAAATGTTGCTACTATGGATGATGTAAATGTGGCTGCAGATGTAGATGTTTAAAGTGGTGATGATATTGTAGTTGAAAATGGATATGAAGTGTTGGATGAAAGTGAAGAAGAACTTCATAGAGACAATGATGATGGTTTTGGATGCAATGATACATCACGTAGGAACATAAGAGATGTTCTTCAAAGGTAGTTTAATATGAGAATGAATAGGAGAAAAAGAAAGCCTTCAGCTACTGCAAGTGCTGGTGGTTTTGAAACACCCTAATTTGGTGAAATCATGAGATGGATGCAACATATAACATAGATGAGTTACAAAGTGATCTAGAGTGTGAAAGGGAGGATGTACAAAAGAACCCAATGTTTAAAGCTGACGACATGGGAACAGACTTCAAATTCTGCTTGGGAATGGAGTTTTGTTCCTTTACAGAGTTTAAACAAGCTCTCAAGGAGTACTCAGTATTGAATGAAAAAGAGTGGTAATTTTTCTTAAAAATGATGACATTAGAGTTAGGGTTATTTGTAAGAAGAAATGCAGTTTCTGATTCTATGTAGTAAAGTTGGAGGCAACCACACATTTCGAGTGAAGACATTGGTTGATTCACATAGTTGTGGGATGGTATTTGCGAATAGGAATGCAAACAAGGATTGGGTTTCAAAAATTGTTGCTGACAAGTATAGAAACGTTGGCAAGATGACTGCAAATGAAATTGTAGATGACATAAAGAAGACATATAGTGTTGGGATTAATAGGTGGAGGGCTGTGAAAGGAAAACAAATTGACATGGACATTGTAGAAGGGGATGGGCAGAAGCAATATAGCTTGTTGTATGACTATGTTACAAAGTTGAAAAGAGTGTTTGCTGGTACAACATGCAAGATTAAAATTAATCATCCCCAACCCACCTTGTAGCCACGTTTTGGGTCTTTTTATATGTGTCTAGAGGGGTGCCAAAAAGGTTTCATTAATGGTTGTAGACCACTTATAGGTGTTGATGGTTGTCACCTGAAAAATAGTTATGGAGGGCAGTTGTTAGTAGCTATAGGGAGGGACCCAAATGATCAGTATTTACCACTTGCCTCTGTAGTGGTGGAAAATGAGTGTAAGGAGACCTGGAGATGGTTTATTAGTCTCTAACTGGACGACATTGGCGATGTACAATCTAATCACTGGGTGTTTATTTCTAATCAATAGAAGGTAAATTCTGAATCTAAATCTGTTTATTTATGCACACTGTGTCTGTATCTGAATCTATTTTCTGTTGTTTTTATAATTATTTGCAGGGGCTAATGCAAATGTTTGACGAAATCCTACATGGGGTGGAACATAGGTTTTGTCTAAGACACTTGTACAACAACTACAAGAAGAAGTTTGGAGCAAGGATCCTGATTAGAAACCTCATGATGGGGACTGCCAAAGCGACATATTACCAAGGTTGGAAGGCTAAAATGGAAGACTTGAAGAAGGTGAATCTTGTTGCATATGAGTGGTTAGTTGGTATTCCACTACATTCATGGTGTAATCATGCGTTTAATGTATATCCTAGGTTTGATGTGCTTATGAACAACTTATCAGAATCTTTTAACAACACAATACTCTTAGCTAGGGATAAACCTATTATTACCATGATGGAGTGGATTAGATCATATTTGATGACTATATTTGTTACTTTAAGAGAAAAGTTTGCTGCATATCCTGGAGCTGTTATGCCTAAACCAAGTAAAAGGCTAGATAGGGAAGTTGAGAAGAGTGGCAATTGGATTGCTGTTTGGAGTGGTGATGGAATTTTTGAAGTCACTCAAGGATTTACTATCGAGAAGTTTGACATTGATCTTACAAATGTTATTGATATTTTTGGGACTTGGTAGGCATTCCATGTAGACATGTCATTGTTGCTATTAACTACAAGTTAGAACAACTTGGAGATTATGTCCACCGATTTTATAAAAGAGAGGCATATGAAGCTTGTTATGGGCCTCATATTTCACCCATTAATGGACAACAATTGTGGCCAAAGACAAATGCAACTCCACTACTTCCTCCTACATACAAGGCTCCTCCAGGGAGGCCCAAGAAACTAAGAAGAAGAGAGGCTAATGAAAACGTCAATCACTCTAAAGTAGGGAAAAAACCAGTCAAGATGAAGTGCAGTAAATGTAACCAATATGGACACAATATCAGAGGTTACAAAGCTACAAAGAACAAGAAGGTAATCTTTGTACCATAAACATTGTATTTAAAGTTAAATTACAAACATTTAACTTCATTCATGCATATTAATTATAGGGGAAAGGACATCAAAAGAACAATGTTGGAAGTGAATGTACCACCAGTGCATCTGGAGCGAGACAGAGCAACAGGTTGAGATCTACCACAAGGAGCACATCACAACCACCAACTACAAGGGGAGGAAGGAGGTATAATAAAGTAGTGCCAACCACCATGGTTTTAGGCTCCGAAGCAAGTTCTAGCAACCCAAGTTGACAGCCCATGTGACCTACTTTGAGAAGTGTGTGCTTTTGTTGTTGTCAATGATAGTGGACGTTTAATTTTATTTGTAATTTTTTGAAGCTGTCTTTTGGGGCAAGTATTATTAAGTTATAGCTAGCTATGAATCAGCTTTTGTGTGAACTTTTTCAGACAAATATGGCCAAGTTGTTTGGACCACTTGTTATCTTTATGACTTAATGACATGTTATGTACTATCTTTATGACTTGTGACGTTGTTTGGAATTGCAAAAAAAGTCAAGTTCGTTATCTCTCTAAGCGTTTTTTATTTATTAATCTATATACATGAGATTTATCCCACAGGTACTAATAATACAGAGGGCAAATTTCAAATAAGATACGTTATCCATTCTTTATAAAAGAATGACTAATTACATCTTAAAATAACAGCGTAGGGACTGAAAACAACTAAATTTTACTCATAAAGGACTAATAACAATTTCAAGTTACATCACAAGAACTGCATATATCTTCATTTAACAACAAATGACCAATATTTCATAACATATTTCTACACATTGCTTGTTACAATTGATCTTCATCATAAAAAAAACACAAAACGTAACAGTGAATGCCCATGATACAAGGAAAAGCCACATCTTAAGTTGACCCATTTTTCTCTCTTCCATCAACTTCTTCTTCAACTTAGAATTCTTCTGTAGCACATCTACAAGCATTCTTTCATTAACACAAACATTATTCTCATTTTTTTTCTCTGGTAGTCCTTCCTTTTCAGGTTCAACCTCTTCAGCCCATTGGAAGAACCTACAATTTCTGTCACTCTGCAATGAAAACAAATCAATTTAACAAAAATATTTACCACAAATCTAAACCCTAAACACTCAAAATGACTTTGTTACTTACAGCCCAATTTTTACATCTCCAAAAAAATCTTCCATTGTTCTTTTGGGTATTGGCTTTCAAAAGCAACAAAGTTTCCCCACTTCCGCAAATTCTTGGCACAAATTTAGAATTTCGAATTTGAGAAGATGAAGATGAAGTAGTTGAAGATTTAGATCCATAACTCCTCCTCATATTGGAAAGTTTAAACAACAAAATAAACAAACCCTAATCCCACCTTTCACTTCCACCCTAACCCCACATTTCACAACTCCATTGCAACTTCCAATCTCTATTTCCCTTCACGGTTTTCATGACCAATCTTCATCAATTACAATTTGGGGCTCTGTCGCGCAGTGAAGAATGTTCTCCCTTACGATGGTGGTCCCGATTCACTCTTCCAGTGGCTGTCTTCGAATTCACGTAGGTAAAAAACAAGGGGAAACAAACGTAGGTTAAAAAACAAAGTGAAACACATGTTTTGATATTTCATTTAAGTAAAAATAAAATAAAAATATAATAACACGTGTCAAAGATCTCTTACCAGACGTGTCAACATCTCTCATGCTGAGGTGAAACGTTATTTGCCACTCACCAATTTTTTTAATGTTGTCCTAACTGAAGGACCAATACCACTGATTTTGAAAGTATGAGGACCAAACAGTGACAAAGTTTCAATGAGTGGCCATTTGCAATTTTTTGTAAAACTTCAGGGACCAAAAATGTATTTTTCCCATGTTAAAATTATAAGAAAGTTCTTTAGTTGAATTAAAAAATCCAATTAAAAATTTATTATTTTATAATTTGTTTAGTTGTAAATTGGAAATTTGTTTCCATGTTTTTATTTTATTTATTTTTTTGAATTTCTAATTCAAATTTTATTATTATATATATAGAAATGTAAATTTAACAATATTAATATTAATTTAAAAATAAAATTGAAACTGAAATCATAGTTATTTTTATATTTTTAAAAGTTTAAGAAAATTATAATTTTAACTTTTGTAATAATATAATTATTGAAAATAACTTTTAAATTGATTTCAAAATTAACATAAGTGAATAACAATTTTAAATGAAGTATTATTTTTAATAATAAAATAGCTTATAATTAAATATGACAAATTCAAAATTCCAAACATGATGAATATTTTCATGATTTGAAATGGGTTATAATTTACAAATGTTTAATTTTAACAAAATTAGGATAGTAACAAAAATATAATTAAAATCAATATAATTAAGTGATTACTATCTTAAAAATTATATGATATATTGTTAATGTTAAATTTAATACTTTTTTGGAATAAAAAGTTAGAACTGGAATTGGTATCCAAAATATATATATATATATATATATATATATATATATATATATATATATATATAAATTTTGTAAATTAAAATCAAAATAATGATATAAAATTATTACCTTTAAGTACCTAACAAAGTTGTAGTAATAATTTAAATGATAATTTATGATCTTGAACTGTTAATGGTATAGATTTGACATATATTGTATAATGTAGTTAGCGTTGCTGTAAAACCTGAAGAAGTGAATGTAACGACACCTATAACGACACCTAAATATAATTAAAGATAAGAACAATGGCTAGTGAAGATTCATATAACTCAAAAACTTTATCAACATGGCTGCCAATTGCACTAATAAAATGGTGGTGACTACCACAAATTGGAGACTCGTTAAAGGTGAACCTTCTAACATTTGCATTATTTTTGTCAGCATCAGAACTTGCAAGTTCCTTTTCTATAGAGTATCAGATATCCTTCCAACTTAAACATGGTTCTCAAAAACCCAATATACCATACAATTGATGATATTCTCAAATACTTCAATATGCTTGTAGCACTTGTGGAATTTGTTGCTTCAACACCAACCTTACGGTGGAAGATAAATGTTAAGACATTTCTCTGCAGACAATCTTCCATTTAGACTACAACATGTTAGAAACTCAGTTAAATTCTGACTCTTGGTTCATTTTTTTTTAATTTGCACCTAACATCAAGCCAATTAAAGGGAAAACACAAAAAAAAAAAGAAAAAAAAAGAATTACTCAAAAAAATAAATTGGTTTTACTCATTTCATTGTTCTTTCATCCACACATAATGTGGAGACGACCTTTTCTTCTTAGAGCCTCCCTCTTCTCATGCACCTTCATCCCATCTTCATAGAGTTTAAACACATGTTCAAAGCTACCAAACTCATCTGGGGCACAGTCAAATAACAGCTCATGTTTCATAACTTGAAATATGGACTTCAATGCGCTAACAAGAAGGCCTTACAATTTCAAGTGCTCAAATCTTTCATCCCTTGAAACATTAAAGTAATCCATTGCCTACTGTTATAGCTCATGTTTTGTACTATCATCAAGCCTGTGAAATTGAAATTCTCCAAGTGACATATTCTCCCAATACACTTCTGATAAGTTAGTATATCATAAGCTAATCCTAACAACATATTACATATAAAATAAACCCTTAAGACATGAAAAAAATTGTAAAACCAAAAGATGACAATGCTCACATTTCATAGTTCACCTTAATACGCTCACTGTTAATACAGAAAGATTTAGGATGACCTATATTTAGGTTAATGGCTTCGTACAAAAAGATACAAAATTCTTATTTTATTTAGCCCAAAAATGAGAAATTAAGCACAATAAAATCACGTTAAATAAAAGCATGAACATAACACCAAAAATTGCAAAAGAAATGAAGTAGACATTCTCAATAACAAAAAGCAGAAATATAAAATGAATAATGCATTTATTATTGTGGGAAAGAAGAAACCTTTGTTGAAAAAAAGCTAGGGGTCGATTGAGTGAGATAATTTTGAACATCTTCTTCTGAGAGTAAATAAACACCAACAGGCAACAATAGCAATCATAATTGTTGAAGTGTTTCCTCATCTAAACGTCGAGAAAAATCCCCTTGTTTTTTGTCTTACTTTGTTTCCATCCCAAAATTTCTCTACAACAAAATTGAGAAAAGAAAAGTAACATAAAATTGGTAGGACACAGAAAAGAAAAAAAATATAATATGAGCAAACGCATACTATAGTATGCTAATTTAAATCATGTATCACATAAATCAAAAGCAAACCTGAGATTTACACCCTGAGACAACTAAATTCCTACAAAAATGTTTAAGATAAACACCTACCATAAACAACAACAAAAGAAATAGGAAAAGATAAAAATCAAACCTACCTCCTTCTACGCTTGAGAGCATGTATCTTTAGCCTGTGTTCGTTTAAACAGATAGTACTGTAGGAGTAGATTTGGAAGAACGGATTTAGAATTGAAATTCTGTTCACTTTAAAAGATATGCAAAGATTTGTGCAGATGAATTTAGAAAAAGTTATCACAATTTCATCTCACCATACCAGCAAAGATTTGTGCGGATATATCATTTTTTACATTTTTCTCCTCACGCTTTAATATTCTGTTATACATTATAAATAATTTTATAATAATTACTATATTAATTATTAAATATATATTATTTGTTTTTATAGTTTATTATATATATATATATATATATATATAATAGTTTATAATAATAAATAATATAATAATATAAATTTAATACTTATTTTTAATAATATATATAATAATTATTAATAATTATAATATGTATAATTATAACTATATATAATAAGTAATAATATATTTAATTATTATTAATAATATATATATATATAATATATATAATAATTAATATATTTTTAATTTATTTAATTATAATTTTATTAAATTTTTATTTTGAGGGTACTTTGGTAAATTTTAAATTTTTTCTCTATTATAATTTTTTTAATCTATCACATCAATCAAATTATTCACTAACTTTCATAAAATTCATCTCTAAATCCACTCACTTTACCTTCTAAATCCTCTCAAAAAAACACACATATTCATCCACTCAAATCTATACAAATCAATCCTCACACTCTCCCCCAAATTCATCTTCTAAAGTGAATCAGAGAAACAGAAAAGCAGAGGAAAGAAAGAAAGTTGTATTGATCGAAAAACACCGACGAGAAAACTCTACAAAATGAGTTTAAATACTCTAGAATACAAGGTAACTAAAAGTAGGGGTAGAAAGGTAAAAGCGGGTAAGATGCATTTTAAATTTTGAATTCAAAATGGTCAGAAAAGTCATCCATGTGGGTAAGACGAGAACACAGGAAGTAAGAACGGAGTTGAAAAACTTTTGAAATGGAAAGCTATAAAACACAGGAAAGAATCGTTGATTAGGAAAATTTGTGAAATCAAAAGCTGTCAAACAAATGAATGAATTATAAATTTGGAAAATCATTGAAATCAAATGCAGAAAAAAGAAATGCAAGATCCTATAAGACAAAAATTAGTGAAACTGTACGAAGGATAATGCTAAAAAGAAGAATGCAGTAGAAGAGAAAATTGAAAATGGATGGAGAAAGGAGGAAAGCATCTACTTTCAATGAAGAGTCTTTGGAAAGTAGTGAGGTGAGGTTTGAAAGGGAACAATTGAGATAGGAGAAGAAAAAAGAAACTTTTTGGACTCTACTCAGAAGAGAAATGTGGTTTTTTGATGAGAAAAGGTGAGAAGAAAAAGGAGAAGCCTTTGGAAGGCAAAGAATTGTGAGGTTATGCAAGATGGTGAGATTACATACATGAATGGCGAGAAGATAAAGAAAATTTTTGGTACTCAGATATTTATGAGAAGCTATGAAGGTGAGAAGCAAAAGAAAATACTTGGAATTTGATTAGAAGAGGAACGTGCCTTCGTGAACAAATACCTGTCAGATACCACATTTCAATTTAAAAAAAATACTAATATACTTTTTTTTTGTGATTGTGAATGTTATAATTAAATTATGTGTTATTGTAATTATGAATTAAATATTTGGTTAATGTTTTAACTTTTATTATGTGTTATTGTTATAATTTTTGGTTAATTTCAAACTTTTTTTACTGACATTTACTAATTTTGAATTAATGTTATTATCATTTTTATATTTTCATATATTTTTATTTTAACTCTCAATATAAAAATAATAACTACAGTTCAAAAATCAATTTATTTCATTTTATGTTGTTATTATAATTATAATTATAATTTTTATATTTATATTTGTATTTATATTTATATATAACTAAGTATATATTATAATCTTTGATTAATTTCAAACTTTTTTATTTATTTTTATTACTTTTCAAATATTATTATTATTATTATTATTATTTATTGTAAAAGTAATAGTTTTATTTATATTTATATTTTTTAAATTATGTTATTATTCGGTGTTGTGGTACTAATTTTTAATAGAAAAAAAATGTCAAAATAATCGTAAAAATAATATTTTAATTGTGTTGTTTTAATTGTAAAAATAATATTTATATTTTTCAATACGTCCATTTTTATATTTTCATATATTTTTATTTTAACTCTCAATATAAAAATAATAATTACAGTTCTAAAATAAATTTATTTCATTTTATGTTATTATTATCATTTTAACTTTTTAATTTATATTTATATTTATATATAACTAAATATATATTATTTTGAATCTTTAAAAACAAAGAGAATAGAGTGAGTATTTGAAAAAGGACACTCGTAAGCAGCAGACTTTGTCATTTATAAAAACAATAGAGTGATTAGACTTTCCAGTTAAACCAGTATTAGATCCGTGCATATCCATCTGTATTTTTTTTTTCTTTGAATTAAGAAATTTAATATATATATATATATATAGTGAATTAATTAAAAATAAATAATATTATTTTAATTTTGATTTTTTTATATTAAAGTGATGGATCATAGAAAATATAACAAAAAATAATAATAATAATAATGGATTATACTAATTTTAATAATAATAATAATAATGTTAATAATAACAATAATACCAATACTAATGATATAAAAAATAATAAATTTGGATTTGTTTGTTTTAAATTATAAAATTTATATTAATTGACTAATTAATTAGTGTTGTGTAGTAAAATAATATTTTTATATGACCAAAATTTATAATTAAACTTTTGAGTTATATATTATATTAAAATGAAATGTGTATGCACGAGTGGTTGTTAAAGTAAGATGTAAACATATTGTGTGATATGATCCTGTACAAATAAATATAACATGAAGTCGATGTTAAAGATTTTTAAATAAAAACACATGTATATATAGACAACTTAGAAGAAAAATATTAAAAAGGTGTTGGCATATTGAGTCAGAAAAGAAAAAGTTAAACTTAAAATATTCTAAACAAAAGTGACATGGAGGTATCAATAATGAAGTGAAAGTAACATGCAAACCTATTGTGAGATGTAATTCATATTAAAATAAGTTAGAGTAACATAAAATTGAAAATGATTTTTTTTTTATAACATAAATACATACAAACATTGTTATCAATGAAGACATTGTATAAAAGAAAAGGATTAAACAGAAATCTTATAAATATTTTATTAAAATCAAGTTAATTTATTACATGTCTTGATTTCTCTATAAGAACATAACCACTATTTATCCATAGTAGCGTCATCCATTAGTAGAAAATCATTGAGTTTATTAGTAAGAAAGAATTGAAAGATATTATAATAAAATCAAAATACATTATGTACAACACTCACATAAGTCTTAAGTGGCAACTTCAATTTCATCATAATTAACAACTACTCCATTTGAGATCTCCTTTGAACGTAGTTGTGCAAAAACATCATCCATGGCAACATTCAGCCAAAACTTTTCTGGTTTTATACAAATCAAGCGAACAAATTTTGCTAGTCATTCAAGTAATACCCTCTCTTAAAACCAACATATTGCACCAAGTATAGGTGCAATTCACCACATAATATTATATGTTATCTTTTCCAACAGTAAAACAATAATTATATAAATTTGGAAAATAAGAGTATAAAGTCAAATTGATAAGAACTATGAAATTAATCACATAACATTTATGGCCTTCAAGAAAAAGTCCACAACAATATCAACTTTGGCAAGTGTCCTTTATAAGATAAACATGATGGATGGTATTAAGATCAAGTAATTGCTCACCTCTAAAGTCTTTTCCTTATCATATATAAACTTTGACAATTTCCTACGAAAAAATTTTCAAAACAAAATTGACAGGAAATATGAGTTTTTTTAGTAGTGAAAACATATATATTTTATGTTGTCAACACTAAATTCATGTTAGGTAGATGAAATCAACAACGTTTAGCATGAATTATGCTCTAAACTTGGAGTAACTCTAAAAAATCATATATTTTGCTATGTTATTTTTTATTGGTTGGGTTAACAATTTTTTTACATAGTACATTGATATTCGTTAATTTATAATCATTTGGATATGTGGATCGACACTTTGCAATTAGTTATGCACACGAATTAGGTCCACAGTGGTACTTGGTAGACTTAAAGGGTAAGACCACTACAATTACTTATAACATGGATTTAGATAACCCAAGAATTACTGAAGGTTGGAGTAATATGAGGAATTTGTATAACATCCAAAGTGACTATCATATTCAGTTTCGCTATTTAAGAAATTCTTTATTTGAGATAACAGTGTTTAAAGGTAGTTGTACACTAAGAAGTTTGACTATGTTTATAAATTGTATCAGTCATCAAAATACAAACTCCATGTTTTCAGTAAAATTGACAGAGTATCGGAGTAAAGGAAGACACTTACGCTTTGTTCATATGGAGCGATCCTTGTAGAGCACGATTGTCGAGGACGAATTTGAAGAATTAATTGTGTTCGCATGTATAGATTTGTAAGAGAGGAAATGTAGAGATTTAAGGGATGAATCACTTTTTCTATCTCATCGAAATAACACAGATTTGAAAGAGATGTATAATAATTTACAATAATATCCTCCTAAATCATATATATATATATATATATAAAATTATTATTAAAATTAATAATATATATTTATAATAATTAATAATAATAAAAATATATATAATATAATAATTAATAATATATGTATATAATAATAATAATATTAAATAATGTATATGTATAGTAATTAAATATATTAAAATAATAATAATAATAATATATTATTATTAATAGTTTTAAATAATAGTAATTATTATGAAAATAATAATAATTTAATGTAATTTAATTTTTATTAAAATTTATTAAATAATAGTTTTCAAAATTTAATATTTTTAACTAAGATAAAAATTATTTATATATTTTTTCTATCAAGGACATTTTAATAATTTCAAATTTTATCTATTATAACTTTTTATCTTATCTATCAATCATTCATTAACTTTCATAAAATTTATCTTCAAATTTGTAACGTCCCATTTAATTATTAAACGAAATTAAAGGAAACGTCACGTGATAACAGCATAACAACGCAGTCCTGGGGTTCTTAACATCACCCCTACAAAACTAGGCACACCACGATGCCGAAAGAAAACTGAATACGAATACAACATAGAGTCTAGCGTCGAAATACAGAAAGAGATACATGGGCCATAGCCCTAACGAAAACATGAAAGAAAAGGCGTGAGGTCTAGCCCAGATGGCTAAGCTGCTGGATCACCGTTCCCTTGCTGACCACGAGAACCTCGCCCATCTGCTCCCATCAACCAAGTTGATGATCATCGCAAGAAAGAACAGCCACATACATCACAACCAT
>Ga0214544_1005647_pt1 | contig 23996 bp, 21 predicted proteins | sample CNSS3metaG_FD_160074 | JGI IMG/M metagenome (GOLD analysis project Ga0214544, IMG submission 160074) | Root nodule microbial communities from cowpea collected in UCLA plant growth center, Los Angeles, California, USA - CNSS3 | ecosystem: Host-associated > Plants > Roots > Nodule | place: USA... | reverse complement strand
TTGGAGGTAATGATTTAAGGTGGTTTGTAAAAGGGAATTAAAAAAGATTCGATTTTTAGTCTTTTTTTTCTTTTTATTCTTCAAATGCTTCTCATTTTTTCCTTTTTCTAACCTTTTATAGTCGTCATTGATATAGGGGATTGTTGAAGTATTTTTCATGTTTGGGACTTTTCTTTTTTCTCAAATTCAACCGTTGAAATTTTTGTGTTTATATTTTGGGAACTTTGGGTTTTGAATTTTTCAGGTTTGGAGAAACAAGGTTTGGAGGTAAGGATTTAAGGTGGTTTGTAAAAGGGAATTAAATCAGATTCAATTTTTATTCTTTATTTTCTTTTTATGCAGCAAATGCTTCTCATTTTTTCCTTTTTCTAAACTTTTTTAGTCGGCGTTTACAGAGGGGATTGTTGAAGTATTTTTCAAGGTTGGGACTTTGTTTTTTCTCAGATTCAACCGTTGAAATTTTTGTGTTAATTTTTTTGGAACTTTTGGTTTTGACTTTTTCAGGTTTGGAGAAACAAGGCTTGGAGGTAAGGATTAAAGGTAGTTGGTAAAAGAGAATTAAAAAAGATTCGATTTTTAGTCTTTATTTTAATCTTCAAATGCTTCTCATTTTTTCCTTTTTCTAAACTTTTGTAGCCACCCTTGACAGAGGGGATTGTTGAAGTATTTTTCAGGTTTGGGACTTTTCTTTTTTCTCATACTCAACCGTTGAAATTTTTGTGTTTATATTTTGGGAACTTTTGATTTGAATTTTTCAGGTTTGGAGAAACAAGGTTTGGAGGTAAGGATTTAAGGTGGTTTGTGAAAGGGAATTAAAAAAGATTCGATTTTTATTCTTTTTTTTCTTTTTTTGCAGCAAATGGTTCTCATTTTTTCCTTTTTCTAAACTTTTTTACTCGTCGTTTACAGAGGGGATTGTTGAAGTATTTTTCATGTTTGGGACTTAGTTTTTCCTCAGATTGAACTGTTGAAATTTTTGGGTGAATTTTTTGGGAAATTTTGGTTTTGAATTTTTCAGGTTTTGAGAAACAAGGCTTGGAGGTTAGGATTTAAGGTAGTTGGTAAAGGAGAATTAAAAAAGATTCGATTTTTAGTCTTTTTTTTTATGCATCAAATGCTTATCAAATTTTTCCTTTCTCTAACCTTTTATAATCGTCATTGATATAGAGGATTGTTGATGTATTTTTCAGGTTTTGGACTTTTCTTTTTTCTCAAATTCAACAGTTGAAATTTTTGTGTTTATATTTTGTGAACTTTTGGTTTTGAATTTTTCAGGTTTGGAGAAACAAGGTTTGGAGGTAAGGATTTAAGGTGGTTTGTAAAAGGGAATTAAAAAAGATTCTATTTTTATTCTTTTTTTTCTTTTTCTGCAGCAAATGCTTCTTATTTTTCCTTTTTTCAAAACTTTTATGTTGTCGCTAACAGAGGGGATTGGTAAATCATTTTTCAGGTTTGAGACTTCTGTTTTTTCCCAGATTCAACCGTTGAAATCTTTGTGTTAATTTTTTGGGAACTTTTGGTTTTGAATTTTTCTGGTTTGGGTAATCAAGGCTTTGAGGTAACGATTTAAGGTGGTTTGTAAATGGAAATTAAAAAAAATTCGTTTTTTAGTCTTTTTTTCTTTTTATGCTTCCAATGCTTCTAATTTTTTCTTTTTTCTAACCTTTTATAGTTGTCGTTGATAGAGGGGATTGTTGAAGTATTTTTTCGGTTTGGGACTTTTATTTTTTCTCAGATTCAACCTTTGAAATTTTTGCCTAAATTTTTTGGGAACTTTTGGTTTTGAATTTGTCAGGTATGGAGAAACAAGGCTTGGAGGTAAGGATTTAAGGTGGTTTGTAAAAGGGAATTAAAAGAGATTCGATTTTTAGTCTTTTTTTTATGCTTCAAATACTTCTCAAATTTTTCCTTTTTCTAACCTTTTATAGTCGTCATTGATATAGGGGATTGTTGAAGTATTTTTCAGGTTTGGGACTTTTCTTTTTTCTCAAATTCAACCGTTGAAATTTTTGTGTTTATATTTTGGGAACTTTGGGTTTTGAATTTTTCGGGTTTGGAGGTAAGGATTTAAGGTGGTTTGTTAAAGGGAATTAAAAAAAATTTGATTTTTATTCTTTTTTTTTCTTTTTATGCATCAAATGCTTCTCATTTTTTCCTTTTTCTAAACTTTTTTAGTCGTCCTTTACAGAGGGGATTGTTGAAGTATTTTTCAAGTTTGGGACTTAGTTTTTTCTCAGATTGAACTATTGAAATTTTTGTGTTAATTTTTTGGGAACTTTTGGTTTTGAATTTTTCTGGTTTGGGTAATCAAGGCTTTGAGGTAACGATTTAAAGTGGTTTGTAAAAGGAAATTATAAAAGATTCCTTTTTTAGTCTTTTTTTTCTTTTTATGCTTCAAATGCTTCTCATTTTTTCTTTTTTCTAACCTTTTATAGTTGTCGTTGATAGAGCGGATTGTTGAAGTATTTTTCCGGTTTGGGACTTTTATTTTTTCTCAGATTCAACCGTTGAAATTTTTGTCTTAATTTTTTGGGAACATTTGGTTTTGAATTTTTCAGTTATGGAGAAACAAGGCTTGGAGGTAATGATTTAAGGTGGTTTGTAAAAGGGAATTAAAAAAGATTCGATTTTTAGTCTTTTTTTTCTTTTTATTCTTTAAATGCTTCTCATTTTTTCCTTTTTCCTAACCTTTTATAGTCGTCATTGATATAGGGGATTGTCGAAGTATTTTTCAGGTTTGGGACTTTACTTTTTTCTCAAATTCAACCGTTGAAATTTTTGTGTTTATATTTTGGGAACTTTGGGTTTTGAATTTTTCATGTTTGGAGAAACAACGTTTGGAGGTAAGGATTTAAGGTGGTTTGTGAAAGGGAATTAAAAAAAATTCGATTTTTATTCTTTTTTTTCTTTTTATGCATCAAATGCTTCTTATTTTTCCTTTTTTCAAAACTTTTATATTGTCGTTGAAAGAGGGGATTGTTAAATCATTTTTCAGGTTTGAGACTTCTGTTTTTTCCCCGATTCAACCGTTGAAATCTTTGTGTTAATTTTTTGGGAACTTTTGGTTTTGAATTTTTCTGGTTTGGGTAATCAAGGCTTTGAGGTAACGATTTAAGGTGGTTTGTAAAAGGAAATTAAAAAAGATTCGTTTTTTAGTCTTTTTTTCTTTTTATGCTTCAAATGCTTCTCATTTTTTCTTTTTTCTAACCTTTTATAGTTGTCGTTGATAGAGGGGATTGTTGAAGTATTTTTCCGGTTTGTGACTTTTATTTTTTCTCAGATTCAACCGTTGAAATTTTTGCCTTAATTTTTTGGGAACTTTTGGTTTTGAATTTTTCAGGTATGGAGAAACAAGGCTTGGAGGTAATGATTTAAGGTGGTTTGTAAAAGGGAATTAAAAAAGATTCGATTTTTAGTCTTTTTTTTCTTTTTATTCTTCAAATGCTTCTCATTTTTTCCTTTTTCTAACCTTTTATAGTCGTCACTGATATAGGGGATTGTTGAAGTATTTTTCAGGTTTGGGACTTTTCTTTTTTCTCAAATTCAACCGTTGAAATTTTTGTGTTTATATTTTGGGAACTTTGGGTTTTGAATTTTTCAGGTTTGGAGGTAAGGACTTAAGGTGGTTTGTTAAAGGGAATTAAAAAAGATTCGATTTTTATTCCTTTTTTTCTTTTTATGCATCAAATGCTTCTCAATTTTTCCTTTTTCTAAACTTTTTTAGTCGTCGTTTACAGAGGGGATTGTTGAAGTATTTTTCATGTTTGAGACTTAGTTTTTTCTCATATTGAACTGTTGAAATTTTTGTGTTAATTTTTTGGGAACTTTTGGTTTTGAATTTTTCAGGTTTAGAGAAACAAGGCTTGGAGGTAAGGATTTAAGGTAGTTGGTAAAAGGGAATTAAAAAAGATTCGATTTTTAGTCTTTTATTTTATGCTTCAAATGCTTCTCATTTTTTTCCTTTTTCTAACCTTTTATAGTCGTCATTGATAGAGGGGATTGTTGAAGTATTTTTCAGGTTTTGGACTTTTCTTTTTTCTCAGATTCAACTGTTGAAATTTTTGTGTTCATTTTTTGCGAACTTTTGGTTTTGAAATTTTCAGGTTTGGAGAAACAAGGCTTGGAGGTAAGGATTTAAAGTGGTTTGTAAAATGGAATTAAAAAAGATTCGATTTTTATTCTTTCTTTTTCTTTTTGTGCTTCAAATGTTTCTCATTTTTTCCTTTTTCTAAACTTTTTTAGTCGGCGTTTACAGAGGGGATTGTTGAAGTATTTTTCAGGTTTGGGACTTTGTTTTTTCTCAGATTCAACCGTTGAAATTTTTGTGTGAATTTTTTGGGAACTTTTGGTTTTGAATTTTCAGGTTTTGAGAAACAAGGCTTGGAGGTAAGGATTTAAGGTAGTTGGTAAAGGAGAATTAAAAAAGATTCGATTTTTAGTCTTTTTTTTTATGCTTCAAATGCTTCTCAAATTTTTCCTTTTTCTAACCTTTTATAGTCGTCATTGATGTAGGGGATTGTTGAAGTATTTTTCAGGTTTGGGACTTTTCTTTTTTCTCAAATTCAACCGTTGAAATTTTTGTGTTTATAGTTTGTGAACTTTTGGTTTTGAATTTTTCAGGTTTGGAGAAACAAGGTTTGGAGGTAAAGATTTAAGGTGGTTTGTAAAAGGGAATTAAAAAAGATTCAATTTTTAGTCTTTTTTTGTTCTTTTTATGCTTCAAATGCTTCTCATTTTTTTCCTTTTTCTAAACTTTTTTAGTCGTCGTTTACAGAAGGGATTGTTGAAGTATGTTTCAAGTTTGGGACTTTGGTTTTTTCTTAGATTTAAACCGTTGAAATTTTTGTATTAATTTTTTGGGAACTTTTGGTTTTGAATTTTTCAGGTTTGGAAAAACAAGGCTTGGAGGTAAGGATTTAAGGTGGTTTGTAAAAGGGAATGAAAAAAGATTTGATTTTTACTCTTTTTTTTTATGCTTCAAATGCTTCTAATTTTTTTCCATTTTCTAAACTTTTGTAGTCGTCGTTGACAGAAGGGATTGTTGAATCATTTTACAGGTTTGAGACTTCTGTTTTTTCCCAGATTCGACCATTGAAATCTTTATGTTAATTTTTTGGGAACTTTTGGATTTGAATTTTTCAGGTTTGGGGAAACAAGCCTTGGAGGTAAGGATTTAAGGTGGTTTGTAAAAGGAAATTAAAATAGATTCGTTTTTTAGTCCTTTTTTTTCTTTTAATGCTTTAAATGCTTCTCATTTTTTCTTTTTTGTAACGTTTTATAGTCGTCGTTGATAGAGGGGATTGTTGTATATTTCAGATTTGGGACTTCTGTTTTTTCTCTGGTTCAACCGTTGAAATTTTTGTGTTAATTTTTTTGGAACTTTTGGTTTTGAATTTTTCAGGTATGGAGAAACAAGTCTTGGAGGTAAGGATTTAAGGTGGTTTGTAAAAGGGAATTAAAAAAGATTCGATTTTTAGTCTTTTTTTTTTATTTTTATGTTTCAAATGCTTCTCTTTTTTCCCTTTTTCTAAACTTTTGTAGTCGCCGTTGACATAGGGGATTGTTGAAGTATTTTTCAAGTTTGGGAGTTTTGTTGTTTCTCTTATTCAACCATTGAAATTTTTGTGTTAATTTTTTGGGAACTTTTGGTTTTGAATTTTTCAGGTTTGGAGAAATAAGGCTTGGAGGTAAGGATTTAATGTGGTTTGTAAAAGGAAATGAAAAAAAGATTCAATTTTTAGTCTTTCTTTTTTTCTTTTTATGCTTTAAATGCTTCTAATTTTTTTTCCTTTTTCTAAACTTTTGTAGTCGTAGTTGACAGAGGGGATTGTTGAAGTATTTTTCAGGTTTTAGACTTTTGTTTTTTCGCAGATTCAATCGTTGAAATCTTTTTGTTAATTTTTTGGTCACTTTTGGTTTTGAATTTTTCTAGTTTGGAGAAACAAGGCTTTGAGGTAAGGATTTAAGGTGGTTTGTAAAAGGAAATTAAAAAAGATTCTATTTTTAGTCTTTTTATTTTCTTTTTATGCTTCAAATGCTTCTCATTTTTCCTTTTTCTAAACTTTTGTAGTCGTCGTTGACAGAGGGGATTGTTGAAGTAAATATTTTTTCTGTTGATAGGAATTTTTGTAAGGTGATTTTTTTTTTGGTAAAATGTTTTTGGTGATTTCAAGGAAATGTTACAGCAATTCAAATAAACACCTGCACATGTAGGTTTTGTTCTTCTTGGTAAGCTTGTTTTTATTTTTAGGTTTTCTAGGTTTTTTCTTATTTGATTTTATTTCATGGTTCATTGAGTTCTTTTGGAGAAGTTCTACATATCAAGGAAAGTTGTGATATCGAGGACGAATACAAGAACAAGCGTTGGCTCCATTCTTGGTGGTGCTCAGAATCTTGCTTCCTTTTCTGTTTGTGAGGATTGCGATCTTGATGTGGGAATCTGTTAGAGCATGTTTCTAGGCAATATATCTTCTCCAATTACTTTCCTTGCACTCTGTGAAAGAACATGTCCATTTTTCAATTAGTTTATTTGAAGAAATAATTTTTTCATCCCATGGACATATTGTGGGAGTGATTCATCCCATCTTCGTTTATTGTGGTTATGGTGTTCCAGATTTCATCATCTAAGATTATAGGCCTTTTGGCTACTTTAATATTGAACAAGCTTTGATTTTTTTGGTATTGAAATTTAAGTAAAGACCCTTTCTATTTGTTATTGAACTTCATTTTTTTTATTGTAATTGATACAGATGTTTATAATTTTAAATTTTCATTCTTTGCTTTTCTAAAATTTGGATTTTTAATTTTTTCACTGTGGGCATGATTTTAACTTTGCTTTTTTCATATTTTGAAGGCATGATTCATTTAGATAGTTTTCTATGCAATGAGTATGGTTAACTTAATCTTTTTAAATTAATGCTTCAATTATTAATTGATCCTTATTGTTATCTTATAAAAGCTTGATCCTTATTGTATCAGGGGAATATTTCTGAATTTGAAAGCAAGGTCTGTTGCAATTAAGAATGTGTATGACAAATTTCAGACTCTTAGGTTATTTTTCTACTTGCTTCCAATGTAATGTAGGATGAAAATTTAAAACTGATGCAATATAATACATTGCCATAGAGGAAATGCATGTTATTCAGTACTTCAAACTAAAGATGTGCGAAGGCTCTAGGTGATTATTGACGTGCAAAGGCTCTAGGTGATTACTTAGCTGAAAGAAATATCATGAGAATTTGTGGGTAGTTATGTAAAAAGATGTTTTGCAAAGAATGTTGTTCTCTACAATGCGCATAGTTTTATGTTTTGATTTCTGATTTTGATGTTCCTTTGTAATGCAACAGATGATGTTTATACGCAGATTGCAAGAAGATGGAAGTCTTATTGGTGTTTTCAGCATGGAGAATTCCAAAATCGATGAGCAACTACTTCAGATGTCTAAGTCATGGGACATTGTAGGTAAGTCATGGCATCAAACTATACTTTACATCCACAATTGATTGTGACGATGAGTTGATGGTTACTACTTATTTGTATACCTTTGAATTCTATGAATTTTTTCATTATCATTTTGACAAGCAAATTTTGGTTGGATTTTAGTTAATAAATCTGCAACTCACAGCCAATGTGTAAGATGTACTTGTGTTGGGATTGAGTCCCACAATGGAAAGATAGAATTATAATGAGGTTTACAAAACTTTGGCCTTGAGTCATTTTGGAAGGAGGTGCCATTTGTCTAGCTTTACTTTGTTATTTTTACATATCAATGAAGAGTTTGAATGTAGTAAAATTATTGTATTATAATTTATTCTAGATGATGTTGATCTTGAATGGTGTTGGTGAATCTGACTAGGACAACTGATAATATAAGATATGATCCTAAATTTTTTTAAAGTTATGAGGAAATTCTAAATTTGCTTATAAATGATAAAAGTTAAGGAAGTAGAGGAGAAAACTAAAGGTGGGATTTTGCTTCGCTGAACCGCTCAAGGGGGTGAGGTGGTTGTTGTATCTCTTATTTCTTAAATGAGCTTAATGAAATTGTTGTATCTTAAATTCATTCTAATTAAGTATCCATCAATGATTTCATTTATTGTTTAAATGGTGTTAGGCATCTCATGCATCACATGCATTGTTGGTCCGCCAAATTAGTTTTAATATTTTCAAAGATTTTGAATGGGTAAACTAAAGATGATAAATCTTTATATCTCACTTTGAATTTGTTGATGGAAGAAACCAATTTGATTGTGTTTTTGTTTTGATCATCAGTTGGACAGATTCATACCAAATCGGTCGACAATTGATGAAGGATTATCTTGTTTCTTTTTAAGATTATTGAATATGATGTGAGTTGATTAAGAAAGCTAAGTGAAATCCCCACCAGACACTAAGATAGCAAGCTATCTATATGTGAAGGTTCCTTTCACAAAGCTCAAGAGAAGAAGATGATGGATTGATTCAAAACAAAAAGGAAATGGAAAGCACATAAACCATAGAAAACCAAGAACAATTAAAGGAAGAAGAAAACATAAAATGGAAAGGAAAGAAATGGTAAAAATGTGAGAAGCACGCCACTACAAGGCTAGGCTAGAAGCCATTGCAACCTTGAAGATGAGTGGATCTGTGCCGCCATTTGCTATGCAAGATAAGGCTTAAAAGTTTCACTCCCAAGGGAGGAAACTCTCACAAATGGTTGAGAAACAATAGTGTTTTTACTTCAAAATGTTCAACCCTTTTACATGTCTAGGAGCTTCCCTTATATAGAAGAGTTTAGGGGCCTTTAAGAAAATAAAAGATTGTCAACACCCAATTTCGTCCAGGGACAATAAATTTTGATTTAAAAAAATGTGCTTGAAGAATATATGGTTAATTAATTTGTTCTTTAATCAAAAATAATTTTGGGTGAAAATTGTAGAATTTATTTTTGAGAAAATAAAATAAAATAAAACACAAAAAGAAAAAAGTGGAGAGAGGAGAATAAACAGAGGCCTTTCAAATTGGTCTAGCTTTTCTTAAAAAATATATTTTCATTTTTTGTTTGCAGTCCTATTGTAATTTTTTTGAAATTTCATCATTCAATTTTCTATTTTCACCACTCCTTTCAACTAAGCCTAGTTCGTTTGCCTATCCACACTACGCCCACTTTGTTCATAACCTTTTCTACGGCCCTTCTCACCAATAATCCACCTAAAACTCGTTCCACTCATTAAATGATACCTGCCACTGACTTTCTCTCTTCCTACACGCCAACTCCCTTTGCACGCGCAAGGTCGAAGGATAAGTAATTAACTACTGCCATCACCACCTCCAAACGGCCAATCCTCTAAATTTCTTTCCATTTCTACTAAAAAATGGCAGAACCCATCATTATGGTTTTGTACCCTTTCCCACGGTATCATGATTACAAGATTCAAAACTTCATTTTCTTCCAGGAGGAATAAAAAGGGGGGAGCAACAGGAAGGGGTTACTCTCTTATCTTGATGATCTAGGTTTTTTTTTTCATTTCACAATGCCTCCAGTTTTTTATGATCCCCATCCAATTCACCACCCCCAAAAAAAATGATGGTGTTGTCCCTTCATCAGCTCATGCCTCAACCAACATAGGGAACCTTCATGTTCATTAGCTTAAACTCTTCCATCTATCCATCTTTGTCCGAAAAGCCTTACATTGTGGGAGTGATTGGAACTAGTGGGGAGTGTTCAAGGAGAAGAAGAAAAAAGTGTAACAAGAGGTGAGAAACACACAAACTAATCCCAAGGAAGAGAGGACTGGAAGCACTGCAGCCATACCAGGTAAGTCCATGAAAATCTGCAAGACATTTGGTCATAAAGGTATTAGCAACGAACTTGTAATGCACAAATGAATCTAACTTTTGCTATGTTTCTGCATATGTGGGTTTATTGTTTTGCTTCCACATGATGATCAATGCATGATCTTGGGTTCCATAGACTTACTTAAAGGGACAAGAGAAGAAAAAAGAGAAGAATTTATTTGAGTGGTGTGAGGCACGGGTTATCTCATGATATTCATGGCATGTGATTGACTCATCTGAGATTGCATTTGAATGGTGTTTCTTGGGGCATACTTAGAATATGCAAGGTTTGCAAATCTTTTATGCCATGTGAAAATCAGTGTTTAACCGAGAATTTTAACTTCTGCATGATGGTTTCGATTGCATGCATCAAGGAAATATATGTATGTACCCCTTTTGCCTTTTCGGTATGTGTGTATATGTTTAAATGGGATTCATTTGCTTTTCTTTAAAATGGGATAATAGTTCGGGTTGGCAAGCATGCTACAGCACATTATGCAAGATTTCCCATTCATATGCATGTGCAGTAACGTGTCATTTGAAACATATGTGAAGTGTGGAGCCCACCTTAATATTCAATGCATTAAAACACTTTTGTGTGCATATGGCATCCACGTAAATGTATAAAGGTGCATGGTATTTATAGGTTTTTTTTTTATGTCAAATCAATGAGTATGATGCGGGTCCCATCTTGAATTTGATATTTGGATTTAATATAATATGTGCACATTGATTTCTTTGTCTTTAACGTTTTCTAGTTTTGTTTTTTTGGAGTTTTTTAATTTATTTTATATTTTAGTTTAAATTATACTTGAAAACTAGTAGTAAAAACAAAAATTTAATTATGCATATCTCTTTTAAGTAGATATCCTTTTTTAAGAAAATAAAAAATTTAAAAGAATATTTTTCATATACTTTTTCTCATTTCGAGGTATTTATACGGCCGCTTGCGTCGTCTAATATCTCACAAATAAAGGTATAAGTACTCGTGTGACCGCTCGCGTCGTCCTAGTACTTAATACCTTTTTTTTCTAAAAAGTTTTATTTCAAAAAGAAAGTTCAAAATATGTTTTTCTTCCTATGGTCGTTTGTCGTTTGACACTTTTATAATAAAGGTTTAAGTACTCGTGTGACGGTCTGCGTCGTCCTAGTACTTAGCACATTTTTCTTTCAAAAAAAATATAAAGAATAAATAAATACAAAAGACTTCATATTATAAAATAAAAAACATCGACGTTTTCAAACAAATAGTTTTTTTTTTTCAAAAGAACTACGTAACCCTGATTTCTCATTTTAAATGAGAATAAGTAGGACCAAGGTCAATCCTTATCGGGCCCAAAAATTAAAAAAAAAATATATTTTTGTTTCTTTTTAGTATTATTTGACTCATTATTTTTGGGGAAAATTAATATTTTGAAAACAACATCAACTTTGCATTTTTAATTAAAGGTACCGCCCTCGGGCGGGCGTTGTAGGGTGCTAACACCTTCCCTACACGTAACCGACTCCCGGATCCAAAATCTAGTTTTTCGCAAACTTGTCTTATCTTTATGGTTTTCCATATTTTTCCGGAATAACTATGGTGGCGACTCCAAATATCATTTTCAAACCTGTTTTCTTTTTTGGTTCGTCGTCCTGTCGTGATTTCGGTTGCGACAAAGATACCTAAGGATGTCTCTACAAAAACCTAACCCTAGCTTCTAGAAACTAGGTCAAATAAGGTTACAAAAAAGGAGAGACAAAAGAGCTAACTATGGTGTGTGCAAGGCTAATTTCGTTCTAGCAAAAAAGGAGACAAAGAATGTGTCTCATATGTCTCCAAAAAGAGGCCAAAGTGTGCTAAAAACAAAGGAGATCAAAGGTACATAGGTACACTTGCTTCATGCCTTTTATTTTATGCTTTATGTCTTTGCTTTACTCTCTCATCCACATCATTTATGCTCCCCAATCACCATGCGCCACCTAGCATTGCTTTCTTACTCCTAATTAACCTACAAAGCAAATAAACATAGATTAGCATGTTGGCTTAAGTCAAGTCAACTATAGTCAACAAGTCAAACCTAGTCAAAGGTCAACAAGTCAACTAAAGTTAATTCAACTAAGTCAACTTAGGAAATCAAAAATAACAAACACAAATGAAGGGATGAAGGATTAGTGAACTTCCTTTCTAAACATGCTTAGTCTTCTTAAGCATGTGCCTCCATCCTTGGTTGGGGTCAATCCTTCATCAACAATGGACTTTGATTATGCTCATTATATGCTTACAGAGGGGAATAAAGGTAAGGAAAATCCAGTTGGGAGTTCTCCATCTCGAGAAGCCTACAAGAAGCAGCTTACAAAATCCTTAAACATGAACCGAACAGGAATTCTCGCCTTCAAGAACAAGCCACCTGCACCAGTTGACTTAATTCCCCACAAGCTATCCAATCTTGTCCAGGATAATAATAGATCAATCAAACCCCGGAGATTTATTTCTCAAGTGCACTACTAAATTCCTCAATTTATAATTTTATTTCTTCCTCAGTTTGTAAAAGAAAGGATTTTGATCCAAGTGGAGTTGTAATCTCAAGTTGTGGTCCCTTATTTACTAACTATGTGCAAACCCTTTAATTAACTAGATCCATGTTAGATTTTATTTCAAAATTTGTGTTAATTATAAAATTTGTTGATCTTTATCAGATTTCTATGAGAACTTTGGATGCTCCAGATCTTGTGGATGACTATTATTTCAATTTGTTGGACTAGGGTAGCGGCAATGTGCTTGCCATAACACTGGGAAGCATAGTGTACTTGTGTGATGCAACAAATGGTTCTACTTTGGAACTTGTAACAATTGAATTTGAAGACGGCCCTATAACATCTATTAGCTGGGATCCGGATGGGCGACATATTGCAGTTGGTTTGAATAATTCTAAAGTGCAACTATGGGATACAACTTCAAATAGACATGTATATCTTGGGCTTATAAGAGCTCTATAATAAATTGTTCATTTATACTTTATTAATAATGTTATTCACTTTTTGCATTTGAGAACTTTGAGAGGTGGACACAGACAAAGAGTTGGATAGAATAACCACGTACTCAAAACTAGAGAGATGGATGGTAGAATTATCAACAATGATAATTCTGCAACTCACAGCCAATGTGTAAGATGTACTTGTGCTGAGATTGAGTCCCATAATGGAAAGATAGAATTATAGTGAAGTTTACAAAATTTTGGCCTTGAGTCATTTTGGAAGGAAGTGCCATTTGTCTTGCTTTACTTTGTTATTTTTACATATCAGTGAAGAGTTTGAATGTAGTAAAATTATTGTATTATAATTTATTCTAGATGATGTTGATCTTGAATGGTGTTGGTGAATCTAACTGGGACAACCGATAATATAAGATATGATCCTAAATTTTTTAAACTAAGTGGGATTTTGCTTCACTAAACCGCTCAAGGGGGTGAGGTGGTTGTTGTGTCACTTATTTCTTAAATGAGCTTAATGAAATTGTTCTATCTTAAATTCATTATAATTAAGTATCACATCTATTTATAAATTTTAACATTAATTTCATGTTATTTTTATTTTCTACAGGATCATATTTCGATCATGTGCATATTTTCTACATGATCATATTATTATTTGAATTAATATAGCAATAGTATTAGTAACATTATTATTATTGAGATTATTATTATTATTAGTAATGTTAGTACTACTAGTTGTGATTTAATATATCAATATATTTTAATATCTTTGTATGTGTTTGTCGAATCTACATGTGTTTCTATTTATAAATTTTAACATTAATTTCATGTTATTTTTATTTTCTATAGGACCATATTTCGATTTTGTGCATATTTTCTACATGATTATATTATTATTTGAATTAATATGAGCAGTAGTATTAGTAACATTATTATTATTATTATTGAGATTATTATTAGTAGTAGTAGTAGTATTAGTACTATTATTTTTGATTTTATATATCAATATATTTTAATATCTTTGTATGTGTTTGTCGATATCTACATGTGTTTCTATTTATAAATTTTAACATTAATATCATATTATTTTTATATTTTACCAGACCATATTTCGATTATGTGCATATTTTCTACATAATCATTTTATTATTTGAATTAATATGAGCAATAGTATTAGTAACATTATTATTATTGAGATTATTATTATTAGTAATAGTAATAGTAATGTTAGTACTATTATTATTAACATTAACATTATTATTATTATTATTATTAGTTTAAATATTTTTATAAGTCGTCACTTTGAATTGATACAGAGAGTTCAACTTTTAACTTAAACTTTGTATTCCGCGATTACTTTTTTAATATTAATTTCATGTTGGATTTATGTTGTACAGGATCATATTATATAATATGTCTACATTTTACTCTAACAACAATTCGTGCATACACATTCTATTTTAATAAAACATACAAGCATCTATATATCTACATGTGTTTCTATTTAAAATTTTTAACATCAATTCCATCTGGTATTTATTTTGTACGAGATCATATTACACACTATGCCTCCATTTTACCTTAACAACATTTGTATATGCATTTCATTTTAATATAATATATATATATGTATTTATTTCTACAAGTATTTTTATTTAAAAATTTTAACATCAATTTCATGTTATACTTATTTTTTACGGGAGCATATTACACAATATATCTACATTTTATTTTAACAACGACCATACATACACATCTTATTTTAATATAATATATAACTCAAAAGTATAATTTAAATTTTAATCATGTAACTTTATTACACATTACTAATTAATTAGTGTCAATTTTATGATTTAAAATAAATAAAATCATATTACATTATTATTTTTTAATTTTATTATTATTAATATAACAATAATTATACTAATTATATAATAGTAAAATATAATTACATAAATAAATAATTGATTCAAATATAATAATTATTATATTAAATTTTTTATCCAAATAAAAAAAAATGACCCGTGCGTAGGCATAGGTCTCGCACTAGTTTTCTTGAAAATAAACACCTTTCCATCTAGTGTCTGTTACATTAGAAAAATGAGCACAAATGCAAGTGTAAATATAGAAAGAAAAACAAGAATACATTGGTTAGAAAAACCATAAAATTATCATTATTGCATCACTTCAAAACCAAAAAGCTATTAGAAACAACACAACTATAATGCATGTTTGCAGTTAACAGAGTAACAGTGGCAAGGGGATCCGGCAGGAACGGGAGGAGCACACATAGATCATGATAAAAGGAATCCATAACGAGCAAACATGGGTTGACCAGTTTAAAAACCAAATGGCCTGGAAATATTTGACACTCATCAATAACAATTCCAAACTTCCATTTCCATTCTTTTAGTTTTGGATAAAACAAAATAATGAAGACAGAGAAGCTCATAAAAATACCCATTTGCTTAGAGAAAATGATTTCCATTTTTATTTTCAGAAAAACAGTTTTCATTATCATTGTTCCAAAATTTAGAAAACTTGTTTGGGTACTTTCTATTCTATTTGCAGATTGATATATGCATTTCCAATAAACTGTATTGCAAGCATTCCATTAGCTAGCTATTTCGTCTCCTGGATCAGATTCTTCAATCAAAGATTCAATCATAATTTGAAACATTTCACAGGAACCTTGATTTTTCTTTATTTTTCTCTTTTATAAGTTTGTCTTTCCTTGTCTATAGCCTCCAATTTCACAAATTTAAGAAAATTAAAATAGAACACTATGAATGAATTCAGACAAACTTTCTGCCCTTTCACCCAGACCTCGATCAGAATCTTTTTCAAACTGCCAGTATGAATCTTTGAACATCTTTTTCATCATTCAATGAGTTACCCCTCTCTCCATAGGTCCCTATCCAAAGCAACACCTTCTTCCATTGGCAACCACAACCATGATTCTCCCTTTGCACAGCTACAACCCATGGAGTGGATGGGTGTGAAGGATCTAAATGGCATTATGATTGTTCTTACGGAACCGAGGTCTGTAGTCCTCAAATCGATCAAGGGTCTTGGGAGTCTTACTTCGGGTCGATCTTCTCTTGTTTCCAACGGGGCTTGAGGACGGCGTAGGGGACCTGCAAAAGACACTCCGATGCCTAAGTCAGCACTGGTGATGTCAGGGTTTCAGAGAATAATTTAATGCATAATCAATGCATAGAACAGTGTGCTATTTATACCTTTTTACCTGTGGGTCCTACCTTCGATGGGCCTTTGGGCCCAATATTTCTCTTTTGGCTATTCTAGGGTCCAATGTTAAGGAGGGAATTTACTAGGGGGTCCTCCGAGGGTTGGCGGTGTTCGGTATTCGGCCATGAGATGCGTCGAGGGTGGTCTTCTTTTTCAGAGGGATGCCTTTCACAGGGCAAGCGGCCATGGGGTTTGGCTGTAAGCCGTGCTCTCAAGAAGAAGGCGCCTGCGTAAAATGGTTGGTTGAGGTCTGTTGAGGGTCGTGTTCTCCATGTGGAGGTGTCCTTTCGTGGTAGGCGGCCATCATGCCTGCTGAGGGCCGTGTTGTTCCAGATGGAAGCGTCCTTGCGTGGTAGGCGGCCATCATGTCTGCTGAGGGCCGTGTACTCATGTACGGTTGGGACATTAGCCTCCCAGTCTAGAGGCAAGAAGTGACGTATAGATTATTTTGCAAATTTCATTTGTGGTCTTTGGTCGTGTACCCTGTGAGTATACCAGCCTCCCAGTCTAGAGGTAAGAAGTGACGTAGAGCATATACGGATGTGGTGTGATGGTGGGCCGTTGTCTTTGGTCAACGTTGGCCGAGTTGTTCCGGTAGCTCGACCGGTATCTCTTATGAGGTGTGAGTTGAGTGGTACTGTTTGCTTTGACACTTGGTCAGGGGTTAGGTGAGGTGAAAAGACGTGACTGTTGATTAGCTTGATTGGTGTTAGAGTGAGTTTTTCGAGGTGATTTTTGGTGGTTGGGCCTTGGGCTTTGAGGAGGTTTGGTGGAAGGTGGAAAGTTGACTATGTGCTTTAAATAGGAGTGGATCATTTGTCATTTTTCGTCCCTCTTAGTTGTTGGTCTTGTTTGGGTTTCCTGCGTTGCTGCTTGTTTGTCAGTTGGTGTGCATGTGTCGTTTGCTGCTTAGCCGGTTTGTGAGGTATGTCGACTACATCTTCTAGTGGTTCTAATTGTGGTGATTCGGGGGTGAGTTTTGGTGGACTTAGGTTAGAATTTTTGAGTTCGTCGGAGACGTTGCATATTGAGGTTGAGCGGGAGGTGCGTGAGGATCCGGCTAGTGAGCATGCCAAGTCGCTTTAGCCGAGGAGGGATGGGTATGAGTGGGTGTCTGAGGGGGTGAGGTCCTGCTCCTCGAAGTACCGATGGTCTAGGCTTTTGAGGTCTTGGATGAATAACATCTATTTGTTTGAAAGGGGGCCTGATCCGAGTACGGTGGCTATTGAGCGGGTGAGTTCTGTGGAGGTCGTGTGTCATGGTCGCGAGGGGTTGGAGGGTGACTTTTTCTACATATACGCTTGTATGTTTACGAAGCTGCATGTTCGTTTGCCGTTAGACGAGTTTATGATGGGGGTTCTGCGCCTGTTGAATGTTACGCCAACGCAATTGCATCCTAATAGCTGGGGGAGTCTGCAAGCTTTCCGGCTTATTTGTAGGGCGCTGTATTTTTCGCCGACTCCCGAGAGCTTTTTGTATTTCTATGTTACGCGTCTGAGGGATTCGCGGTCGTGGGTGTCGCTAGTTGGGAGGCCGAGAATTAGCTTGTTAGACAGCTTTACGCAGTCTTTTAAGAAGTTTAAAGATGGCTTTTTTTGAGTGAGGGTGCTGCCGGCCGGAAGGTTGTTGTATTATGATGATGAGGGGCGGCCAAAATTTCCGTTTTATTGGACGGGTGCGCCTGCTCGAAGGGATGCGGTGGCTAAAGAGGCCTTGGATGCGGATAGCCGGAGGGTAGTGGAGGTGCCAGAGACGCTGCCGACTAGGGTGCCGGGGAAATGGGTTTTTTGTTGTTACTTGACAGATAATCCTGGCCACGACTTATGCGGTATGTTCTGACATTGTTGTTGGTTCTGTGTTGGACTAATCTGAAAAATTTGGTTTTGTGCAAGTGTGATGGCTCATCATGTGAAGAAGGTGGGTGGAGAAGTGGATTTGTTCGCCAAGATCAGAGACAAGATGGCCAACGCTGCGAAGGGTGAGGGACAGTTGCAAGCTCCAAATCTTGTGGGTCTTGTCGTGGATAGCTATCGGCCTCCAGTTGCGAAGAGGCCGGCTCCCTCGAAAATGAAGGGTGTTGGGAAGGATCGCAAGAGGTTGAGGGCCCTCGCGAAGACCGATGGTGTTGGGTCCAATGGGTCGAGTAATCCTGACCTTGGTGGTTTTGAGAAGGCCAAGATTTAAATGAGAAAAGGCTTGGAGCTGAAGTTGAGTGATGAGGAGGTGACTGTTGTGGAGGCTGCTGATCCGGGGTTGACTATGTGGGCCATGAGTGAGTACTTGGCTCGCGGCATGGTTTTGAGCTGGCGGGTTGCTACAATGTTGTAGGAGGAGTTGGCCGCGGGTGATAAGAAAAAGTTAGCCAAGGAGGTTGCTGCGTTAAAAGTCCAGAGGGATCGTGAATAGGTGGCTTGGGCAGATGAGAAGACGAAGTTGGAGGCTGAGGTGAAGAGATTGAAGGGGAGTGTTGTGGGATTAGAGAAAAAGTTGAAGGCGAAGCAGGTGGAGTTGGATGGGGTGAATGCCGCCAAAGATGCTGCTGCCGAGGAAGCCGCTAGTGAAGTTTTTGGTCTTCAACAGGCCGTGTACAATGAGCATGCTAATGGCTTTCGGAAGGCTCTTAGGTAGGCCGAGTTCCTCTACCGGGAAGTTTCTGTGACGGATTGCCGTTTTAATGTTAATCTGGATGTGTATGATAATCGCATGCTGGACGTCGCAGAAATTAGCCGACTCAAGGCTAAGTAGGAGGCGGCGATCATAGCGAATGAAGTCTGATGGGGCAGAAGAAGTCGTGGTTTGTGAGGAGGTGAATGACGCTGAAGAGTAATTTAGTGTAGATACTGGAGGCGAGGACGCTGAAACTTTTTGTTTTTTGTTTATGTAAATGGGGACTGAAAATTGTAGTTTGGGTATGCTAGTTTGTTGCCGGCTTGTTTTTGGGGCTAGTGTGCCTTTTAGCCTTTTAGGGGTTGGATTGTCATTGTATTGTGATGAATATGTATCGAGTAATCTTCAAAATTTATGAAAATGAAAGTAATTTCTGGTTTGTTACTTAGATCCGTTTAGTTGATGTTTGTGTTTTCGGCCCTTAATGTGTTGTTGGTTAGATATGGGGTTAAGTTCTTATATTAAAATGTACGTCGGTGTATGCTTGTTTAATTTGTTGGGGGTTATTTGCTCGACCAATCGGCACCTGGAGCGGTGGTTGGGAGCTTTTCTGTTGTTCGACCAGCGGCACTTGGGTTAGTGGCTGGGAATGTTTATGTCGTTTGACCAGCGACATTTGGATTAGCGGCTAGGAATGTTTACTTATTGTTCGACTAGCGACACTTAGAGCAGTGGCTAGGAATGTTTGCTTATTGTTCGACTAGCGACACTTAGAGTAGTGGCTAGGAATTAGCTTGTTCGACCAGCGGCACTTAGAGTAGTGGCTAGGAGTTAATGTAGACAAAATAGTGATAAACTTGCATTTTATTGAAGGGTGGATGCCTCATTAAAACCTTCCTGGCCAAAACCCTCCTTAGGGAAAAAATGCCAAGCTAGGAAAGAGTACATCCGATTACAAGTAAAATTTAACTGAAATAGAATTTAAGATGGGAGACGTTCCAGGTGTTGGGAAGCGGCTCCCCGGATAGTTTTTCCAAGTGATAGGCTTCATTGCCTACTTCTTTAAGTACTCGGAACGGGCCCTCCTAGTTGGGCGAGAACTTGCCTTCGTGCTTGCGGGCTTTGCTGGCCATTCCCCACACGAGGTCTCCTTTGTGGAAAGAACGCGGTATTAACTTGGAGTTGTGTCTTCTAGCTGCTCTCGACTTGGCTGCCAAATCCAGAATTCGTGCCTTTTCTCTCATTTCGTACAGAAGGTCGAGGTGTGTGCTCATGCAGTCGGCGTTTGATTGTGTGTCGTGGTGTTGTTGCCGCATGGAGGGTTCCCCCCGACTTCTACTGGGATGACGGCGTCAGTTCCGTATACTAGAGTGTACGACGCTTCATGGGTTGAAGACTGGGGGGTGCATCTGTATGCCCAAAGTACTTCGAGTAATTTGCCTGGCCATTTGCCTTTGGCCCCATCTAACCGTTTCTTCAGTTGCCCGAGGAGGATCTTGTTGGCAGCCTCAGCTTGTCCATTGGTTTGCGGGTGTTCGACAGAGCTTGTTATATGGGTGATCTTCAAATTGCGGTAGAAGTCGGCGAGGCCTTTGTCTATGAATTGGTGACCGTTGTCGGTTATGATCATGTGGGGGATGCTATAGCGGGAAATGATGTTCTTCCAGACGAAGCGCTGGACTTGGTTGGCTGTTATGGTGGCTAATGGTTATGCTTCGATCCACTTGGAGAAGTAGTCGACCGCGACAAGAAGGAACTTGACTTGGCCCTTTCCTGGTGCAAAAAGGGCTGATTATGTCCATCCCCTATTTTGAGAACGACCATGGTGAAGAGACATGGTGGAGTTCCTCCTGGTGCATGTGTGTTATAGGGTCATGCTTCTGGCATTGGATGCACTTCTTGACATATGTTGTGCAGTCTTCTTCTATTATAGGCCAGTAGTAGCTGGCACGTAATATCCTAGCAGCCATGGTTTTGGGGCCTGAGTGGTAGCCGCAGATGCCTTGGTGTATCTCTTGCATGACATAGTCGGCCTTTTCGCGGGTTATGCACTTGAGCAAGGGTTTACTGAAACCTCTTCTAAATAGTTCTCCCCCAATTAGGGTGTATCGTGCCGCTCTTCGAGTCCACCCCTTTTCTTCGTTTGCCAGGGTAACTCCTTCTTCCAAGTATTTGATGAATGGTTCCATCCAGGTGGTGGTGATGTTTAAGCATTGGTTATGTTGCTCAATGGAAGGTGTGGTTAGGGTGTGTTGCAGGAGTGATTTGTAACGTCCTTTCTTTTTGGTATTGGCAAGCTTGGAGAGGATGTCTACTCGGGTATTGTTGCTTCGTGGTACCTGTTGAATTTGGAAGGTGTCGAAGTGTTCGGTTAGGGACATTACCATGTGGTAGTATTACGCGAGCGTGGGGTCCTTGATTTGGTATTCACCATTGAGGTGTCCTATGGTGAGCTTGGAGTCTGTCTTGCACAAGAGTCTACGGGCGCCAACGTCTTGTGCCAGGTTGAGGCCGACTATTATGGCCTCGTACTCGACTTGGTTGTTGGACGTTTTGAAGCTGAAGCGCAAAGATTGTTCTATAAGGACATTGCCGGGTCCTTCGAGTACCACTCCTGCACTGGCGCCCAACGGGTTCGAGGAGCCTTCCATGTGCATGGTCCACCAGGTGTCTTGGGGGGTTTGCTCTTGTAGGTCGTTGGCAAAGTCTGTTAGGCATTGCGCTTTGATGGGTCCGTGCGGCTCGTAACGGATAGTGAATTCTGACAATTCGATGGCCCAAGAAGATAACTGGCCTGCTAGATCTGGTTTTTGCAGGATTATTTGTATGGGGTGGTCCGTTCTGATAATGATTGTGTGTGACTGAAAATATGGTCGTAGGCGATGTGCGGTTGTTATGATTGCCAGAGCTACTTTCTCAACCATTTGGTACCGTGTTTCTAGGTCTTGGAGGATGCAGCTGGTAAAGTATATGGGCTGTTGGGTATTATCCTTCTCTTGGACGAGTGCGGAGCTGACTGCGTTCGCTGAAGCGATTATGTATATTATAAGGGGGAGGGAGGGGTCCAGTTTGGCCAAGACCGGGGGGGTGGTGAGAAGTTGCTTCAAGGTATTGAAATTTTGTTCGCAGGTGTCGTCCCAGGCGAACTTGGTCGACTTTTTTAGGAGTTGGATCATTGCTTTGGTTTTATCTGCCAATTTCAAGAGGAAGCATGAGATGGCGGTTAGTCTACCCACTAGCCGCTGTACCTCTTTGATATTCGCGGGGCTTCTCATATCAATGATGGTTTGGCATTTTTCGGGGTTGGCCTCGATCCCGCACTGTGTGAGCATGAAGCCCAGGAATTTCCCGCCGTCTACTCCGAATGTACATTTTTCGGGGTCGAGCCTAATGTTGTATGTCCGCAAGGCTTTGAAGACCTCTGTTAGATCCGCGGAGTGTTGTCTCTCATTTGGGGACTTGACAATGATGTCGTCGACATATACTTCTACTGACTTGCCCAGGAGCGGTTGGAATACTCTATCCATCAAGCGTTGGTATGTGGCGTCGTCGTTTTTGAGGCCACAGGGCATGACCTTGTAGTAAAGGATGGCCTCCTTTGTTATGAACGCGGTTTTGATCTTGTCTTCATCGGCCATGGGTATCTGGTTATAGCCAGAATAGGCGTCTAGGAAGCTTAGTATTGCATGTCCCGCGGCTCCATCGACGAGTCTGCTATGCTGGGTAGCGGGTAGGTGTCTCGTGTGCAGGCCTTGTTTAGGTTCGTGTAATCTAGGCACATGCGCCACTTCCCGTTGGATTTCTTGACCAGCACCACGTTGGCTAGCCAGGTCGTGTACTGGGCTTCTCCAACGAATCCAACCTATTTTAGCTTGTCGGCCTCCGCTATAGCTGTTTGCCTTCTCCTTTCTCCAAGCTTCCTCTTTTTCTAGGACATGGGTTTTGCGTTTGGGAAGACTGATAACCGGTAGGCGGCTACTTTGGGGTGAACTCCGGGGAGATCAGCTGCTGACCAAGCGAAGAGGTCGGAATTCTGCTTGAGCACTTGCTCGATGTGGCGCTCTTCTCTATCAGGAAGGGAAGTTCCAATATGGAGGAAGCGATCCTGCTGTTCGAGTTGGAGTTGTCTTGTTTCTTCCACGGGCTCGAGCCGTGCTTCGGAGTTTATTCTGGGGTCCAGGTCGTCGCCGGCCAGGGTGGTGTGGGCTCGGGATTGTTCAATGTTGTGGGTTGTCAAGGGTGGGTGTGGGAGTTTCAGGCTAGCCATGTAGCATTCTCTGGCTGCGCGTTGGTCGTCGTGCACTATGATGATGTCACCTTGTGGGGATGGAAACTTCATGGCTAGGTGCGGGGTGGATACGATGGCACCTAGTGTATTGATGGATGGTCGTTCAAGGAGGATGTTGTAGATGTGTGGGTGTCAACGATTAGATAACGGATTGGAATTGTTTTGGTTTGTCTCCCTTCTCCAAACGTTGTGTGGAGGTCGATGTCCCCTTTAGTGGGGACTCTTTCACCTAAGAATCTGTATATGGGCTTGTTGTGAGGGGTTAGGTCGGCGAGAGGTATTTACATCTTGTTGAAGGTTTTCTAGTACAGGATATCTACAGAGCTTCCTTGGCCGATGAGAACCTTTTTTACTACGAAGTTCTTGACTTCCACAGTTATGACCATGGGGTCATCTTGGTTGGGGTCAGTACCTTGGAAATCTGAATCTGAGAAAGTGATGGGCGGCATTCTTCTTTGCGTTCGGCTGGATATTGCGTGTACTTGTTGGACGACTCTCAGGTGTCTCTTCCTGGAGGAGGAGGACCTCCCTCCTCCTGCGAATCCCCTAGATATTGTGTTGATTGTTCCGCATAGAGGTGGTCTGTCGTGGTTGCGGTTGTGTTGGTTCCCTTTGTTCTGTGTTCTGTGTTCTGGCTGGCTCTCTCCTCGGTTCTCTGCGTTCGATTCTTTGATCATTTCGTCGCTCAGTCTGCCTGTTATCGTTCCTGTCATACTGGGGTCTGGATGGGCCCTCCCCTGTTTCTCTTACGTAGTGTGTAAGATGTCCGGCCCGGACGAGTTCTTCTATTTTGTCGCGTAGAGTGTCGCATTCATCGATGGTGTGGCCATTGTTGCGATGGTAGTGACAATATTTGCTTAGGTCTACGTTGGGCGGGTTCTGGTATTTTCTGGGTGGGGGAATGAGTTCTGCTTTCAGGACTTCATCAAGTATGCGGGACCGAGGTGCGTTCAGGGTGGCACAATTCGAGAACTTTGTTGGTCTCCGTTCTGAAGGGCGACTATGGTCGGGCGGGGTGGGCTCCTTGTTGGTCTTTTTAATTTCTGTTCGCACTGGGGGGG
>Ga0214544_1005646_pt1 | contig 23999 bp, 12 predicted proteins | sample CNSS3metaG_FD_160074 | JGI IMG/M metagenome (GOLD analysis project Ga0214544, IMG submission 160074) | Root nodule microbial communities from cowpea collected in UCLA plant growth center, Los Angeles, California, USA - CNSS3 | ecosystem: Host-associated > Plants > Roots > Nodule | place: USA... | reverse complement strand
TTTTTTTTTAAAAAAGAGGGGGGGGGGGGGGAGCGGCCTTTGGGAGGACGACTTCACTTTTAAAGTCGTCCTCCCCCCTAACGACACGACCCACTTTTACAAATAAACTTTCAACCGACCCTTTTTTACAAATTCTTGGTCAAAGTGACCCAAAATTACAAATTTCCCATATATGACACTGTGGACTCTTTTGTGTCAAAAGACATCCCAATACATAGTGAATTTTCGTTCACTGGATTTGAAGCTTCAACTGAGGTGTGACTTGATGAGCCAATATGGATTGTATATTGGTTGGTAACCAACTCATGTTCACTGAAATCAGACAAAATATCTGGATATTGACTTTGTCCGGCCATTTCTGTGTAAATTTGGTGAAGAGTGAAAATTTCGTAGGGAAGGATAATAATAAGGTCACAAGAAATATATGACTTCAGAGTTGTATAAATAAATTGAGAATATGCAATGGTGTTTAAATCATGTGTAGACCATTGAAACACATTTATTATTCATTTTTCATTTTAATGCAGAGAAGCTAGTATTAATGGCAACGGTTTCTTAATAAATAACCATTTTAATGCACATAGAAGTTGTCATTAATGACAACGGTTTCTTAATAAATAATGCACAGAAGCCGCCATTAATGGCAACGACTTCATTAATAAGCAGCCAACAACTTCATTAATAAACTAGTGACTTCATTAAAGGACCACACGACTTAATTAAATTAACTACATTGAAATCGTCAGGCGGCCTGGCGACATTAATTGAAAGTCGTTCGCACCGATTACGACTTCACTTTGGTTGTCGTCCGCACTAATGACGACTTCGCTTTCCCAAGACACTGACACTATCACGCACACGAATCTGCGCACATTTATTTCATGTTTGACCGTGCCCGTGATGTCTTGATGTCCTCGCTGTACCATTGCCCAACCATGAATTCAGGGGAAATAGTGGAATTCAGAGATTCCTGCTACTCCCTATGCCATGCACAGTTTAAATTTTGCATGCAATGGTATAAATGAATGGCAACTTTTATTGCTTTTTCTGAATGCACGAAAAAAGACAGTAACAATTCACGAAAATAATTATGCACTGCACGAAAAAATAGTGCATTGATGGACAGCTGCATTGTGCATTCACATGAGTGTTGAAGCTGATATCGGTTCAAATAGCTTCAACTTGTGCCCATATTCATCACTTTGGTTTGTGCATTGTGCTTGGATTGGCTGAAAAGTTTTTCAAGTTGTGCGCGAGAGTATTCAAGACTTCATCACTCTTTTAGTTGCTTCTACTTTCAAGGTTTAAGTATCATTTAATATATTTTTTTTCAATTAATTTGCATACTTATGTTCTAACTTTCATTTACCATTTCTAAACATGTTTAGCATGGCACAAAATGGACGCCTACCTCGAGATATGTCACTACTCTGACTTCAGCACGAACATATCACTCACGACTTATGGGAAGGACGAGAACGAGTTCTTAGACCGAGAAGAGCTGGAGTTTGGATACTAAACAACCAACACATAATTGATCCCCGTGTCTTAAATTTAATTCATCGGACTGGATTCAGACATGCCTTGTATATTCCGGACATGGATGTGAACCACTTCCTCATCAGTTCTTTATTAGAAAGGTGGAGATTAGAAACTCACACATTTCACTTCCCCCATGGAGAGACCACTGTGACACTAAAGGATGTAGCCATCCTCCTTGGCCTACCGATAGACAAAGATGTGGTCACTGGTCCCACTACGGTTCAAGACATATTCTCCACCTTCCATGAATATCTAGGTGTCATTCCACCACCGACGGTGATAAGAGGGAACTCAATTAGAGTAACTTGGTTAAACACTACCTTCCAACAACTTCCACCAAATGCAAACAATGATGTTATTGCTCAATATGCGAGAGCGTACATTCTCACATTGATTGGAAGCATTTTAATGCCAAACACGTCCGTAGCTAGGGTACATGTCATGTACCTACTTAAGTTAGCTGACTTGAATGTAGTCAGAAATTATAGTTGGGGGTCTGCAGTCTTGGCTTGTCTATATCATTGCCTAGATCATGGCATTCACCTACGCCAAGAAAATATTTGTGGATGCATGATTTTGTTACAATGTTGGGCTTGGGAGATGATTACTTCTATAGTCCCACAACTTCAACCTTTAAGTGATCAGGAGGTGGTTGATGGGGATGGTTTCCCTGTCTGTAGAAGGTAAAAAGCTAACTTTTAAATTATTTTTTTTCTTGTCATTTAACTAACTTTAAATTGCAACATTTTTATTTAGGTGGACGAACGTAACGCATCGGATAAATTCAGCTTCAATTTCAGTTGAGATTTGATCAAATACGTACAAGACAGGTAATACTTAAGGTAATTGAAAATTTTTTGTTTTTAAAAATTTAAAACTAATGTCTACAATTTGGTTTCAGTTCTTGTGGAGGCCTTACATTCAACCCGAAGTTAGTCGATTGATTGTGGTTGACATCCCTCCGGTGTCCATAGCAACAGTACCAATAATTTGCTTCGTGACAGTAGAAATCCATCAGGCGGATAGGGTGATGCGTCAATTTGGTTTAAGACAAAACATTCCGCCTAAGCCGGTTAATCTGGATCAAGTTCACAAGGATGACTTGAGGGGGAGAAACGACAGAGATTGGGTAGCACATCATCACCAATGGATTGCAATTTGGAATGATCGACAAAATCAGATCATTCAAGGTACACCGTTCAACGAAAACGGTCATTTGCGTGATGAAACACCGTATATGCAGTGGTACATAAACCACACTATCCGCTATATATCTCCATCAGAATCTTCCGACGATGAGGTTATTTATATTACAATGTTGTACATCTGTTTATCATACATACTTAATCATTTTAAAAATATATTAATGTTTATTTTTATTTTTATTTCAATTTATTATCATTTACTGTTAAAACAAAAAAACTAAAATGAAGTCGTCATCTGCAAAGATGACTTCACCAGCGCCAAACCATAAACTGGCACTCCGCCTAACGACTTTCATTTCAAAAAAAAAAAAAACCGTCATGATGGAGGACGACTTCACCCTGAAAGTCGTCCACCATCCTAGCGACTTAACCCAGTTTCGCAAAAAAAAAAATTGAGGGACCCTATTTTACAAATTCGCGTAAAAGGGGAGCCAGAATTACAAATTTCCCTTAATATGACTGATTCTTCATTCCATTAGTAAGTCAATTAATCTTTACATATGTTCCACTGATCTTTTAAAGACAAAGTAGGAGGAAAACCAATAGATAAATTAATGATTTAGTCCTTTAATTTATTTTTTTGTTCATTCTAGTCCTTTTATTTATTTTCGGGTTCAATTTAGTTCTTTAAATATTTAAAAATGTTTAATTTGGTCATTTCCGTTGAATTGACATTAATGTCATGTTCGTACATGTCACGTCTCAACTCGTAGAATTTTCAATTTTTTTTAATTTCTTTGATTTTTTAATTTTTTTAAATTACATAAACTACCACATGTCAGGTCATGATCGTGTCACATGTTAGTACTATGATTGTTGTTTTCAATTTAGTCTCTTTATTTAAAATTTCCATTCAATTTAGTCACTCTATCTTTTAAAACAATCTATTTTTGCTCTCTCCAGTTTGAGACCAAATTAATGATTAAACTTAATTGCAACTTATATATACATGTTAAAATATGTTTTTATAATTTATACATAAATCACTCACCTAAATACTTAAATTATTTTATTTTTAATTTTTTTACTTGTAATTTTTTACACTTGGAAAGATAAAATAATTTAAATATGTGGGTAGAGTGATTTGATGTATAAATTCTAAAAGTTATTTTAACATGTGTATATAAGTTGTAATTAAGTTTAATTACTAATTTGATTTCAAATTGCACAAGACAAAATTAGACTGTTTTAAAAGATTGAGGAATTAAATTGAATATGTTGTTTTTTAAAAATTAAAAATTCCTCAAATTGATAAGTGATATGTATGGACTCCACATTAAAAAAAGCTTCATAATAATTTACAAATTGAACATTTTTTAAAATTTAAAAACCAAATTGAACCTAAAATAATAAAAGACCACAATAAAATAAATCAACAAATTATATGACTAAATCACTAATTAAATTATAAAATTATGAATAAACATTCATATAAAAAATAAATTAATGAAGCAAAGAGTTTTTTATTTCTATAATAGGAGATTTGTTAAACACTTCTTTGTACTTGATCTAACTCTTTACCCTTGTCCTATCGTTCATCCCTTAATTACTCATTTTGTTCTAAGTGTAAATAAAATATTTAGTAGTTTGTAACTATTAAGGCAGGGAAAAAAGTTTAAACTGGTCGAAACTATAAAAAAAAATTGTTTGAAACTGAAATTATAATTTTAATTGTTCTGAATTGTACTAAACTGTTTTTAAACTTTTTTGAAAAAAGAGAAATTACCTCTATTTTTCGAGTCATAGTATGCATAGCATGGCATGTTCTCTTCAAATTCTCATTGAATCGGAAATTCTCTAAAATTATAATATAAATTTCAATTGAGATGAGATGGATGGAGATGCAGAGGGGCGGCTAGAGATAAAGAACAAAAACATGTACACACTTCTAAATTAGGGTTTTTAATATATTTTAATAAAGGCTAAAATTAGAATTTGAAAATTTATAGGGATACAAGACAAAAAATTGGGTGCTGGAACCAAAGAAATGAAATCAAAAGTCAAAAATCAAATTTCATGAAATGGGAAATTTCTTCCAGTCCCCCATATTTTCTTACCGCATCCTAATAAGATAAAAAGTAAAATTTGCTCTCTTTTCTTCTTCTTCTCGATAGCACCTCCATACTTTGGTGTTTTAAAAATAATGTGACTGTTAAACTATATCGAGACCCAACAAGAAAAGTTGTGAATAATTTTATACTATAGACGTATGACATAAGAATGATTTCTTCATGAAATTAAAGAAAGATGAAATCACCATTGTGAATAATTTAATTCAATATATTAAAATAAAAATGTTTAACTTTATACTTTAATATTTCTTAATTTTTAAATAAATTAATTATTAAATTTATACATGGTACGTTTATATAAAATATAGTACTATTTATGTTTTTTTTTAATTTATATAAACACACTTTTTTTTGTTTAAATTTTAAAAGGATAAATATTATTGTATTTTATTTATGTATAAATATTTAAGTAATAAAATGTAATAATAAAATTTAAAATATTAAAGTTTTAAAATTTTAAAATTTTATATAAAATATTTTTAATCAAATTATTAAAAATTATTTAAAAATATACAAAAAATTGTAAAAATTATAAAAATTATAAAAAAGTTAAAAAAATATGATTAGATTTAAGAAATTGGAAATTGTAAACCCCTTTTTTACAGTTTTAATTCTTGGGCCTGGCCTTTTCGTAGGACCAACGCCAGCCCAACTGTAGGACCCCCATACCCTTTCTGCTTCCTCATTTCTCACTGCCTGGGTTTTCAGAAACAGAGCTCCCTCTTGTCTCCCTCTACGAAGCAAAGTTCTGCTAGGGCACGTATCATCTCCCATCTCCAAGCTAGCATAACCCATCTTGTACTCCTGGTAAGTCGAACTCTAGAGCTTTAGTTTAATTCTTCCCCTTTTCTTCGCTATTGAGCGTATTGGGTATATTAGGGTTCGATCTCCTAACCCCGTTTTGGTCCAGATCTTCATGTTTCAGCTCTACTCTAGTCCTTGTAGTTGCGATACCCCATAGCTAGGGTGGGTTGCTTTTGGTACTCCAAAACAAAGGTAAGGGGAGCTAGGTTTTTCGTCTCTTTTTGCTGCATGTGCTTGTTTCCACTACTGTTATGCATGAAATGACTAGAGGATGCGTGTATTTGTGTAAGATGGAGTTAAAATGCTTGATGTGGTTTGTTTCTGGGGTTGCATGCGTGGAACAGCGGGGGAGATCTGATATTCTCGCCCAAGCGAGCTCGTCTCGCCTAGGTGAGAATATCAGAGGCTCGCCTAAGGTTCTGCCTCGAACGCTCGCCTAGGCGACCAGTTCGCGTTTTGAGCGACGCCCTGTCTCGCTCAGGCGATAAGGCCTCGCCTGAGCGAGAGTTCGTGAAATCCCCACTGTTGCATGTCTCGCCTGGGCGAGAGCCCGCTGTTTGAGTGAGGCCAGCCCCTCACCTGAGCGAGTTCGTGAGTGCATGCACTGTTTTATTGATTGTTTGGATGATTTGTTGCATGTATTGTTTGGATTATTCTTCCTAAATATGATGTACGTGAATATGCTTGGGTGTTTGGGTTTTATGAACGAAATTGGTATGTTTGGTATGAGTGATGGCATGGAATTGTACATGATGATTAGGTGAAATGAGAATTGGATGTATGAGATGAAAGTGGTGGTTGTGGTATGAGAGACATGAAATGTGTATGTGATAGGCGTAATTCCATGAGTCTCATGGGGAGACCTCATGGTGGTGTGTAGTGTATATATTAAGATATGGATTCAAGTAAGGATCGCATCCCGAAACTCTAAAGGGTCAGTGAGTCTCAGGTAGAGCAAACTGACCCAAGTGGTGAGAGTAGCGGGAGACCTTAGTCTTTGGCAGGATAATGGCCTTAGATGCTTGAAGGTTAACCTTGTGCGTGGTAGGGTGAAACCCATTGGCAATAGCTCTGCAGAGCAGTAGAGGCCACCACAAGTGCAAGCGTCCGATGAATCCGATCTTAGTATATTTATCCGGATAATTGAGTCATAGTGTCCTGCCTGTCTGTGATAACATGATTCGCTGTGCTCACTGTGTTGACATGCTTGAACTGTTTAAGTTCTAGTCTGCTATGCCATGTAAATTTTAAATTACTCTAGCTTACCCTTTCTTTATTGTGTATGTTTTTGCCGTGATTCTTTTCCTTTTGCAATGATCACCTTACGGTGGGAGTAGATGGAAAGAGCTCAGGAGGTGGATTTGCTGGTGGTAGCGGTGTTGTGTAGTTGGGACCAGTCTTTAATAGCCCTATTAGTAGTTTTTATAGCTTTAATGCCCCTCTATCTTATGATTTCCTGCTCTAGAAGTGACCTTTTTGGCAAGACAGTTAACGTTTAGACTTTGTTTCGTTCTTGGCATGGTTGTATGTCTACGTTTCCTTTTAAGCACTCTTATGGATAACTGTAATAGTAGATTCGTACGTGTTCTGTTCCTCTGATTGTTTCTTATTATCATAATTATGCGATGCTTGTTTAGTAGATTTAATCTATTTAAATGGGATGTCATGGAAATTGTTACCACAAACCACAAAGACTTGTCCTCTACTATCTAATTTATTAGTCGACTATCCCATTTTTATAAAAATAAAAAGTCAAATAACCCACTTTTATAAAAAAATAAATTCCATTATTTTTCTTCGCATCTTCCAACTCCACCTCAACCTTATCCTTTTTTTTTTCAATCTCATCTTTCATTTCCTTCTCCATTTTCATCTTCACCTCCATTCCATCTTCTTCCACTTCTATCTCCTCCTCTACCTTCAATAATATTTGTAAGTGTTCATTCAAACAAATGAAAATATAAAAAAAAAAATATGAAGTGTAAGAAAAAAAATAAGAATTAATGAGAAAAAAAATGGAATTAGTTCGTGTGCATTCTAGATCATAAAATTTACGGTACAAAATTACATTACAAATGGTATGATCTAAAATGTAAATTTGTAATATAAATTATATAATCCAAAATATAAATTTATATATAACCCGAAACTGTAATTACAGCATGAATATAATTAGAATTTTACAAAATATACGGGTGGAGAAATCCCCCATGAAATGGTGCAGGTAGTTTGATTAGAAAAAGCAGAAGAAGAATGAAGAATTTGAGAGATGGTTAAGGAAGCACTGTGTATGCATGTGGGGGTTGTGGATAAAAAGGCACAGAATGCCATCATTGATAAAGCCAAGAATTGAGGGATAAATGAGTGAGGAGAGCACCAATAACACAAATGGTTGTCATGATTAGTTGTTCAAGGTCAAACATATATATACACCCCAGACAGAGCGTGGAGAAGCAGATCATGAGATTCAATCCTTCAACTCCAACCCAAAATTAATGTTGCTACTCACTCACACGAAAGCAATGTAGTTGCATAGCAATGACTGATACAAAGTGTTCAGAGACTTCAACCTCCCACGTCCCACAATATTAGTCACATAATGAATCATACATACACACTTTTACCATGCAACTTTTTAACACACCACGTATCTTGTAATTAAGTACTATGTTTCTTTCCTTTGGATCAATTATTTATCATCTAAACATTTGCAACATCTCAAAACCATGTGAAAATTCAATTAGTAAGTCTAAATTCCACATGAAAAAGTTCAACATTTATGGATTGACCGACTCGTAAATCTGTTGTTTTAAGGTGCTAAGATGGAAATGATATTATTCTTTATGTGAGATGGACTCGTGCTGTATCTGTCTAATAAATCTCTAAAAAAACTTATTAGAACATAAGGATTTTCTTGTTAATATTTTACCACTCATTTGAAATTCCTGAGGATTCTGAATTCCACTCTTCAGGTTGTTGATTAACTCTAATGGATTTTTGCAAAAGGAGGATCAATATTTTGTTTGTATTCATGATTTGTCTGTAAGATTTAAAGACTCTAAATATAATTTTCAATTTGGATTATGGTTGATGTTAAGACTTTTACTCTCTAAACTAAATAGAAATTAATATATTTTGTTCATGCTTTTTTTTTTCATAATGATGAATAGTGTGCTTTACGGAATGTTTGTGATACAACTATATTGCAGTTGTTATAATAGAATTGATAGCTTAGACGAGCGTGAATACAGAAAACCAATAATGTTGTAGTAATAGAAACAGTACGAGCTTTGTGCATGTTTGCTGGTAAGCAATGATGAGAGAAAGTAATTTGGTGGACAAACTTGGTCCCCTTGCTTTCATGCTGGGCACTTTTGGACCACCAATTTCAATTTTCTTCTTTTTCAACTGTTATAAACCTACCTTTCTTCCTTTATTCATCTTCCATTTCACCTTATATCTCAATTAGAAACATATCTGACCCATCAAACAAGAGAAACATAGAGAGTTAGAGTGTGTGTGTGTGTGTTTTTGTGTCTGTGTCTGTATTCTGATGGGGAATAACAGGTTTAAGTTGTCAGATATGATGCCAAATGCTTGGTTTTACAAGCTCAAAGATATGAGCAGATCAAGAAACAGAAATGGTTCTCATGTTATGAAGAGTAAAGTATCTTCACCAACAACATCTCAAAGGTCGCTGCCAAGATATTCACACTATTTCTCCACTGAGCCGATCAGAACTGGTAAGCTATACAACACTCCCATTCACACCAGAGATTTGGACATGCCATTCACTGATTCACCTACAAGATCATCCAAGAGAAGGACTAGGAGAAAAACCATTTACAAGCCTTCTCCCACTGTTGTTTCTTCCTCTTTCTTACCAACTTCCAACTATGACTCCATCGATCATTGGATCAAACCATACCAAGATCAGTCACCACCAGATTATGATGTGTCTTCAGTTGAAAGCTCTTCTGAATCGGATCTCCATGAGTACGCTTATTCTGAGTCTGAATGTGACAGTTTTTCTGTTCCTGATTTACTTAACGGAATGGCCCCTAATGGCAGCTGCAGAGTTAGCTCTTCCACTAACGACATCATCATTGACATGAACAACGACTCCTTCCTTGGGAACTCTGAAAACCAAGATGGGTTTGATGCAATTTCAGAGCTGGGTCTTCCTCCAATATTGACAAAGCCAGTGAATTTTGATGACAAGGTCATTGAAGCCACTGAGTTGAGAAGTTATGAACTGCAGTATGATCAGTCTTTCTCAATTGAAATCAACAAAGAGGAGGATAGCAGAACTCAAAGGAGGAGAAAAAGCAGTCATAGAAAGCCCTTCTCTAATTCTTCTGGCATAAGGCTTAGAATCAATTCTCCAAAACTTGCTAGCAGAAAAATTCAAGCTTGTGCAAGAAGGAGTGTTTCATCAACTGCAAGCAGAGCTTCAAGGAGCACAGGTTTTCCCGATGGGTTTGCTGTTGTGAAGTCCTCATTTGATCCACAGAGTGATTTCAGGGAATCAATGGTGGAGATGATTGTGGAGAACAATATCCGAGCATCGAAAGATTTGGAGGACCTACTTGCCTGCTACCTTTCCCTCAATTCTAGTGAATACCATGATCTCATTGTTAAAGCATTTGAGCAAATTTGGTTTGACTTGGCTCAACTTAGAATGTAAAGATCTTATTGTTATCCAATGCATGTTTATAGTCTTGTAACTATCACCGCTCTTTTCATCAACTTCTGGTCTGAACTATTATGATACCTCGTATAAAGGACATCCTCAAGTTTTGACAACCTGGTATTTATCTTAAGAATCAAATGATTCTCTTGCTTGGTTTTTGAATGTTTCCATGCAATGTGATAAAATATCTATGAAATGATGTTGGCAATTCTGCATCTTGAATAGAAAGATCTTGTAATAAGATGTAGAATTATTGTCTTTAGCCTTCCTTTAATTTTGTTTAGAATATATATGCATTTTAATGTAATAGAAATAATTTTAAAAAAATACTAAAAGTGACTTTTTTAGCTTCTCATCTATTCCATCGTTCCATGTGAGAACAGTTCTTAACTACTGGCAACAATGCACCCTGTTGTAAAACATCATTATTCAACTGCAATCCACCATTATAAAGCTTCAGGATCAAGGGACATATAATTAGCACTGAAGTTATGTTCAAATTAGCATATATCGACAATCATAGCTTTGAAAAAAACGCCATGCGCATCTAACAACAAATGAGACAAGCAATGGTGATACACCTCCTCCACACCTTTCAAAAATGGGGTCCATCATTATAAATCTTGTTTACTTTTTATGAAGCTCATTTTACCAGAACTGAATTCTTAATTAGTAGACAGATAAAAATGTTCAAAGGAAGGATGCCACACTTTGGATCCAAAATTCATGATTCATGACGTTTAGTTTCTCAATCCAAGTTATATAGCATCTAGTGTGACATTGATTTGAAATCAATCACGTTATAATTGAAAATATTTCCATTTTCATGTTTTAATACAAAATTATAATTGATTATTTTTATTTGAAACTTCCCCTTCAATTATTATTTATACATGATTAATTGGACAAATCTGCCAACAAAGTAACTAAACATGACCTGAGTTAGAAAAAAGTTTGGCAACATGGCTCTTAATTTTTATAGCTGACAGCAAAGTGCTCACATACATTCATATCTAAACAGCATGCAAATCGATGAATGCTTCAAAAATGAGAAAGCAAGGTAAAAGAAAAACACTGGTATCAGCATACTCTTGTCGACCAGCTTCACCAATTGGTTTCATTTTCATCTACAGAACAGAAATAGTACAACATGTTGGACCAGCATTCTGAGAAGACTTTTAACCCCAAAAATCATTTATTTTTACTAAGCACGCTCCATGTACAATTATACACTTAATCACATTCATCTGAACCTAGCTCTTCCAAACAGTGCAATGCTAGTGGCCAAACTTTAATATTGACATTTCCTTCGTTGGAAATCTGATAATTAACCCTATATTTAATCAACCAGATAATTTCTCAACCTTATAGAACAAAAAAGGCTGTGCATTGCATTTATTTATTGTTCAATGTTCAATGTTCAAGAGACACATCTGAATGTTTTCATCTCCTATTTTTTTCCCCCTTGCCCCTCCTTGAACAGTTCTCATTCCTAGCAGAAGATACATGATGTGACCTTTTTGTTGTAACATCACAAGGTGCCTGAAATCCAATATTTTCCACAGCACCAACTGTCTTGAACAACCTTCTTTTGTTGACCTCCTCAACCAGTGATCGGTGTAGTAGTTGGCTCCTTATATCAATCAATGACCTGTTCCTTGTTAATCTCTGATTGTTCATCATCATCTTACTTTTACTAGTAAAAGGAACCAGTGATCCTGCCATGAGTTTACATTGGTTGAAATTGCTCAAGTCTTCGCCAGGGGAAACCTTTTTGCCCTTGCTGTGACTCTTCATGATGGCAAGTTTATCTTTTCTCAAAGAATGCACATTGTACTGATCCTGATGATCATCCACAGAAGAGTAATTCAAGTTGGAATATGTCCCCTGTGAAGAGCATCGGGAACTGGTATCATCATGCGAATCATCTGCAACAATAGTTTCTCATGTTACTGTAGTTAAACCGACAATAGATTACATATTTTTCAAAAAAGCATCAATAATCCTATCCAAAAGAAGCCTACTATTTAATACAGCTTTAGTTGACCAAAACAAAAAGATCAGCTTTAAAATCAAGACTAGATAAACTCATATATCATCAGAGTTGAATAATGAATACATAAGACAAATTTCTGGAATAAATAAATAGATTAGGAGGCTCTCTGACACGTATTTATGTACATTGTATTTAGGTACAACAACAATTTTAGAGAATTATTTAGTTTCATAGAATCAAACTAAAACATTAGTTTTACACAAAAATTACAAATTGAATATTAGAGAACTTAATAGAAAATAACTCAAACAAATTAGCTTCCGTGTAAGCAAATTTTAGCTTTAAGCTTATGAAAAAGTCTTTTCTAGGTAGACTAATAGTGAATTGCTAAAGAGGCCTTTTAATAGTCCAAGACCATCCCATATTCATAGCCTTGATGAATTCCTGATACATGTAGTTAACTTTTTCCAATTTATAAGAAAGAGTTAATAACATTGTCATGTGAAGATTAGTTCCAACCATAGTAGTCTTAAACTATGGTTATTTGAACTATCTAACATTTCTTCCTAGTGTGAAGGTGGTTTATATGGAGCTATTGAACAAGACATTCACAATATCAGTAAGGAAAAGGAGCAAGTAGACATACCATGGAGCCAATAATATCCACTTGATATTTCCTCAGCTTTACTGACAAAATCTGGCATTGATTCTTGGAATGATGAACTTGAAGAGAAGGAGCGAAAATGATGATGAGGTGCATCATTATCATCACAATCATCATCTATATAACTGAATGTGTGGAAGGCATCTGAACAGCTAGTTTGCCTCCTCTGAGGTAGTAGAGCAGATATCTCTCTATCGATCATATTTGCAATCTCAAAAGGTTCCCAATCAGCAATCTCCAACTCTTTCACCATCTCAGTTGCAACATCAATAGGGGTGTCATGGAAAATATCAAAGGGAAAGAATACATTCCTAACAGAACCTGCAGAAACAGTCAGCAAAAAAGTTATTGTAACTTTAATATGACAATGTTTACTTGTAAAGTTTAGCCAATAAAAGCCTAAAGTTCATTAACAAAACATATGCAATTGTTTAAAGGTCAAATGGAAAGACCTTTCCTTAAAATCAACAAACTAGAAATTGTGTTGAGAAAAAGATTACTAACCATTCTTATCAGAAATTTGCACTTTGAGAAAGATAGTATCATCTTCAGGATTCAGTTTTCCTATCACTTTCATTCCAGTCCTCGGAAGATCATCATTTAATTGCAGTTTCTCCATCTCAGTGGCATTTAAAAATGGCTTCTGAATTGCAAATTTCGTTGTTGATGATGGATCATCAGATGCAAGAAACGGGTCAACCAACAATTCTTTTGCCGAAGGCCTCTTTTCTGCAGGTAGCAAGCATTTTCCAATAAACCTTTGTGCTTCCATGTCTTCAATCCGGAAAAACGCCATTGGTAGTTTTCCCTGAAATATGAAATATTCTTTCTAAATAAAACACCCAACAATACATATCTCCAGAAACATACACCAGAATCTGAAGTTACCGATGTCACTTTCTTGTAGATCTGTGCTGGATTAGAACATTCACTATATGGATATTCAGATGTAAGCATTTCCAACACACACATGCCAAATGAGTACACATCAGCAAGTTCATTGTATTCTTCCTCGTATAACTCTGGTGCCATGAACTCAGGGGTACCTAGCATAAAAGGAAAAAAAAAATTAATTGACAATGACAAATAATAGTGTTTCTTAATACCTGCTATGTGAAACAGTCATCGGAGAAAAAGTGAATACCTATGACACTGTGTGCTGATTGGGATCCACGAAGAATTGCAGCAAGTCCCAGGTCACCAATTTTTACTTGTCCAAGATGACCATTGACAAATATGTTATCACATTTAAGGTCCCGGTGGATCACTGGTGGATCATGGCCATGTAGATAAACAAGACCTTGCAAGATTTGGCGAGCCCAATTCTTTATAGCTTGTATGCTGACACGCTCATATTTCTTCCTGTATCTGCATATGCAAGAAATCATCAATTAATGTTCCAATGAACTCACTATTCTCCCACCAGAAGTTAAGGACTAATCATTCAAAATACTGAAAATAAATCAGTGCATGAAATGTAACTTGCAACTTTGTGTTCTTATATGCTTTTCATATACAAGCATAAAGTTGCAACATACATTTACGCTCATGGTTGTATTCCCACATAGCCTCTTTAGTATCAAACACAATCCATGTGATGAATGTTAGTCCTAGGTTGCTCAATTTTGTGATGAACTACATAATGGGACTGAGTAATTGCCTAATTTATAGTTGGAAAGGAAGTTAGTTACTCTCTAAGTGACCCTGATGTGAACAATTCTGTGATAAAGTTGAAGGCCCTGTTATCAACATCAATCCAAGAAGTGTAGAATCTTATGATGGACTGATGCTTGAGGGTACTGAGGAGATGAACCTCTGAGTAAAGCCTCTGCAAATCTTCAGGGGTGCGAAGCGCCTCATTGAGTCTGACTTGGTTCCATGCTACCTCAATTCCAAGAACCTCATCAATTGCTTTGTACACAGTCTTCATTGCCCCTTTTCCAAGAACATCTCCAAACTAATAATCAATAACAAACATCCCATATCATCAATCATTTATAACTGATAACACACAGTTTTATAACAAAGTATTTCCTCTCCATAATTTTATACATACAACTATGTGATTACCTATCAAAGTCCAATAATAACTAAATAGTCCTCCAGTTTAAACTTCCATACAAAACTAACCATTTAGGCCAAAGCATGTCTCATCTAAAACAACAAACCCATACTTATAAGTTATAATACACAAAAACAAGAGGTGGAATATATTTTTAACCGTTTGGCATAGCAAAATTATTATCCTAATTCAAATAACATAACAAATGACTAAATAAATGGACTGAAACACAGAGAAAGATAAGATAAACAGGGGATTAGAACTTACCCTGCCATAGCGACCAGTTGGGTCGGTTTCCACATAACAATGTTCTGCCATGATTTTGATTGTTATCTATATGTACTAACTTGACAACCGCCTCTTATATTTGTTGAAACACTATATCTTTTGGATCGTGCAGAGAAGAAGAAAGGGATAAAAAATATATATAAAAGCAGAACAGAATAGTCTTATGGTATTATCCTAGATTCGAGGCTTTCCTTCATGATTTACGTGAGAGAAGACCCCAAAAAATAGCCAGAAAAGTGTAGAATAGTCAATGCTCTGCATGATTTTGCCCATGTTCACAACCGTACATGTTAAGTGGTTATAGTCCTTAGCAACCATTTGATTTTTGTAGTTTCTGTTCTATTTGAAAACGAAAGTTGCAAGGATGAGAAAGTGGGGCAAGGTGTGGGTGATTGGATGGGAGAATAAGGAGGTACTATTTAACAAGGAAAGTGACAGGTTGGTGTCAAAGTACTCCCTTTTGGTGCAGGGGACTTGTGGCAGATAAGGGTTGAGCACAGGGTCAGTTTTGGGCATTCACAGTGCACAAAGAATGGTTGGCACAGACAAGGGAAAGCACTAAGACACGGAACTTGAAGAATCTGTGGACCCGCTTTGGTGTAATCATTGGTGGCAAACAGAGCAAAACAGAGCAACAAAAGCAAAACAGAGCAAAACAGAGTGGGATGATGCAGAGAGGGAATTGTTACATATAAGAGATGAAGTTGTGAAGGTGAGGATTTGGTGTGATTTCAGGGTTTGTAGAGTAAATTTATAATGAATAATGGTTGGTGAAAAGAAAAAGTCATTATAATATTAATGATGGTGATAAACAGAGTAAAACCAGAGCATGAGATGAAGTTGAATGGAAGTGGGTTTGTGGAACACCTTTTGAATTACTTGGCAGCATTGTTGCTGTGTCCTGTGTGCTAAAGTGTGGGACCACTGAGATAAGAAAGACAACTTGTAAAGTGCTTTGTCAGCATTAAATTTCTCTGCTTTTGCTTTTGGATTTATAAGACTTCTCTTAATTGGTTTTATTTATGTGTATGCATATATATTAATGTTTGGGCATAATTATACCTCTTTTGTTCATGTTCAATGATATGAATTTAATTTAATACAAAGTTTTATAATGTTTTAATGTTTCTTTAAGTATAATATGTTGCTTTATATTATCATTCAATCAACTTCCTAAAATAGATTTATTGGTGAAAGAATTAGAAATGATGTAGAAGATTTTACTTTTTCATCTTGTTAAAGTTGTATACACTACAAAAGGTTTTATGGTTTAATTATGGAATTTTTTTTTTTTTTTGTAGTGATTACTTTAAAATATTTATTCAAGATCATATTTAATTGATTATAAATATTTACTTATTGACACTATTTAAAATACACTAAGACTATTCTTTTATACTTTAGTCTATTCTTATTCAAACTAGTCTTTTAATTAATTTTAAAAATCTTACTTTGTGTTTGATTATCTTATAAATTTTATTATTAATGCATATTTTTTATTTCATCACATTAATAAAATCATTCATGAACACGTTTATTTCTTTTTCATTTTTATTTTTCATTTTTATTTTTCACTTTTTTTTCTTTAATGTAAGCAGCTACATTTTTACTTTATTTCTCTATTTAATTTTATTTCATTTTCATTTTCTACTTTTAACTCTTTTATCCAAACACAACTTTAGAAAAAAGAAAATACAAATTATAGAATGAGAAAAAGTAGGAGTGTAAACTATGTATAAATTTAGATGTGAAGAGTATAAATTCTTAGTATTATCATCAAATAGATGTTCCAGTGACTCCCAGATAATATTATAAATATTTTCTTACAATATCCATACTGCTATATTTTTTTAAAGATTGGATTAAATATATTTTTTATAGTTAAACTTTAATATAAAATTAAAATTTGTCCATGTTAAAACTTTGATACAATTTGGTCCTCAAATTTTAAAAATAAATGGATATTGTTTTCCTAATCCAATTTAGTTAAACTTTTTTAATATGTTGAATGATCTTCAAAATTGAAATTCAAACTAATATATCAAACAGTATAAATAACTCAAAAATTAAATCCACAACATCACTTAACATGTAAAAAAAAGTTAACATATTTTGACTAAAAAGAGTATATTCATTTATTTTTAAATTTAAAAATGAAAATCTATAAAAAAATTTAAATATATTTGAACAAAATATTAGATCTACAAAATATATTATTTTATATTTGTGAGGTGAAAAGAATGGAAATTTTGTGATGAGAATTGCGAAGGATAATTTTAGTGAGTGGAATGTGGAATAATATTGCCCCACCATCCCACTATCTCTCCCTACTCCTATTCTTATCACACTTTCATGGTAGGTATGGTGTGTGTCGCTCTGTTATTCATTTTCTCATGTTTTAGTTTGGTGGACTGAGTATGCAAATTCTAATTTAATAAATATCTTTTTCTTTATGTAAAATGAGTAAAAGAAAAAGTTCTATGGATTCACATTTTTGTTCTTTTTTAAAATCTAATTCTTACGTAATTATCAAATTATACAAGGTTGACAAGTCTTTTGAGTGTATTAGACTCTGCACTATTGGAATATAAATTAAATTCAAATTTATATAAAGAATTGACATAATTTCTAAAATAGCTTTTTTCTTATGGGTTTATATTATATTAAATGACATGTAATATAATGTGTATGTAATGTTATTTAAGATATTATATGTTTCTCTAACTTATATATTTTAAAATTAATTAAGGGATAAAGATAATAAATTAAAATTCTAGAAAGATAAAAATATAAAACAAAATTTACTCATCTTATAACATCATAAATAAACATTTTAAATTAGAAAATATTAAAAAAACTCTTGAAATATCAAGACTAAAATAGTAAAAATACCTTTAGCCTTTAATATAAGAAATTTTATTTCATGTATTCCAGCATATGTTTTTGAATATTACTCTTCGATTCTGTCAACGACGTTATTCGCGTACGTAAAGGCAGGTTACGCTATCACTGGGAATATGGTTTATTTTCTGTTTACTACTTTTATATAGATTTTATAATTTAATTGTCAGTTCGAAAATTAATTATTTATTTCTTTTTTATCGGTGATATTTTTCTAAAAATAAAACCATCTCTACGAAAAAAAAAAATCTGCTGTTGTATTCCTCTTATTATATAGAAGCTAAAATTTGTGTTTTTGTGAAAGATAAAAGTTAGAAGGTTATAGTTGTTATTGGTATCATTCTAAAAGCAAAATTAGAAATATAAAAAAGTAATAGATTTAAATGTATTTTTTAGTTTATGTAAATATAATTTTATTTTTCTTAGTCACATTAAAAATAGTTTATTAATTTTAAATTTATGGCATTTTTTAACTGTGTTTTTATCTTTATCCCTAACTATGTGTAGTGAAAATTTAAAAATAAAAAAATTTAATTAAGATAAAAAATATTTCAAATTAAGAGAATTATGTATCCAAAAAATATGATTATAATAATTTACAATGTTTTTATTTCATTAATTAATAATTTTTTAGCTTTAAACACTTATAAAGGGCTAGAAAAAAGAATCGTCAAATCAATGACATTTAAAACTAACAAGTCAAAAATAAAAAATTTTAAAACTAATAAATATTTTTGTTTGGATTACAAGTATATCATAAATAAGTATTTATGTTATTGAAATGAAGCCTTAAATCTGATTGAGCAACAATATCTAAATATTATAGTTACTGTTGATACTAATATTTCATCAGAGGAAAACTTTCATATTGGTAAGTATATAATAAATATTTCAATTAAATATCATCGTATTGATAAAACATTTAAAATGTAAAATTTAATTAGAAAATAACGTCAACAACATTAGTTTTATAATAACATATTATAAATGTTATGAATTGATGTGAATAAGAGTGTGGTACAAAAATTGATCCTTTTTACTTTTGGTTGGGTTGGTTATGAGCAAAGTTAATTATGGTCCCAACCCAAGTGGTAAGAAATGTATTTACAAATAAAGTAGGAGTTGAATGTGTTGTAAAAGTGTGATAGAACATGAAATTTCATTCACATATCACATCATTTCATAAGATGCCTTGTAAATTGTTATCATGTTTTTGTATAAATGATGGTGAAGATCCGATTATCCACCTTAAGTGATCCTAGATACGATTTTAAAAAGGCTATTCCAATAACTTGGTCCAAACTGAATAAGATCGTGGAAATTTGTTTCCCTTCAAAAAGAAATCAAGAATAATATTGAGTTTGTTCCTCACTCCAATAAAGAAAGACCCACAAAAATTTTATTCCATCTTTATATCTTTTAGATAACCCAAAACTAACCATTTCCATCAAATGGGTCAAGTATTATTTAGCATAATTCAACCATGGACAAAACAAAGAGAAGACAAAACAAAGAAAAAACAAAGTGAAGCGGTCGAATATTAATTACAAAAAAGAAAGATTCATATTAAAGAATTTTAATATAATATAGTGTAATGTATTAGAAATATCATACTTTTGTAAAGTCAAGAATGAGCCTAAATCTTATATTATATAGAAATAAGAAAATAAAGTGTTATATAAGATGAAGATTCATAAATCCATTGTCTTAAGATTTTGGATTGAGAGTAATATCAATATCTTATGTGGTTGGCTCATATTTCATTGATGTTGTGTCTCCCTAGTGAACATCTCCACCTGTAAGCTTACGGCATAATAACCAGAGAAAAGATAATTTACAAGTGTAAACTTCACTTTACAAACTAATTTTGTAAAATAAATTTTAGTTTAAAGTTTATTTTTTAAAATAATGTAGTAAAAAATTTCCTTTATTAAATATAATATAATATAATACTTTTGGTAAATAAAAACTATTAATGTACCACATTAATTATATGTATAAAATTAAAATTGTTAAGGTGTTATTCTTCAATCAACCTTTTCATTTACTTTTATTAAAAACATTGTCAATTTGTAAACTTCAAGGAGGGTTGAGAAGAGAAGAAATTGCATCAATTTAAAAATTAGGAGGTCAAATTAAAATGAATGAACGAAATTTAAGAAAAATAAATAATTTAAGGGTTTGTTTTGTCTGTGTGCTTGGGTCCGTTAGCAAATAGGGTTGAACAAATTAAAGAAATAGAGAAGGTATCGGAAAGAACAGTAAGGTTGTTGTGTTTTATATTTCAACATATTTGCAATCTATGGTCAGCAAAGAGGCTCCATTTTTAGGTCAAAAGAGGAAGAAGAAAGAAGGATAATAATGAAGTAGTTTTTTAAGTTGGAGAACTTCTGAAAGGGATCTTCAACTCTAATAACTTAATCATAGAACGTGTACGGAACCTATGCCTTATTAGTTTCTCTCTTGTTACTTTCAAGGAATATATTTGTTAATCATCGTTGAAACTAAGCATTCAAATATACCATAGGTTTTCTCCTCGAATATATATATATATATATATATATATATATATATATATATATATATATATATAAAATATATATATGGTTTAATTGGTTTTTATTGGAGTTAATTTACTTTCAAAATGCCGATTATTTTACAATATCTTAATTTTGGTAGAATCGAAACATTTATCGTTTGGACAAAAACTATAATTATTAATCAAAATATAATTTTTTATTTAAGAGAATAACATAAGTTCAAACATAAATTAAATTAGTGATTTTTGATCTAATATTAATTATTAGGATCGAGTGTTTATTATTAGATCAAAAGCTATAATCTAAAAAAGTTATAGCTATTAGTCAAGTCACAGTTCTTTTTACTGTAATACAATTTTTTTTTATTAATTTCACCTATAAAAAAATTTGATTAAGAAAAAATATTATTAATAAATTTTAGGATATGTTCATTGACATGTTCAAGATTTTTTTATTGTTGATGATGACTGCTATACAAAACAATAACTTTATCAAATGAATTCACACGTTGTTGTGACAAAACTAACTACGAATTTGAAAGCCAAATGTTGTGTGTTTCAGTAGAATTCTCTTCAGATTCTTTATGAGCTTGGATCATGTTGATATTCTACCTAATTATCATGCAAGGCTTTATCACTTTCAGAAGAAAAAAATGAGTTATAAGTTAAATCAATTTTAACATAAATTAAATTTTTAAAATCTCTCATATAATCTGTCAAAATTTTATTTTTAGTCCATGTACAAACTAATTGTTTCTCACATAAAAGTCAATTTCATGTTTTGTCATGTGTTTATCTTCTAAAACTTATTTTAGATAATCTCATGCAAACATATAAATTTAAGATATATTATTCCTTTTATCACCTATTATGATATATTGGTTAGAAATAGAATGTTTAATGAATTCCTCTTCTTTGAAATGGATATTTAATGAATCGCTACTCATTTATGTCTCGAAAAAATGTAGAAGGTAACAAGTAGTTTTTTTTTTTTTTTTAAATTTTTATTTTTAAAGTTTTCTTTTAAGGTTAGCAAATTAGTCATTTTTTAACCATAATATCACAATTTTTAAGACGTTTAAATATATTTAATATTAATTTTATCTTATTTCAACTTGTTTTATTTAGGTAAGTTGATCTAATTTTGAAAAATTTTAATTTTCTCATGTGAATAAATTATTTTAATTACAACTAAATACAAATAATTAGTTAATGATAAAATAATTATTAATTATTTAAAAATATCAATATCGATGATATTTTTTAATTGTTGGTTAATGTTAATTTTTTTGTCAAAATTTTCTCAAGATTTTTTGAACTCTTATTTGAAAAAGAAAATTCTCAATTGACCTCAACTGAGATCATTTTCAATTGATCTCAACCACAATCGATCAAAATTAATTATTTTTACGATATCGATGATCATATTTTTTTGCCAACGTTTTTTATTAATGTCAGTTGAAAAATTCTTCCAATTAAAATCGATAGAAAACATTCATAGTTAATATTGATAGAAAGTTTTCCAAGTTAACAAAAGAAAAAAAAAAATACTTACAAACTATTGATAAGAAACAACATTTGTATTAATGATAAAAAAGAATCACAAACATCGACAAAAAAAAAATCATTACAATCATTAATTGAAAAAATGCAATTCACATGGAAAAAAAGTAGTTTCTCTAACACTAGCTAATATCTAGTAAAAAAAAATAGCAATTGATTACATAAAAATTAATTTAACAATTTAAATCACAGAATAACTCCTATCAATTTTAATAAAAATAATTCTAACTTATAACAACTGAAAAGTAATTATCCGGACGATGGTTGAACCTTTGGTAAGCCAATAATGTCCCAACAAATATCAAATAAAGGAGAAAATATGAAAAAGAAAGAGAAACATCTGAGAACATGAACATTTTCAAATTCTTACATTTTAAATGAAAAGTAAAATTCATTATTTAAAGTAATTCAATTACTTTAATAAAATTCTACAATTTCAATTTATTTTAAAAATTTTATTCAAATAATATATTTTATCATAAAATATTTTTAATTCTCTATAAAAAAAATAATAATTATCTTGTTAAAAATTTTCTATCAAAATCTAGGTTAACTTATTAATTCTATTAATAAATGAAGAGTTAATTGCTAAGGGAAAATGTATCATATTTTAACTAGTCTTTCTCTCTTATTTAGGTCAAACAAAAATAATGCATGAATTTGAACCAGTTTCTTCACATAAACTGCCTTTTTTCCCCAGTATTTTCAGGTACCAGTTCTTCTTCCTTGTACACTATTTGTTGCAGACCTAATCCTAAAATCACCTGAAATAACCTAATTCTGGTTGAACACTATAGCTCCTTAACTTAATCACATATACTGTTGTTATTTTCATTTTTTGTCAGATTATGAATTTGACATTAATTCACCAAAGTTAGAGATTTAAAAAACCTTCAGTGATACTCTAATCACAAGAATATTAGCAAAGATAAAATTACACTAACATATTATTAGAAGAAGAGTGAGTCGTTAAGAACTCAAGTGGGTGAATATAAATATCACATTGACTATAAATAAGGAAGTTAAGCATTGTATAAAAATAAAGATTCACAAACTCATTATACTTTATGTGTGGGTCAGACTCATACTCATTAATATTATATTTCTCCGATAATTTTTTCTCGAAAAACCCAACAAATGTAGGAAAGAAAATGTTCGTTTACATGTTAAAATTTTCAAAATTTATGCATTTAGGTCCATTTAACCTGAAGAAATAAGACAAACCCTTTAAGTAGAATTAAACAACCAAAGAAAATTTTAAGAATGTAAATATTGCAAAATAATTTCCAAAGTCTACCTACCTATACCTACCATCTCATGTTTTGTTCTACTGGGAAATAATGTTTACTCGATATTTAATTGTTAATAATTTGATGTGATATATGAACTGGGAATTTTCAATAATGGTGATGCCTTTCTGACTATATAAAAAAAATTGTATAAAATGCACACGATCTTTTGTCATTGATGATATCACTTCTTACTTGCACAAACATAAACATGTCCATATTCGTTGAATGAGGACAACCAAAATAACACTCCTTAAACAGATAATGTTTTTTTTTTTGTTGAACCATCCCTAGCACACGCCAAAAATTAAATTATTACCATATACCTGAATATTTAGCAAGCCAAAAAAAAAAAAAAAAATAAAAAATATTTCATTTAAT
>Ga0214544_1005645_pt1 | contig 24000 bp, 10 predicted proteins | sample CNSS3metaG_FD_160074 | JGI IMG/M metagenome (GOLD analysis project Ga0214544, IMG submission 160074) | Root nodule microbial communities from cowpea collected in UCLA plant growth center, Los Angeles, California, USA - CNSS3 | ecosystem: Host-associated > Plants > Roots > Nodule | place: USA... | reverse complement strand
CTTTAACCACAAATCCTGGTGGTTGCTCTATATAGATCTCTTCTTCAAGAACACCATTGAGGAATGCAGACTTGACGTCTAATTGGTAGATGCTCCATCCTTTTTGTGCTGCAAGGGCTATTAGAGTGTAATGATGTGAAGTTAAATTTGACAGACACATGTAACCGTAAGTGAAGTGTTACAACACGCTGAGTATCCGAAAATCTTGGTGTTGTCTTTGGGGACAGGACATACAAAATATGTGGAGAATGATTGTTTTGATGCTCGTGTGGCTGCGTTTTGGACATAAGATATATGGGCTGCTATCGAAACCGATGTGCAGGGTCGTGCTTCTTCAGCCATGTCTAAATACTATCCTGCTTCACTCTTTTCCAGATTCCCACCTTCTATGAGTACCTACCTTCGAATTGATGTATATATTTTCTTTCTGTGGATTTTATTTTAAAGAAAATCAAGTAAATTTCTCGACACTAATTTAAGTGTGTTTGGAATGGCAGGATTTGGACTTGAATCCTGATTTCTCCAACTCAGTTGATGTTACAGAAGAAAACTTGGAAGGTGTTGAGAAGACTGGAAAACAACTGTTACAAGAAAAAGTTGTGAAGATGAATTTGGATACTTTTGATTTAGAAGAACTCGGAGAAACAAATGCAGAGGCTCTTGACAGGTGAAAAGAAAAATGAAAATATAAACTTTTAATTTACTTGATTATTAATTATTAGTTATAATTTTAAGGGTTAAGTATATATTTGGTCCTTGAACTTTAAGCAAAAATTAGAATTCGTCCATTTCCTAAATTTCGATATATTTTAGTTCTTAAACTTTAAAAATGAATGAATAGTTTTTTTTATCCAATTACTTTAATTTTTTTTAAGTGTCGAATGCATTTTCGAGCATATATTAATCTGGGAATGTGTCGAATATTAACATAAAATACGTGTGACACGTAAAAAAAAATTAATGTAATTGAGTTTCCAGAACTATATTAATTTATTTTTAAAATATAGGGACCAAAATATATCGAAATTTCGAACATGGACGAATTCTAATTTTGGATTAAAATTCGAGAATTAAAAACATAATTATCCCTAATTTTAATGGCTAATCAATTGTGCTATGTTTTTGGATTCAATTATATATAAAATGGAATTATATTTTGAGGGGAATGGTTTTATATTTTTGTGAAGGATTGCTGATATTTTGCATGGAGAAAGACAACGTCGTCTGAGAAGTGAATCCATGGAAAAAGGAGGAAGACCATTTCTTGAAACTCTTAGGGTTCGTTCGGACAAAAATCAAGAAAATTGACCTTGTTGTATTAACTATGTTGTGTGCTTTATCCATGCTTGTTCTACTATAAAATAAGGTTCAAGGCATGTGAGTTCTATTAAACGCACAAATGTCTTCTTTTTAATTTAGTAGGTTGGGCACGTTGTTTTTTCTTGGTAGATCTTTGCCTAGAATCTTGATGGATAATAATCCAAATAAAAGGGATGTTGTTCCTGTTTTACTAGAAACTTGTGCAAACTTATAAATTGAGAACTAGACATTGAGTTGTGTTTTTCATTGGTAACATGATATCTTGAGTGAATGATGAAATATGCAAGGGATCCAAATTGTACTGGCATAAGAAAAGGTGATAGGAATAGACTGTTTGAGCTAAAGATCAAAACAATTGTAGACCTCTTTGTGGAGATCTTTGTTTCGTGCGTGTTATACCTTAAGGGGGCTTCTTCCTGTATCTCCAAAGACTTCTACTACATCCCCAAATATTAATTGTATTGTCCATTTTACCCTTCTGACTCACCTCTCTCTTAAGTAGGTAAAAGTAATTAAAATATTTACTAAGGTAGGTGAACTGAAAGTTGAAAGTTGGATTTGGTTCTTATGTTGCGCCCTTCTATCCCTCGACAAGTCACTTTCATTGCTCCTCTATTGCTTTCACTGTGAACTGTGTTTGCACTTTCGCTGCTCAGGTTTATCGAAACGTTGTTCCGTTTTTCAGTTCTTTAAGTTATATCTTCTTAAGGTATGTAAGTTATTGTTGGATGTCCATCATCCATCATTTTGAAATACTATATTATGCATGTTCAACTTTCATATATCAACCATTTTATACAATAAGCTTTGTATATACGAAATACCGAATGCATTTTTGTATATAGTGAATGCATGTTTGTGAATGGTTATGAATGGGTGATTTGTGTTTGAAGATGCTGAGAGACAATTAGGCAATGATAGATAACGACATCGAAAAGAGAAAAAAAAACTTAGAAAGAATAAACCCGGCTTTCGACATCCGGTTATGCCGAATTTATAAATCCGGTTCAAAAATTAAATGGATTTTGGTATCCGGTTTTACACAACTAATTTGTACACATGCACCAACGGATTTAGAAATCCGGTTAAAAATTTAAACGAATTTTGGCATCCGGTTTTCGAAATCCGGTTACGCAAAAATGGATTTACAAATCTGTTTCACAAATTACACGGATTTCGATATCCGGTTAAATTTTTAAATTATTTATATTTTTTGTGATTCATTATATATTTTATTTAATTTATATTTCTTTTTCCAACTTTTAAAAATAAAATCTTTTGTTAAATATTTTTAATAAAAGTATAAAACAAATCAATGGTAATGATCACCACGGATTTCATTTTACACAAACCGGAAATCGAAATCCAGTATTGATTTTGGATTTTTTTTATTTAGCTTTAGATATAATATTTTATTTATTTGACGTATTTGTTTTATATTTTTATTTTTAATTTTATTAATTGGTTGAAAATTTAATTTCCTTTTAATTTAATGTTAAATAGTTTTTTAATAATTTTTTTATTTGTTATCTTTTAAAATTTTATATTTAATGTTTATTGTTTTAATAATATTTTTTATTGTTTCAAGAAATAATAAATATTAATAAAATATATTTTCAAAATAATAAAACAATAACTAAATAATATTAATCAAATTCAAATTAAATTTTATATGTAAAATAAATTAAAAAGTAAACTACCGGCATTGAAATGCCGGTAACTTTAACAACCGCATGATTGTCGGTATATAATTTTATTTAATATAATTATATATAATATAAATAATCTAAAATTAAATAATTAATATATAAAATAAATTCTTATAAATAAAATTAAATAAATAAATAAAAACATTAAAACCTAACAAATAAATTAGATTAAATTTTATATGTAAAATAAATATAAAAGAAACTAACGGAATTGAAATGCCTGTGTACAAGTATCAATTTGAAATAAAAAAATAGTTAACGTACCGAATTTCTATTGCCGGTATATAGTTTTATTTAATATAGAATTAAAATTAATTAATTAATATATAATATAAAAAATTTGAAATTAAATATTATAAATAAATAAAAACATTAAGAGGTAACAAATAATAAATAAGTCAAAATTATTCGAAAATAATTAAATTTTATTAATCTAGATATTATAAAGTAAAATATTTTAAATAAAAATTTATCATTACTAATTAAAAATTAACAAAGTAAAAGTAACTATAAAATTTAAAATAATAAAATTTTATTTAACGTACTTATATAAAATATAAATAATCTAAAATTAAATAATTAATATGAAAATTATAAAATAATAGAAATTAAAACTTATAAACAAATGAATAAAAAATACGAAAATTTAAATTATCATCGGATTATTAATGCCGGTTAAAAAGAAGTTGATTTTGAATTTTTTGACCGAACTTCGATTGTCGGTAGAAAATTAAACCGGGCTTTGAATGTCGGTAGAAAATTAAACGGGTTTACAATGTCGGTCCACAAATAAAACGGAGTTTGAATTCCGTTTAATCACTCACCGGATTTCAAATGCCGGTGCACCATGGGTTACGAAAGTTCAAGTTTTTACCGGGTTTAGAAAGCCGGATAAATATTTTATTGGGTTTCGAAACCCGTTCTACCCAAATTCGTTTTTAACTTCTACGAACGATGCTATAAATGATGTTACACGATATATTTTTTCCATGTTGAAACAATAAGCATATTCATCTACATCTCCAAGTATATTCAAACAATAATCATAAATACAAGTATATTCAAACAATATTCATAAATAGAAGAATAATGCTTACTGGAAAAAGAAAGAACCTTTCCTTACAGTGTGTAATCCAATTCAATAAAAAAAGTTATCATCTTTTTATTGTTATGTGTAATATCAAATGAATTTATTTAATTTTATTCCCAATTTATTTAAAAAATAAATATAAAATGAATTTTAACTTTACTTTTTCCGATTCTCAATATTAAATCATTTTAATGTGGTGAATTAAAGAAATATTGAATTAATCTTAAAAAAGAAATTTATAAATAATACTATAATTTTAGTTGACATCTTTAAAATGTGCTGGTTCCAAACACCTACGTTCACGCTGACACATTGTCCCCATCGAAACAACAAACAAAATATCAAGTGACTGTGGCTATGGTTTGTAGTGGTGCCACTCTGTAACTGGGGACATGCGACATAACTAATTCAATGTTGCATACACACTTCTACCTAACTCATTCATCAGATTAAATATAAATTTGAATTTGCTATTTTAGGGAAATTTTTAATTGATTTCTTTAGGAAGATTTTTCTAAAAAAAGTAAGTATAATTAAAATTTGAATTTTGAGAAATATTAATTGATCTATCAACCAACCTAAAATATTACCTTTAATTAATAAGCTTATAAAACTTCAAAGTGTAGATGATAGCTTGGTGAATTTGTATAAAGAAAAATAATTCAATGCATAAAGATAGAAATGTGAATAAGGTAGGAAGATGTGATGCTAATTTATTTTTATAGAAGAGTAAAAAGAAAGATTTGCAAGTATTCATTGACAGACATAATACTCACAATATTTAAAATTAAAAGAAAAAAAATTCTTGCACTTGGATTGATTAAGTCTATACTAATATAAATAAATATAAATAGTAAGAAGAAATAAAAGTATTAACTTTAATAAATATTAAAAATAAATTAAATTTACGTAATTTAAATAATAAAAAATTAAAGGTTTAATTAGTCAAATAGTACCAAATTTCGTTCGGAAGTTTCAGTTTGGTACTCGTCTTTACAAAAGTTTCAATTTTGTCTCAACTTTTGAAAAAATGTTTCAATTTCTTCTCAACTTTTGAAAAAAAATGTTTCAATTAGGTCCCTTTCAGAAAAAAATAATTAACGCTCTTAACGACATGTCACGTATCAGCCTCTGGTTTTCTTAATTTTTTTATTTTTTTTTACTTTTTTTACTTTTTTAAATTTTTAATTTTTTTTAATTTAAAAAAAATTGCCATGTGTCAGATCCTTCGTGTAACATGTGGCATTGTCAGTGCCACGTGGCAAGTTACTGCCACATGTTAGTGTCCCTACCAGGTGTTATTGTCTTGATTTCAATTTACTCTCTACATATATCTATTTGTTTCAATTTAGTCTCCACATATGTTTATTTATTTCAATCTAATCCTCATTCGATTTGTTTCAATTTTGTCCAAATATTTTTTTTTATAAAATAAAGCAATATTGTTTTTTTTCTTAAGACCAAATTTATTATTGTTCCTGCAGAGAACAAATAAGATGAGTTAGACACAAGTATTACCTTACCCATGGTCCGCCATTTCCTCAGTAGACTTCTTCCCAATTGACATATGTCGCTCGTATCTGCGTGGACCCGGGAGGGGTTACTTACAGAAGGGACTCCGAAGCTCAAGTTAGCGAGATCTCTCAGAAAAGTCAAATCTGATGATTAGGGAAGTAATGAATGCGTACCTTTAATTCGTGGAGTCCATGTATATTTATAGATCATTAGTTATGTCTGACCATTCCATGGGTCGGGCCCTGGCTTGGGCCATAGGTGGGCCTGGGCCTTAGCCCAAGCCCTTAGTCTGATTATTATGGGCTTACTGAATTTTAGGAGTGCTTTGATTTCGTCAAGTTTATTAGAGTGGTCGATGTAGACCGACTACCTTTTTAGCGGCTTATGTCGCTATTGTTCGCATATTGTCCTAGGCTGGCTATTCTTTTAGCGGTTTAGGCCGATTAGGCTTAGGTCAGCTTAGGCCGACTACTTGATTTATTTTGCGTATAGATATGGTGATCGTTTATTATTATTATTTGGTTGGATCGACCAGGTGTGGTACAATTATTTATATAAATTATAGAATATAAACATTTACTAATCGATTTTATCTAAAGATTTTACTAAATAAATTATCATGCATAAAATTAAACATTTCACAAGACAATTAATAAATTTAAAAGAATGTTACGTTTAATTTTTTCCAAGATTATGATTCACACTTTCTCTAATTTTAAAATAAAAATTTAGATATTTTTTAGATTTTAATCAGTTACATTTATTTTATTTATTACAAGACGCTTAATAAATTTTATTTTATTTATTTAAAAATAATATATTAAATAACAAGTATATATTATTAAAAAGATACAAAATTATTATGACTTAAATTTATTAATATCTATAAAATAAATTTTAATATTTATTATAATAAAGCATTTTATATATTAATATATAAAAGTAATAGTTAGAAATATTAGTTAATCAACTAAAGTTTACATAATTAAAATATGTATTAACATAAATAGTTATAATAGAAAACAACACTTTAAATATAAGTAATTGAAATCATACTCCAACCTAAACGATCAAAAATATCCAAGTAACCTACCTCTTTGACATTTTGTTGTTGAAAAAATTAAAACTAAACTCCATTACAGTGGAGTTCTTGTGAATTGTGATTTTTTTTTCTTTTTGTCAGTGAGTTCTCTGATGATGAGTGAGCTAGGTTTGGGTGTGACTAAGTGATGTTGTGAAGGTGGTGAAGAATGCATTTGGAGAGGAAGAGAAATGGGGGGAAGATAATGAATGTTAGGGATTTTTTTTGTTGTTTCTGATGATAAGGAAAAAATTGGAAGAAAAAAAACGAGTGGAGTGAGGTGGAATGTGAGTGTTTTTATGAGTAGATGAGTGATGTGATTTCTAATCTTAATTAGCGTGGATTAGGCCAACACAAAGATATTAATTTTATATAAATGAGACTGTGATGTGGTACTTTGTTTGTCACGTCAATTAAAAAACTAACGCCGTTCAAGAATGATGACCAATTCGACGAGTTTTGAGTTTTGAAAGGTGAAGGACCTAGATAAAACAAAGTTTGAGAGATGGACGAAAATAAAAAATGCATAATTTTTTTATGAGCAACAAAAATTAAATAAATATAATAGGACATTTGGGATGTCCTAACGCTTTTACAAATTACAGAAACACTACATATTGGTTATTATTATGTTGTAACTCCATAATAGTCCACAAGACTAAAGACAATAATTAAGTAGCTGATTACATTGACATGAGCACTATAAATAATACCACCACGATGATGTTCAAATACATTTTAATAAATCACCTCATATCTATATTTAAAGAGCTCATCCATGTAATGACTTAAAACAATAGTCTTCAACCTTCGTATTCTCTACATTTTTTTTTATCAACAAAGTATAAGTATTTATATGTATAGTGGAGTACTTGGGGTACTCCAACCAATATACAAAAAATATATATAAAGTGTTCCCGGTCATTCTACCTTTATATATCAAGGTTAATGACATGTACATTTGGTATCAAAGATCCATACCAACCAAACAAATGAAGGTGTTTCTATCACATCTATAACTCGTAAAGCGATATAGATTTATGTGTGCATTGCTAGGGAAGCATATTCAAGAGAGCATACAAGAATTGTGTTGCTATACTCCCTACATCTTTCCACACCTATAATTTTTGTGGTTGGTTTACCACTCATCACTTTCTCTTAGCTATGATTCCAGGACTTTGATCAAATTATTCAACTGTCTTTGTTTCCATATAGAGGTTTCACAGGGTGCTCTTGGAAACACATTGCATATTTATTCCATCGCATCAATATCCCTCGTTCATTGCTTGTTGTTTTTCTGATTATGCCTTCGACATGTGTTCATCCCAATTATGAGTGTTTTAGCAATCACCCTTTGACATTGTAATAACATGCCTTCTCCTTGTTATGGGTAGTTTTCGATTGCCCATTCTTCCAGTCCCTTCTGCCCTTTATATCCACACCTATATCCAAACAAACCTGGAATATATTTGTTAAAATTCAACCCCTCCCCCTCCCTCCCACCTTCCATCTAACTACCCACCCCACAAATGATCTTACCTTTGTAGTCCAATATTTATATGGTTTGCTATGTTATAGATCTGATGCAGTGTATAGGACACATGCACCAATCCGAAAAAGAGAAGCTTACCTTAGTGCTTTTATGTTTCATCCATGCCCACACTCTTAGTTGAGCCATACAAAATATTTCTTCTGCATCAGATATGGCGTTGCTAAACACAACATTATTCCTATGTTTCCATATACTCCACATGATAGCCACCCATACCCCCTTCCAAATATCATTCCCTTTATGGTTGAGTTCTAATACATGGAAATGTAGAAAGCTTTCGTAAGGCTGATTATAGTGGACATTCAAGATCTTTACCCAATTGTTGCACATGTTCCAGACTTTAGAGGCAACTTTACAATCAAAGAACAAATGACTTACGCTTTCTTCTTGCTCTCCACAAAGGGCACAACCATAATTATTCAATAAAACTCTTCTACGTCTAAGGTTTACCTTTGTAGGTACTCCCTTTAACATAACATGCCATGCAAAAAAAAATCGCTGATGGAATAACTTTAACCCTCCATATGCTTTGAAAGACTAGAAGTTGTTCTCCATTGCAAATGCCTTGCATCTTTTCATATGCTGATTTAACTGTATATTCCTTATCTTCCCCATCCATCCACTGTAAACTATTAACTCGTCTACTATCAATATTTATCCTCTCTAGGTCTACCATAAAAGATTGAAATAAATTCTTTTCCCATTCAAACCATTCTCTCCTCCATCCAAGATTCCATTCCCATTTGTCATTTTCCCACTTCCCACATTCGCTTATGGTTCTTTCTTTTCTATTTGAAATTAAATATAGTCTAGGGTAAGAATCTCTAAGTGCTTTCTCCCCTACCCATACATCTTCCCAAAACTTTATTATAGTCCCTGAACCAACTCTCCAAGTCACACTTTCCTCAAACCAAGTTCTTTCTTCACCTGATCCACAAACCTTTCGGAGATCGTTCCACCAACGAGATTCTTTTTGTCCAAACTTTCTATCATCCAAGCTTCTCCATGATCCGTATTTTGAATCTAAAACGTCCTTCCATAATCCCTTTTCTTCTGTACATAACCTCCACTTCCACTTAGCCAAAAGTGCTGTATTGAAAATATTTAAATCCTTAATGTTAAGACCTCCCTCCCCCTTTGATTTACATATAGTTTTCCAATTAACACATGCTATTTTCCTCCCCTCTGCATCCCAACCCCACAAAATTTCCTCTGTAATCTCATAATGTGTTCACTAACACAGGTTGGTAATTTAAAGAAAGACATATAGTAGAGTGGTATAGCGGTAAGAACAGATTTAATTAAACACACTCTACCCGCAAATGATAGAAATCTTCCTTTCCACCGAGATAATTTATTCTTAATCTTGTTCACTATTGGTTCCCAAAATTGTTTCTTCCTTGGGTTTCCTCCTACACATATTCCTAAGTACTTGAACGGTACCTTCATCACACCACAATTTAGGATAATAGAGCTTCTTTTTAACTCGTCTTCCGCTATTCCTATGCCTCCTAGCTCACTCTTATGGAAATTCACCTTAAGACCTGAAGCAATTTCATAGCACCTCAAGATACTCTTTATGGCCACTATGTTTTTTACTCCTGGTTTACAAAAGAACAAAGTGTCATCCGCAAACTGTAACATATTCACTTTTATCTGTTTTGTCCCTACTGATATTCCTTCAAGCAGTTGCTTCTTGTTGGCTTGTCTAACTATTCCATTTAACCCTTCCGCCACTATTAGAAACAAAAAAGGCGCCAAAGGGTCACCTTGTTTAAGACCTTTTGTTGGTATGAATTCTTGAGTTGGACTACCATTGACAAGGATAGATCTATATGACATTTTAAGACAATACGTTGTATAAATAATATAAATGAATTCATACGTTGTATAAGTGAATAATATGAAAAAAAATAAATTTGTTGACTTACTACATGAAAAAATGGAAAACCTATTAAGGGGACGTATTAAATTCAATGAGTTTGTTGATGAGACATGGCATGAGAAAAATATTATTAGACATGTCAATTATGTCACAAACAAAAAATGTTGATGAAGAGGTAATGTTAAAGAAGAATGTTTTTTAAGTGTGCATTTGTATAATTACTTGAAGTATGATTTAGAGTAGTTATAATATATGAGATTGTTATTGTAAAATTAATTCTGAAGAATTTATGCAGGAATTATGGAATTCAAAAAAAACAAATATGAAATTTAAATAAAGAAACATGCACTTATAATAATGAATGTTTAAGATGTTGTGGTTTCTACTTTGAATTATGGTTGTTTATAATAATTGTCGTTGTTTTTCGACTAATTTTTCCTTTTATTTTTTCCCTACTTTAAACGATAGTTCTCATTGATTGATGTTATTTTATACTTTAACAGCAGTTATGACAACTTGTCGTTTTGTTTAAACTTTTAACAACAATTGAAAGATCATTGTTAGAGACTTTTTCGACCATCATTAAAAGTCTAAAGTTTTTTTTATTCCATATTTGTCATTAACACCAGACATTTTTCTTTAATTAAAATTAGTTCCTCTTCACATTTTACACTTTTATTAGAAAATTTTTAAATTCAAATTTACTACCATTTTTTTTTTACATTTTTTATATTTATATAAAAAAATTCCAACCCGATTATGAAATCATTATTTCATTACTTTATATATATATATATATATATATATATATATATATATATTACTTAAAAATTTACTTCAAAATTATTCACTATTCAAAGTTATTTTATATACACATTTAATAAAATACCATCAATAATATATTAGTAATGCATTATATAATATAATTATTGAATATAAATGCATATATTGTTTTATATTCAAATTCAGTCACTGTGTTTTCATCCAATAATCAAAGAACCTAACTTTCTACAATTGTTTTCCTTTTCCATCTTTCTTTTCCCTTTTCACTACTACCCCAGTTGAAACAAACCATTAATGTGGGTCAGATGGCAATAATGTAACCCTAATATAGTATATGCACTGCCATTTCCATGCATAAAATAATCCCAAATATAGTATATGCATGTATCCTCCAAAATATATCTATAAATACCCTTAACATTTATGAACATAAACACACAACACTCTCTGTACTACTTCTGTACTAAACCTTGGGAAGCCATTAATGGCTCATTTGGTTTTGTTTGTTCTGCTGTTTGCTGGGCAAGTGATTGGTGGATTCAGTGCCCAGAAGCTTCCTCCATCCAACAATGGAGAATTGACAACTATTCTGAGCATTGATGGAGGTGGTATCAAGGCCATTGTTCCAGCAAAAGTTCTTCAGTACTTAGATAAGGCTCTTAAGGTTCATTCTTATTGTTCATATACTCTGCATATGTATTGAAATGGCATGAATGAATGAATGTTTATGAGGTTAACTTGAATTTTGTTGAGTTGCAGGCTAAGGATCCAAATGCAGATTTAGCACATTACTTTGATGTGATGGGAGGAACCAGCACTGGTGCAATCACAGTAGCCATGTTAGCCACCCCAAGCCTTGATGATCCTACTCGTGCTGCTTATACTCCTGCACAAATTGTTGAGTTCTACAAACAAAATGGCCCTCGTATATTCAACGCATCTAGGTATAATAATATTTAATATTAGAGGTGCTAATGTTGATTAACTTGATTTAGTTTGTCTTAATTCCAAGTTAACGTGTCAAAACTGAGTCCAAATACTCTACAAAAAGTTTTAGGTGTTAATGTGTTCAACATTCAAAATATACTATGTTAATATACTTTAAAATTTATCTTAACAAATTATAAAAAATTAAAATCGGTGGTTATAAAATTATTTTAAAGACACATAAAAGAAGAATAAAAAAAAAACAAATTCGTAGTAAAATGTAAATAATAAAAAGTAGAATAATAATATTTTGATCTATTTTTAATTTATTATTTTAATCACTTTTTAATATATATTTTTTATTATTTTTAATAATATGATATAATATAAGAACGATTGAAATAGTAAATTAAAAATATCAAAATCGAATAACAATATTAATTTATTTTGTTAAAAAGATTGGCCTCTGGACTCGGTACGGACTAATTGGTTTGTAGATTAGTTTGCAATTTGTTTTTTTAATTTCTTTTTATTTTTATATTTTTATAATTATATATATTAAATTTTTATTTAAATGTACATATATTATTTTGAATTGATTAATTAATGTTATTAATAAAATAAACTAAAATAGTTAATATAATTAAGAATTAAAATTTGATATTTAAAAATATAACAATTGTGGTTGTTTTTAATTTAGTATCTCTATTTACAATTTTGATTTAATTTAATTTTCTAATTTTTAAAACAATCCAATTTTGTGCTCTTCAATTTTTGAGATCAAATTAGTAATAAGCTTAATATCAACTTAAATATACATATTAATGATTTTTTAGAATTTATACATCAAATTATTTCACTTAAATATTCAAATTATTTTATTTTTTACAAGTGTACAAAATTTCAAGGGTAAAAAATTACAAGTGAAAAAATTTAGAAATAATATAATATGAGTATTTAGGAAGTGATTTGATGTAAAAATAATAAAAAATTATTTAACATTAATATATTAGTTGTAATTAAGCTCAATTACTAATTTGGTCTCAAATTGGAGATGACAAGATTGGATCATTTTAAGAAATAGAGGGACTAAATTAAATCAAAATTATAAATATAGAGACTAAATTTTAAATATCGACACTTGACACGGAGTAAATCTTTTTTTAAATAAAAAATTTTAAAAATAAAAAAATTTACAAATTGACACGTGGCACGATCATAACCTGATACGTGACAGTTTATATATTTTTTTAAATTAAAAAAATAAAAATTCTATTAAATGACACTTGACATGTATAGATCAACTTAATCGAAATGACCAAATTAAACATTTTTACAAAAATTAGAGGTTGAACCACTAAGTAATACAAAAATTAAAATGAACTAAACCAATCAATTAGATGACTAAATCACTAATTAAATCTTTTATTAAATATGTACCGCTTTCAAGTAATATAATATAATATATAAAATTTAATTTCTTAAATTATGTTTTAGCTTTAAAGAAAAGGTGAAATGTGAGTTCGTCCTACTCTATATGATATGCAAATTTGACAAATTAAAGAAAGATAAGATAATTTGATGAAAAATGCAACTCAATCCCTCAAATGAGGCTATTGTCCTATTTAATGTTTTCACAACATCATTATTATTACTATTAATTACCAACAATTATTCGATGAAACATCCAAACATGCAGACCTGGAAACGGTCCCCAATTCGATGGGGAGGGTTTACATGATTCAGCTCGTGAAGCGTTGAAGGAAACACGAGTTGATCAAGCAATGACCAATCTTGTAATTCCAGCTTTCGATATCAAGAAACAAAAGCCATTTGTATTCTCAAGCTACAAGGTTATACACCATATCCATTTATTTCTTCGTACTTTAAAATCCAAACATGAATTAATGTAATGTTTTTGTGATGCAGCTTGAGAAGGTTCCATACTTAAATGCCTTGTTGTCGGATATATGCATATCCACTTCAACTGCACCCAGACTGTTACCACCCTACTTTTTTGGGAATGATGGTGTTGAGTTCAATTTGGTTGATGGTGGTGAAGCAGCTGTGAATCCGGTTTGTTAATTTTGTTATTTGATTATAAATCTGTTGAAAGTCTGATCTTGAATTAAGTTTAAAATTTAATTTTTAATATAATATTAAAGTTATTGATTAAAGTCTTTCATAACAAAATTTGTCTTTTGTTTAATCTATTCTTCTTCTGTTATTGGATAACACATTAAATGTCTAGTTTCTGCTCAAAATGTATATATCTTAACGTAAGAGATATTACTAAAAAAACTCATATTTTCTGTTAATTTTTTTTTAAAATTTTTTCGTAAGAAACACAAATTTTGTTGAGAAAAAATAAATTGCAAGAAATTGTTACCAATTTTCTTGCAAAATATTTCGCATAAAACACTTTTCGCAACAAATTTCGTAGGAAATATTTACAAATTTTATAATTTTGTAAAAAATGATTACCAATGAAGGAATGATCTGCCAATTAAAATTCTTATAAAAAAATTGACAGAAAAAGGTCTTTTTTTGGAATTTTTTTAACAAATTTATAAGAAAAAATCTCATATAATATAAAAATTTCTAATAGTGAGACATGTTGAAAGTATCACTTTTACTAGAAATAAGAGCAATTAACCGTATATAATAAATATGTTCAAGTCTCATCTTACAAGCCGATTTTATAAGATTAAGTTAGAATTAAAATCTCCTATCGTAACAAAATTAATGAAATTGCATGTAAGTTATATTGCATTTGATGTATATGTATGAAGTTTAACAATGTTATGTTGAATTTGAGCAGACACTAATAGCGGTGAGTGAAGTGCTACAACAAAATGAGTATCCTGAAATTCTAGTGTTGTCTTTGGGAACTGGAGCAACAAAAATTGAGGAGACTTTTGATGCTCGCCTTGCCGGCACATGGCAGACACAAACATGGGATGTTATTGATACCAATTTTCTAAGTCGTGCTTATACAGCAATCACCGAATACTATCTTTCTTCAATCTTTTCAGGCTTTCAAGCTCGCAATACCTACCTTCGAGTTCAGGTAAACATTTCTTTTCATTATGAGAAAATTTTCATTCAAATGATTTTAGAGTAATGTGAGTGACACAATTCTTGCGCTAATAACTATTCGGTGTCAACTTTTACTTATTAACAGATTTTTTATTAATTCTAATGATTAGAAATTCAAGTGTGAATCTAAGTCTTGATTAAAAATTAGAAAGTATAAATATAAGAATAAAAACTCATAAATTTATTGTCTTAAGATTTTGAGTTGAAAGTGATGTCAATATCTTATATGATTGAACTCAGGTCTCATTGATGTTATATCTCTCCACTAAAACCTTCTCCTCTAAAAACCTAACCTACATACATGTTTTCTCATAGTAATTTACGCGTATTGTTTTCTTGTATGTTAGTCATATTATTATTTCTACTTAATGTAGAACTATAAATTTACTTTTTATTCCATATTCATAATGTTGATGAATGATGTAATGAATGGTAGGAATACGACTTGAATCCTGATTTGTCGGACCCTGTTAATGTTACAAAAGCAAGCTTGGACGGTCTTGAAGAGAGTGGAAAACAACTGTTACAGAAAAAAGTTGTGACGTTTAATTTGGATACTTTTGATTTAGAAGAAGGTGTGGGAACATATGCAGAAGCTCTTGACAGGTGAAAAAAAAAATGAGCTAAATTATTAATTTACTTCAATTATGCTGTCTTTTTCGATTCAATTATCATTAAAAAAATTCATATTTTCTGTTAATTTTATTTTAAATTTTTTTTAAGAATACTTATAAATTTTGTTATGAAAAAAAATTTACAGAAAATTGCTGTTAATTTTTTTACAAAATATTTTCTATAAAACACTTTTCGCAACAAATTATGTAAAAATACTTGCAAATTTTATAATTTTATAGAAAATAATTACGTCATCTGCCAAACAAAATTCTTAGAAAAAATAACAGGAAAAAGTCTTTTTTTACAAATTTTCTTAACAAATTTGTAAGAAAAATTTAATGTAATATGAAAATTTTTAGTAGTGTATATATATAAAATGGAATTATATTTTGAGGGGAATGGATTTATATTTTTGTGAAGGATTGCTGATATTTTGCATGGAGAAAGACAACGTCGTCTTCTGAGAAGCAAATCCATGGAAAAAGGAAGAAGACCAATTCTTGAAACTCTTGCTCAAGCAAATTGGGCATTCCAAAAGAACATGCATATTTAATGTCATTTATATGACCTTGTTGTAATATCTATTTAATAATAATAAACTATAACCATGAATAGTGTACCTACCATTTTCCTATTTACAAATAAAAAGATTCACTCTTCATGTTAGTTTTAAGAAGTTCTTTATTTATTTTTTTAGCTTTTGAAAACACAAACACTCACATAAATCACATTCTCAATTAAGATGAAAATGTGCATGAGAATTTATCACTTCAATGATCTATAATTACATAATATATGAAGATTGATTTTTTTTTAGCCAAATATATATGTTTATATATATTGAAACACTTAGGTGCTTCAACCTGCATACAAAAGGGTATGTACAATGTTTATTTTACATTGGGTGTGTGATAAACCTATAGATTTACATAAAAAATCTTTCTCTAATCCTTTTACACATGAAGATTGATAATTATATGTATGTTTTATTTTGTATGAGTTGAGATAATTCAATTATTTTCTTTTACATATTTTTTTTTATAAAAAGAAATATAAAAATCTCACATTGACTACGGTGTAAGTCATTTATAAACTAAAATTATTAGTATTTAATATAATCTTTATTATTAATAAAATTATATAATTGATTTGTTAATTATGGTCTAATTGGTGTCTAACATTAAGTATTAAGGTTTTAATTACTTAATATTATAAAATGATGTCTAACTTAGTCCATACAATGAATAATTATTTTTTGTCTCTAAATTTAATTATATTTAATAATTTTGTTACCGTGATAGTATTATAAGCTTAATCCTTTTTGTAAAATACAAGTTTGATATTTATAAAATTAATTAATTATAAATTCTCAATAATTTCCAGTAACTTTTATTCCTAAAAAGCTAGATTTTTAATCTCCAAAATCTTCTATTATGAACCTCAATAAAAGAGTTATGTCAATATTCAACCACAATAGCTTGGGAGTTAACAAAATCATGTTGGATTTGTAATATCCACCACTAATTAATTATATTTTGTCTTAGATTCTTCAAAATTCTCTATTTTGAGCAGTTTTATCAACAAAAGACATTATTTCAATACTCAACAAAAATAGTTTCACTGATAACATATTTTTATATTAGAAAAATCAAATATATCAAATAAGTATAATTATGTTGTTACAATTCATACACAAAGTAATATAAAAAAAAATGGAGTAACATAACTTTTACCTTGCATATGTGTATTCAAATAAAACATTATTCTTTATTTTTTTTATATTTCAGAATTATAATTTGTATCAATCATCCTAAAATTTTGGTGACATTTGTTTAATCCTTGGATAAAAATAATATGTATCAATGAAAAAATAACAGTCAAATATCTCATAATTAAAGTTGTCAATTTGGCTCAATTCATATGACTTTGTTCGTCCTAACCCATGTGGGCTGTGTTCAAGAATGCCCAAGAGTCAAAAAGCTCTCCATTAAACAAATTCACACAACAAAAAAGCTCACAAAAGCCTTATGGACGAGGATCAGTCATGGACTTTCTTTTTAAACATGAAAAATATATTATTATTTTTAAATATATTATGAAACTTTTGATTTAGGTCGACCTATCTCGACCTTCATCCAAATCACCCAGGATTGACCTTCAACTTCGGCAAACCTATCTCCTCCTTCGGCCTAGACCGACCCGTCTCAAACTTCAGCACGAATTGGCCCGTCTTGATCGTTGATCTAGGACAGTTCATTTCAACCGTCGGCCTGGGTCAACTCGTCTCGACCGTTGGCTCGGGCCAACCTGTCTTGGTTGTCGGCTCAAGGCAGACTGTCTCGAGTGTCGACCTATACTTGCCCATCTCGACCAATAATTCAAACCGACTAGTCACGACCGTTGGCTCGAGCCTACCCGTCTTTGCCTTTCGCATGCACCAACCTTTCTCGATCTTAGGCACGACTAGTCTCGACTTTCAACCCAGGTCAACCCGTCTCAACCTTACCTCAGTCTGGCCCGTTTCGGCTATCGGCATGGGCCAACCCATCTCGAACTTCAACATGGGCAAACCTGTTACAGTCCTCGGCTTGTACTGACCCGTCTTGAATGTTGATACGTCCCGAGATGGTTTAGCTTGATCTTTGACTTAGACTTAAAATTATTTTTAACAATTAGTTAAAATATTTTAGTGGGGTTAAACCTACCTTTACTTTGGTCCTAACTAAGTTAAGAGGGGATTTTGAGGTTGAAGCTTTTTTTTTTTTGTCCCCTTGTTTGGGAGCCCCTAAAATGAGGCTTAATGAAGGGTGAGCAAGAACTGGTATATGGATCATTGCCAAATTAACACCTTTATCCATAATTACCTTAACCTAGGGTAAAGAGTGATTGAATGTCATAGAATAATTTGTGGTGGTAAAGTCTCCACACATAGTCTTCCATTATTGTACATGGGGACGACTGTATAATTGAATGAGCAACCGTATGCAGAGATAGGAATGAAAAAAGGGGAAGATGATGGTAGGTCGAAAATATTAATAATACATAAGGTACCTTATATTATTAATAATATTATTTTATATAAAATTATGTATACAATTTAATGCGCAGTTAAAAATGTTATAAGAAAATTTGTTTACATTTCCTTTGAATTGAAAACAATAATATTAAATTATGTAGAGATCAAATTCCAAAAAAATAGCATGATTCATAAAAATATTTTTATAAAATAAAAGAGATGAGATCGCACCTTCAACAAAAGACAATTATAGACTTCTTATTGTTGTATATAATATTAAATGAATCTATCTTTTTATTCGCAATTTACTTAATTTCTAAATATAAAATAACTTTTAACTTTTCTTATTTGATTCTCAATAATAAATCATTTTAAGGATGTGAATTAAAGAAAGATTGAATTAATCTTAAAAGAAATTTAGAAATAAATATTTTAATATTAGTTGGCATGTTTAAGATGTGCTAGTTTTAGACCAACACAGTATTCAAATTTACGAGCTACCGATATTTAAATTTGTATCATATAAGTGTTTGATATTTTAATAATATTTATCAATAAAATATTTAAACTATAAAATAATAATTATTTTTTATTTTTTATTTTAGTAATATTTAATTTATATAATTTTAATTTAAATATATTCAATAATGATCATATATTTATTATATTTTTTCAAAAAAGTTGTATATTTTTTAACATACATATAAAATTTATCATATTATATTATTTTCAGAATAAAGCATATTAGATATATATTGTATTGATATATTTATCATATTTTTGTTCATCATATGTCCCTATCGAAACAACAATAAAATATCAAATGGCTATGATCGTAATGGTGCCACTCTTTAAACATGCGACCAAACTAATTGTACCACTATTAATTCCATGTTGCATCCACACTTTTACCTAACTCCTTCATCAGATATAAATATAAATTTTAATTTATTATTTTAGGAAATTTTTCATTGATTTCTTTTGGAAGATTTTTCTAAAAAGTTTAGTATAATTAAAATTAGAACTGAGAAATATTTATCGCATATAATAATTTATAATTTAACAATGATATAAAATCTACCGCAATTTTAACGGAGCTGATTTGTGAGGAGCCATGTTAATATATCAACCAACCTAAAATAGTAGGTTGTATTAAGCTTACAAAACTTCAACTGTAGATGATAAATCGGTGAATTTGTATAACATTTTTATTCATTATACATTATCTATTGCATTCAATATTTAAATTTAGGCATGTGGATACTTGTTTCAAGTAGAGGAGACAAATAAATTCATAATAGAATTAAAAAAAAGGTTAAATATATTTTTGGTCCCTTAATTTTCAGTGAATTTTGGAATTAGTCCATTTCAAAACTTTGGACCAATTTAGTCATTCATCTTTCAAAATACATGGATTTAGTCGTTTTAATTAAATTTTATTTAGTTTATTTGACATTTTAAGCACGTTTCATGATAGTATTTGACTTAACATTAAAACGAAAATGTGTAAACAATATAAACAACTCAAATACAATCCTGAAATACGTACGAAACATTAAATAAACCTTCCAAAATTTGATTAAAAGGACTAAATCCACGTATTTCGAAAGATGAATGACACCAATTTAGTCATTCATCTTTCAAAATACGTGGATTTAATCCTTTTAATCAAATTTTGTTTAGTTTATTTGACATTTTAAGCACGTTTCATAATAGTATTTGACTTAACATTAAAACGAAAATGTGTAAACAATATAAACAACTCAAATACAATCCTGAAATGCGTACGAAACATTAAATAAACCTTCCAAAATTTGATTAAAAGGACTAAATCCACGTATTTTGAAAGATGAATGACTAAATTGTTTCAAAGTTTCAAAATGAAATAATTTCAAAATTCACTGAAAGTCAGAGGACCAAAAACATATTTAACCCTTAATACTAGTATGTGATTATGTAGACTCGTTGGACAAGCTTGTTAAGTGATTGTCGAAATTGAGTTTGATAGAGAGTCAGGAGAGGCTTGCTTGTTGAGCGACAGTCAAATTCGAGTGTCGCAGAGTTAAAAGATGAGGCCTTGTTGGGAGTGTCTTCTATCACAGGGCAAATAAATCTGTATTTTTGTTTCAATGTTTAGTTTGTTGATCGAGACTATTTGTCATTGATTCTCTAGAAGAACTTTCTGAGCTAGTAATTGGTCTTACTAAGCAAAACTTGTCAGTTTCATGGTAAATTTTGGTGATCTTTAAATGAGAGAATCTTGTGGGAAAGCGGATTCATTGCATATAGAGTGGGTTTATAAGCAGGAATGAGACATGATGGAATAGAAATTGTGTATGATTTAATTTTATGATTTGGGAGTCTTGGCTTCTAAAGAAAAAGTGCAAGTCCTCACTAGTTTAATGTTATGCATTGATTAGAGATATGTGTTGGTCAGAAATTATTAAGTGATAAGAGTTGGGTTGAATAAAATTCAAAAGGAATCCTAACGGTTATTCAGGCTTTTTTGGCTGTGAAATTTTTTATAGGTAGTACATATGAATATATTATTGGAAACTACATATTTTTTTCTTAGTATTTAAAATGTTTTATGTGTAAAGATTATGAGAGTTATATTGATTATAGAGATATTGATGTGTGTAGCTTATATATGATTATGCTCTTTTGGATCAAATTTTTTCTTCTCCATTTATTGTTCTTTAATCTTTTAGAAAGAGATGAAAAATGTATGGAATTTACTTTCTCAGTTCATCTTTCTGGTTTAAGCGGCAAATTTTGAGACTTAGCACCAACTTCATAATTTCCTTCATTTTACCGCTAAAACAACAAAAAATGTATTAAATTCCATTTTTTATATTTTCTCATCACCACATCCTGTAATAATATAAAATTAGGGCATTCATAATTATTTTAACAATAATTCAATGCAAGATAAGTGTCAAAATGATATACAATTTAGCTAATAATATACACTTATCATAGTGTATAAAATAAATTGCAAGAAAAAAAAATCGTAAGTGAGTCATTCTATTAACTCGTGATGGGTCGGACCAGGTTGTAAAATTTCTAGTTTACCAAAAGGTGAGTTGGGTTGAGCTGACTCTTTTTCAGTTCAATCCGTATTGAGTCAATCTATGTGAGTTAAGTTGGCTTATTTTGACACTCCTAATGAACTGGTTAAGATGAATTAAAAAAAATTGTCAAAAAGAATAAATAATTCAATGTATAAGTGAAAAAGGTACGATGGTGTGGTCCTAATTTATCTTTATAGAAAAGTAAGAGGAAAGATTTGTACGTTTTCATTCAAAGACATCGTACTCACAATACTCAAATTTAGGCATGTGGTGGATATTAAAACTTGTTTCAAAGGAGACACATAAATTCATAATAAAATTAAAAAAGAAAAACATTCTAACTCACTACTTAAAATAGAGGAAGGAGTAACCAGAAGGGTTGGAATCAAAGTTGAGAAAGATCAAAATTCAGGGAGAGAACACAAATAAAGGTCAAGAATGATATTACCAATCAATATAACACTTCAAGGAAGAAAAATAACAACACTAAGATTGTAAATACATTAAATTGTAGTTTATTTAGTTTTGTTAAAGAATATGACAACAGTAAATAAATCTACTTTATTTAGTTCTGTCAAAGAATTTGACAACGTTAAATTTGTGATTTGATGGGAGGATAATTCATATTTATTTCAAAATTTTAAAATTCTTTATAATAAAATATTTGTTTGGATAATGTAATTAAAAAGAAATTTAAATTTAAAAAAAATTAAAAGTAATTTAAATGAATAAAATAGAAGAATTTCAAATATATTAAAAATATAAAAAAAAATGAAATTGTATTACTTTTCACTTCGCACTTGAGCTGAGTGAGCTTAGGCTGAAAGCTTAGTTGAGTCAACTAAGGTTGAAAACTCAGTCTAGTCAATTAGCTCGGACTGAAATTAGAATAGATTTAGACCGGACCAAAGTTCAATAAGAATTGGTACGAGTCGAAGGTTGAGACATGTCAACACGAGCCAAAGGTCGAGTCAAGTTGGCGCAAGCAAAGGGTCGAGATGAGTCAATATGGCTAAAGGTTGAGTCGACTTAGTCTAGCCGAGTCAGTTAAGGTTAAAGGTTGAGTCAGCATGAGTCGAAGATCGAGTAGGCGCAGGCCAAAGGTCGAGCTGACCTTGACTGAATGTCAAACCAAGTCGGTCTGAGTTGGAGGATAAGTTGAGTCGGTCCTAGTTGAAGGTCGAGTTGAATTAGACTTGGACTGAAAATCGAGTTGAATCAGATCTAGACGAAGATCAAACTAACTCAAACTAGAGTCGAAAGTCGAACCAAATCGAACTGGAGTCAAGGATCGGATGGAACCGAGCCAGAGATCGAAGGTTGAGCGGATTCGGACTCGACCAACGTTAATTTAGATATAATTTTTTTACTTAAAAAATTTACTTCAAAATTATTCATTATTCAAATTTATTTTATGTAACAATTAATAAAATACCATCAAGAATATATTAGTAATTGATGGGGAAAACAACAACAAACAATATACCAGAGAATGCAGCGGATATAATTTCTCCTAACTTGCAAGAATCTATGAGGAGCAATAATCAAGGAGCAGCAATAATAAATCACAAAAAGCACAAATAAAGGCACCAAGATTTTTAACGTGAAAAACCCCTCAAATCAAGAGTAAAAACCACGAGTCGTCCAGACCAAAGAAATAGCTTCACTATGATCAACAAGAGTACAAAAGAGTCTCAATCAATAGCACAAATTAGTGCCAACACCCAACCAAATAACAAAGCAACAAAGCTTTCAAATAGAGAAGAACAAGAGAGGAAAACCTCTACAAATCACTGCTGCAGTGCGAAATTAATATCTTCCAACTCAGACCTCGTATCAAAGATCCGACCGGTCAGAATGAAGAGCAATGAGTTCCGAACCTGCTGTAAGAATTTCAGCCCGATCCAACGGTGAACGAATCCGCAGCGCCGAATTTACTGCGACAGCTCTATGAAAAACGTGAACAGAATTTTCCCTCTACCTCTCCCTCTATGTGTTAGGGCTTCTCCCTCTATGTGTTAGGGCTTTCAGTGTATTCTGACTCTATTGTTCTGCCTCTCTCTTTATTTTATAGCCTCCTCTCCACTAGGTTTAGGGATGGCAACGGGGCGGGGCGGGCACGGGTTTCGCTATCCCATACCCATCCCCGTAAAAAAAATTCATCCCCATTTCCATACCCAAACCCAACGGGTATTAAACTTTTGACACATCCCCATCCCCACCGGGTAACGGGTATAATCTCGTACCCATACCCATACCCATTTTCTTACTACTTCAATATTAATTTTAATTAATTTTTATAAAATAATAAAATTTTTATGATAAAGGAAACAT
>Ga0214544_1005642_pt1 | contig 24026 bp, 9 predicted proteins | sample CNSS3metaG_FD_160074 | JGI IMG/M metagenome (GOLD analysis project Ga0214544, IMG submission 160074) | Root nodule microbial communities from cowpea collected in UCLA plant growth center, Los Angeles, California, USA - CNSS3 | ecosystem: Host-associated > Plants > Roots > Nodule | place: USA... | reverse complement strand
ATAAATTATTTTTTAATATTATGTACAAAAAAATATGTTGATAAAGAATAAAAGAATAAATTCATTATTAAAAAGTGATAAAAAAAAGAAAATTATTGATGAAAATAAGATAGATTCACATATTTTGAAACATTATAATCAAATTGTTTAGTAGATAAGACATTTTCTTAAAGCATTATACTAATGACGAAATATAATGATATCAAAATTATATTACTTTGGCCCCTCCAACATTTTTAATCAAGATCCGCCACTGTTGGAACTGATCCATGTGTGAAGTTGGAAGAAGGGATTCGATCCCATGTTACTTGGAACCAATCCCATTTATTACAATACACTATCAAAACAATGTATTATTTTATTATTTTCTAAATTTATTTTTCAATTTTAGTAGTAAAAAAATAACAAAGTAGTTATAAGTCATACAAATATCAATTTATACTACTTATTAATAAAGGACAATATGGTAATTTACCTATTACATCTATTAAAACATTTTTTTAATCTATCATATCAATCAAATCACTCACAAACTCTCACACATCTTACTTCAAAATTCACCCACTATCACCTCTAAATCCCTTAAAAACAACAACAAACAATTCACTCTCAAATTCACTCAAAACCATCTTCTCCCCCTCCCACAAATCCATCTAGCCAAGTGAACAAAGCCTAAGGGTGTGTTCCTTTGTAATGACGGATGTGGGAGAGAGTGTGAAGATGAATTTGTGTAGATTTGGGTGAATGGATTTTTGTGTTTTTTTTAGTGGATTTAGAGGATAAAGTGAGTGGATTTGAAGATATTTTTAATAAAAATTAGTGAAAGATTTGATTGATGTGATAGATAAAATTAATTGTTAAAATATATATATATATTTATTAAGTTACCATAATACCATTGTGTACAACGAGATGAATTTTTGAATTGATGTTCTTAAAATAATTTTTAAATTAGTTATTTTTACTCATAAAAAATAAATAAAATTTTTTGACTCTGGCGAACAAACCACAAGCTTCGGCCATCCAGCTTTACCAGTGGTGCAGACACAGCTCCTCCGGCAGCTCCGGCGACTTCAACCAACTCCTCCACCTGCAAAAAAATGAAACAAAATGTAAAAAATAAAAAAGTAAAAATCATCGACATCGGTGTCATAACCGGTGTCATTCCTTTATAAATCAAGGCACCGATTACGTAACAGGTGCCATCCTCCTCTCATAACACCACAACACCGCAGCATCGGTGCATAGAACCACCCAAACACATCGTCCAACCACACATTATGCACCACCTCAACGCACGGCCACCTCCTTCATGGCATTCCTCGACCACTACACCCCAAACCACCTCATCTTCTTCCCCCTCCATGCACTCAACAAAATTGAAGGGTAATTTCGTAAATAGATGCAGTATACTCGCGTATCCTTGCACTTTTGAGGGGATGGAATAATCCATTCATCCCTCAAATCATCTCTTGCTTATCCCTTCAATTCATCTAAACTGAACACACTCACCTACCAAAATCCGCTCTCCCAAATTTACTTAAACAGTACAACACCCTCAAACGAACACTGCATAAAAGACAGAAAATAAATAAGTATAAATAAATTCAAACAAGAATTCACTATAAGTTTGTATTCACTGTATCATGTATTTATGTGCATTAAAAAAACTACAAATGAAATTAATGGGATTTCGAAACCCCAAGAAAAACACTAAAAATGATGACTTACATAATAAAGGTTTGAAATTCCTAGAAAATAGCGGGAATTTGGAACCTCCTAGTAGTTTATGGGTTTTGAAATCCCTGGTAATTTATGAGGGTTATAAAATCCTTGCACGAAAATCTTGTTTTACCAAAAGTTACTCAAAATTGACGATAATCTATTAATTACACTAGTTTTATTTAAAAAAGTCAAATCGCATGTAACATACTTAGTAGGGATTAAAATTTTCAAAAACAACAAATAAAACCCCGCTAAAACCAATTTTTATTTAGTGATTATATTGATAACTAATTTTTGGATGAAGTTGGATAAAGTTTATTAAAAAATATACAAATTTAGTTTGTAAATATTAACATTAGTTAAATTGCTATATTATTAGAGTAGGTTTAGTTAATTTTAACACAGATACAAAATATTGATTCTTTTAAAATAAATTAAAAATATTTTAATTTTTTAAATAAAATAAACGTTTGTGTTAATATCATGTTACCATCGACTTAATTAATTTAGGTTCATTTAAAAATACTCAAAGGAGTAAATAAATTAGTGCAACTTAACATATACTAATTAAAATAAATAAATTAGAATCATATTACCATGCACTAAATTATTTATTTTTAATATTTATATTTATTTAAATTAACATTGATCAAATAAATTTTAAAATAAAAATATATTGAGTGTTAGACTTGATTAATATTAAAATGCTTGAATTAAATAATTAATTTGAAAATTAGTAATAAATTAACATTGACTAAACCAAGTCAATCATCAAAAATTAGGACTAACCAATACAAGATAAATTCGATATTAATAATAACATTCAAAGTTGGCTTTTGCCCTGTGTTAAATATATCTTTCCTCATAATGGATAGATATTAAATTTAGAAATCTTTATTTAGAACAATAATATTTTTTATGAATAATTTTTCATGTAAATATATGAAACTTACTTACAATTATAAATGTGATAGTGATATATTTATTTGAGAAAATTAGAAACAACTATATTTATCATATATTTTCAATGATATAAATGACCATTGTTGACTATAACTCTGTAATATTATTTCTATTGAAGTATCTTAAAATTTCTTTTGATATGCTATGCCAACTAAAACTGGAATGTGTCATGTGATGCTAAATAAGTCAAATGTTGTTCATTGAATGAGTTTAGTCCAACTTAATAGTCAATTTTTACCCAATATTTTAATTGGGTTTTCTTAATTATAACATTGATTAATCCATTTAGTCCAAACTAATTAATGGTGGGTGGGATCTGGAAAACAAAATAGATATGGTATAAACATATACACATTCAATTCAAACATTAAACACACATGTATATACTTAAGTCATCAAATTTTAAAGTAGAAATGTAAAAGTCAAAAGCTTTGACAATATATTTTATAGTAAACCATGACAAAATAAATATATTAACTTACTAGACAAAGTATACAAATTCAAGTTAAATTTTTTTTATTATGTTAATAATATAAAATATTATGTGACATTATCTAACGAAGTCATAATGTTATACACACCAAACTCTCAAAAACATTAACCTCTTTTCGACTAATTTATTTACAACTTTGTTAAATTTCTTACACATAAACACCTATAATTTTAATGTAATAAATATGGATATAAATAAATAAATATATATATATATATATATATATCCTTCTTATTTATTTTTGGATCGAATACGTTTTTGGTCCCTTCATTTTCAGTAAATTTTGAAATTAGTCTATTTCAAAATTTTGGACCAATTTAGTCCTTTATCTTTCAAAATACGTGAATTTAATTCTTTTAATCATATTTTGTTAAATTTATTTTGACATTTCAAGCGCGTTTCACAATAGTATTTGACTTAACATTAAAGCAACAATATGTCAAACAATATAAGCAACTCAAATACAATCCTGAAATGTATAAGAAACATCAAATAAACCTAACAATATTTGATTAAAAGGACTAAATCCGCATATTTCGAAATATGAATGACTAAATTGGTTCAAAGTTTCGAAATAGACTAATTTCAAAATTCACTTAAAGTTAAGGAACCAAAAACATATTTAACCCTTTATTTTTTATAAAAATGTCAAGAAAATTAATATATGTTAACATAAAGATGAAGACATTTTGTCATTATTTCCTGGGGTAAGTGTAATGATAGTGAAATTTGAGTCATATGTATAGTATAAAGTTGAAATGTTGTGATCGTGATTAAATAAAAAGAAAAAGAAAAGATATTTATTTATTAGAGACCCGTTTTTTAAATTAAAAGCAAGTTGGAATCTTGACTCATGCCTATATAGCAAGCATGCAAGTTAAGATTTTTTGTGTTAGATAGTGTTTGTCTTCTATAGTGACTTCTATACCAAACCCTAATTAAATTTTAATAATGCTGACATTTGATTGAGCTATTCGCCGAAGTTAAGGGCGATTGTGAATTCCAAAACATACATTATTTATATAACAAGTGGCCAAATTGTGTATTGAATAAACAATTTTTTTCACTTACATACTGTGTTTACTTTGTTGGATGAGAAAAACATCAAAACTTATTAGTTGGATTAACCAGAAAAGAGCATTTCTACCACAACAAGAAAATGAAATTGGTTCTTGAAATCTTAGCTTGGAAAGTTAATGTAAAAATAAATATACTTTTTATTAAAAATATCACATCGATGAAAAATAAAGTGAATTTACAAAATATAATATATATATATATATATATATATATATATATATATATTTTTTTGCGGTTGGAAGCTTTGAAAAAATAGAAAAAAAAAGTTTACAAATCATAAGTATTCTCTTTAATACTATCTTACTAATTTTTGTGTAAACAAATTATGTCCTTGCTCGAACACTCTTTCTAAAACAACAAAATTTATTATTTCAACGGTATTAGTATACAGGGATGGCATCAATCGGGTCGAACGAAGATAATAGCTACCACAAAAAAAAAAACACTCACTACCTGTTCTATTACTCGCGTGAATACTTGTTTTAAAAATATTTGTAGATTTTCTTACATTTGTGGGTATCCGTAGATACATGTAAATCTTTAAAAAAAATATTTTATAAATTTTTAAAATAAAATTTAATTAAAATTACAAATATATATATATATGAAATAAAATTTAAATTAAATTAATTATAAATTTAATTTAATTTAATAAAATATAAATTAAATTTTAATTTTAATTAAATTTAACTTAATAACATATAACTTAATTTCAATTTTATTTTTTTCTGGATAACAAATACCTATAAGTATGAATAGTATATCACTCGCACCCAATCCATTTATAAACAAGTATTAAATATTCGTTATTCGCATGTAATAAATACTAGTAGATTTTATTCACGAATACTCACGAACACGTGTATTTTTGTCATTCCTACTAGTATCATGATTGAAACAAAGGCTATAATATAGGTTGTTGGATTTTAGTCTTCTTCTAAATTGATTCAAAGGAGTCATCTCATTTTAAAACATGTCATTTGAGGAGGCTGTCGAGGTTAGGAGCTTGGTAATTATTTCTTTGAAGAAGATCCTTCATCATTTTGGAATAGCTTGAAAATGTTTTACAAATTTTTTGCATAAACTCCCTTTAAATTCTAAAACTTTCACACTTATTTATTTATATATATATATATATATATATATATATACACACAAATTTCATCTTAAAAATTAATTTTATAAAATTGAATTAAGTTTAAAGTTTATTTCTTAATATTTTTGTAATCATAAATAAAGACTAATGACCACTTGTCTCATTTTTTTTTCTTGATTTAATGGGAAAAAACAAAGATATAACTTGAGTATGCCAACTTTTAACTACATAATATAAGCTTTAGATGAAGACAAAGGCTATATAAAATTGAGAACACGTATGAGATCTAAAGATGAAACGGTGATTAATTATATGTATATAGTGTATGAAGATAAGAATCAGTGTTCTTATCACTAACCCTTTTGAGATTCTTTTTATAATCTTTTTATCCTTCAAAGCAACAACTTTCAAAAAGACGCGTTGTTTATGGATGATTCCATTTTCATTTCGTGGTTCAATAATTAATCAAAACAACATGGCTTATTTATATGAATAGTCGCTTTAATCGATAAAATTCAAACCATTTTTTAGAATATCACCATCTTGCAAATTTATGGTTTTCTCTTTAGATTTTACAACAAAATATCTTATTTTACGATAATATCGAATGATTGAATCCATCTTTTTCATTCAGCAAGCTAGATTTAACGAGGATGCAAGTCAAAAAGTTGGTTATAGATATAATACATGAACTGATTATTCACTTAATTGTGAAATGAAATGATGAGAGTTTTCTCATGCCTTGCGTAACGCAACAATAAAGCGTGTTTATTGATTTAATTTCTTACAGATTTCAACCTCCTAAGTATATTATAATAATTTAATAAATAACATGCAAATTGATCAATGACGTCCTATGGTTTGTGCCCGCTACATTTTTTTTTAATTGAAAATTATTATAATTTCCTAATAAACCGAGAAGGATAAGAAATCGTATCAGCAGCTTGTCATTCGTCAACTAGAAACAAGAAATTGGGAAGAAAAAATGGCTTTTAGGAAGTTTTAGGGCCAAAAACATCACATTAAATGGTTGACTTGTGGGTTAAAAAAAAAGTAACATCAAATAGTATCATTTGATTGAGAATAAAAAAAAAATCCTTAAGCTTGAGCTGTTAAGTCTTCAAGGCTACATCAATCATATAATCATTAATTGAATACATGCTTTAGAGTCATTGGTTAAATATGTTTCTCCTGTTTTGACACGAAATTCAAAATTTTTTTTCTTAAACTTTGTTATACTTTTATCTTTAAACTTTAAAAATGAACGAATATAATCATTTTGATATTATTACATCAAATTTTCTTTTATGTTTCAAACATATTTCATGCTACCACTTGATTTATTTACCTCGTTTGATATATTTTCACTTCAATGTTTATTGAAAAATACATTTTAATATCAAAAAAGAAAAACATATAAAAACTTTAGACAAACTAATTCAATTCTAAGTAATAATTGATAGACTAAAAACATATTTAACTATTAAAAGAAAAATATTTGTGAATTACAATTTTTTTCATTGTCCTATGAATCTTTTTTTTTAAATATATTTTTAATGTCTTAAATTTTGGTAAAAATTAAAATTAATTTTTCTTTAATAATAATATTTGAACTGTTTACATAGTTTCACACATTCTTGCTTCAATATTATCTAAGAAACATTTTTGAAATATTAAATAAACATCACAAAATTCATTTAAAATAACTAAATTTACACATTTTAAAAAATGGATGATTAAATTGATTCAAAATTTCAAAAAAAAAAAACTAATTTCAAATTTTATTAAAAATTAAATGACCAAAAATATATTTAATTTTTTTTATTACTTGTAACCCTAGAAATTATTCTTCACTCTTCACGTCGCAGAACATCTATTTATATACAAATCAAAATTGTGTTTTTTTCTCGATGAAAATGGCATGTACTTGGTAACACTTAGTTAGAGGTTTGAGTGCATGAAGAAATTATACTTAACGGGTTGTCAGATTTTCACGTTTTAGACATTTACAAAAACTGCACTGAATTGAATTGGACCTTTGTTGATCCATAATTCCTTTGCCAAAAATACCTGCAAAATCAACTGATTGTTAAATTTAATCAACTTATATCCTCACTGCTAATGCCTGATAATAAGGGTTTTGATATAGTAGCACCATACTTTTGCATTCTTTATACATTCCCTTCATCTTTCTTCATCTCTCTCTTCCACTCTCTTAATTATATCATTCATTTCTTTTCTTTCTTTCTTTTGCATTGGGACTTTAAAAGAAATGCTGCCACAATTAATTTTAACATTAAGGTTTTAGATATGTATCACTGAACACAGCACAATCCAGTGATCCTGATCCTTTGTTAAGGGTTCTCGGCTAGGTACTACAGCATGTTATCATCACAGGACCTTCAAATCGGGTCTTCATGATGGATAACATGCATTCAGATATCTTCATTGAGATGTTCCTTTGGTTGACAAGTAAATCCATGAATTTAAAAAGACTAGAGCTAACAACACACTATCACATTTTTTTTCTATTACAATCTTAATTATTTATTGACATTCACAAAAGAGTTACAAAATCACGAGTAGAGATCATTAATTAAATAAAATGTGGAAACTATTTTTTTTTTTGTAATTTTCAATTGTATTCAACAAGAAACAAAGCAATTAAAAGAGTGCATTACATTGTTAAAGTTTCTAACTTAAAACAGCTCGGAGGATCAGTAGAGTCATTCTGGCCATGAGACTGATGGTGATTTCCAGGAAATTAATTTAGAAATGCATTACTAAACCAAACCAAACCAGGAGATGCTTTTCGACTAGAGAACCCAACAAGTTTTATTTCAGACAAACTGGTTTGGTGTTAGTGAGAACTAGTTCAGAGAATATACTAAGTGATTGAATCTAAATTAGAACAAGAAAAAGATGCGAACCGGTTTAAAATCGGTTTAAAACCTGTTCTGCATTGGTTTAAACTGCACGTCTCAGAACTGCGTCCTAGCATTGTCAGACAAACAACATCCTAGATCTTGAAAGCCTTAGTCTGAATAATCCTCATAAACACCTGTTCAAATTTTTACATTTCATGATTGTTTGGGTTTCCAAACTGGAAGGCATTTTGTAATACAAATTGTTAGCTGCAAATAATTTGTAGATACATAAGCATATATAAAAGCAACAATAAATATAATTACAATGCGAAAAAACAGTATACTTTTGTTTTTTATCTAACAGTTAATTCCACACTTAACGTGATTCATGTTATGAATGCATATATGCAAGCAGAATGAAGCAAGCCACCACAGTGGGTGGTGATTAGGTTCAGTTCTGGCACCTTATAAAAGCTTTATGGAATTGATGAATTATTCAATAAACAAAGAAATGATTACCAAATGGGGGACCACTCCTGGAAATTTAATACGAGAAGTGGACTCGGCCAAATCTCCATAATCTACATCGGATGCCTTAGATGTAAAGGTGAATTCGCGGTGTGAATTTCAGCAAGCAATGATTAAACCAAGTAACTGGCAAAAAATGTACTGAACCAACACCAACAATCCAAAAATATTTAATTCAGCATCCGTATACCAAACACCTTTCACAACAGGGATCTCGAACTCTTCCCTGAATGAAAGTACCTAACAGAGAAGAATAGGTTTAATTTGCGGTCAATCATACGGAGACAAACATGGACCACAATATTTGTAGAGATCCTAACAGGGGAAAAAATGGTGATAGAAATTTCTCATTTATAACTTTCTTTACGTTAGCACTTGTCATCATCCTCCGGAGTCTTAGTGTTCTATGAACTCAAAGCAGCACGTAAAGTTTAGAATATCGCACTTGTGGTAGATTATAGGCAGTAGAAGAAACAATAATCAACACAGTTCGTATAATGCAATATTAAGCACAATATTGAAAGAGAATCAAACCACAGACTTCCATAAACCTCGACTACTTTCAGACAATGAGACTAGACATTTTAAATCAATTGAAATGAAAGCCTTCCTAGTGTTAGAATTTAATTCAGTCTTATTTGGTGTACATCTGTTTTTTACTTACTAATATATTAATTTTCTTAAACATTTGACTGGCACGCAGCTGGATAGGATTTGGTTTCAGTGATAAACCAGAGAGAGAATATGGTTACATTACAGTCTTAACTATACAAGTTTTATCGGGGACGATCTTATTTATGATGAATTCTGCTGAGAGAGAGAGAGAGAGAGAGAGAGAGAGAGAGAGAACAACTCAAAGAAACTTCCCTTGTGATTGAGGAAGGATTTGAAAAGAGGACCGTTAAAGATTTTCCTTCCCTCTTCAACGATCTCCTATATCCTATGACAGATGTTTGATATGGGTTGGGGATTGTCATTCTTAGGAACAGCCAGTCAACACAGACATGAAGAGATGTAAAGGCTAGAGCTCATGCATAGATTTGATGGCTAAGTTTCAATTTCAAACTCATTTGTGATTACAATATAAACTGGCTAACCAACTGGTCAAAGAATTTGTTTTATGAAAAAAATGGTTTGGGTTTATAAATCTGTTTGAGGAACTTGGTAGTTATGGAATTTTTTGGTTTGATCTTCTATTTCACCGCAGGAAACTAGAAGATTTTGTTTTGGTGAATCCTGCAAAACAAATATAGTGCAGACCATTCGTTAAGTACACCACAGCTATCCATTGTCAGCTTCTTGAATACACCTCTTCTTGAATACACCTCTGCCTAGAAGTAGTAAAATTAATACCAAAATTCAGAAGGTACTGTAAATGACTGGTATTTATCCAAATGCAGATGAGTTGCTACACGCCTCATTGAACATCCATCAGAGTGGGGCACTTGATTTTCTAACATGATGTCTCAAGGTTAAAGCTGTTATTTCTTTGATTTATTGGTGTTTCCACCTATAAAAGAAAATCTATATGTACAGGTATATACTGTGAAAGGTGAGTTGATGATGACATGGATACCTTCTCTCTACCTCCAAGGCCAATTCCTCTCCATAAATAAGACAATTCAATCCAACCTCCAGGAAGAGCTCGGCTGAAGATCTCAGTCGCATCAAATCCCGACCTCAATAAAACCTTCAGAAAGAGCCAGTTTCACATAGGACCAGTATTGCTCCCCTCCTTCATTACAGGAGAGTCCACACTTTTCATAATACCAGTAGGTCGGACTAAATCACTATAGATCAAGCTGGGTTAATCACCACAAATCATATTACTTCAGTTAAGATGCAGAAAAAACAAGAATCTTAACTCCTCATTTTCTATTACTCCAAAATTTCGGAAGTTAGAATTCAAAATTTAAGAATTCAGAACTGTATGAAGAGATTTTTCTCAATTGCAAAATTGAAGGAAATGTAGGTCAAATAGGTTCCCAAATACTCAGCTATGATGTCCTTTGCAGTGATGCACTATCCACAAAATCATTACCCTCATCTCCCAAATCAACATCAGAACCTATATCTGACGTCAAATCATCCTCTGCATCCTTATCCAGCCCCACACCATCTTCCCCCTTAAAATCTTCACAAGCATCCTCCACATACGTCCTCGTTACCTGCCCCATTTCGTCCTCTAACCTGCTTCTCCTGTACCCAACCAACTCCTTATCAACCTTGGCTTTCCGTGGACTCAAGAGCACAAGCTCAGCTAGCTTCCTCCGTGCCAAATACAACTCATTCGGCTCAATCAGCTCGCCTTTCCTATACGCTTCCCTAAGGAATACAGTGTGAAGCTTCCCCTGATTCCCCCTGGTGGAGACATAGAAAATACCTTGGTGCTGGAGCAGGAAATCCTTCAACCTCTTGGGCAGGTTCATCGCCATCCGGAAATGTGCGATCCGCTCCAATGTAATCTTCTTCTCCACAGTCAACGACAACAATTCATGAATGGTGGCAACAGCTCTCTTCTCCATCCTCTTCTGGGCCTCAATGGACCTCAAATCATACCCACAAACATTCTCATATGGGGACCAATAAGGAAGCCTCTGCCACTTCCACATTGCAATCCTAAAATACTTACCTATCTTAAAACCAGGTGGAAAATCAATGATAAAAGAAAACCTAATATCCTCAGCATCACCACCTCTCTGTCTATACTCCCTCTCCCTAACCTCCTCAATCGCGCAAGTTGCTAACCTAGGGTCCCGATCCACAACCTCAATGTACTTCATCCTAGTTTCCTTTGCATCAATCAAACGGAAAAACTGAGGGTACCTCAGAACCACCGAGTTTTCGAAGTCGTCGGGAAGCCCGAAGGCGGAGCGTGCGATGCGCACGTGCTCGAGGCGGAGCCTGCCTTCGTTCGTCATCAGCAGAAGCTTCCGAAGCCGAGTGACGGCGCGTGGAATCTGCTCCGCGAGCGCTTGGCGCTCCTGCTGGATCTGGAGAATGGCTTTGCGGGTGAGGCGGCAGAAGAGAATGCGCTGGACGGGGTGCTCAAAGATTTCGAAGACGTGCGGGAACTTGAGGACGAACGCACCAGCCTCGTGGCGCGTGAAACCGAAGCGGCGCACAAGGGTTTCGAGGCGCGAGATTGGGAGCGATTGGGTGGGCTCGGGGAGGATGATGCTCTGAAATTTGAGGACCTTGCGCGTTTTCTTCTCCACTTCCATGTAGTTGTCGTAGCCATGGTCACGAACCCTAAGTTGCTTTTTGGGGATTGCGGTGGATTGCGCGAATTCTCGGAAGAAATTGAAATTAGGGTTGTACGGGAAATTATCGAGATTGCGCTTGAAGAAGTTGGAGGCTCGACAAGCGAAGACTCGCATTTTGGGGTTTAGGGTTTTGGTGGTTCTGCTATGGAGGATGTACGATGAAGCAGTGAAGTGTGAAGAAGTAGGGGTAGGTTGGGAAAATAGCAATGTAGAGGGGTGATAATGGAATTGTCGTATTTTTTGGGTTTCTTTTTTCGAATGGGCTTGTTAAGTAGGCTTTATTTTTTCGTAGAAGCCCAAATTAATTGCATCTAACATTTTTTAGCAGATGTAAATTTGTTTAAAAATATAAATTTGTTTAATACAATCTGTTAATCATTCTTTATATATAAATATAAATTAATGCGGGGTTAATAAGGCAATAGTTATTTTATTTTTATAGCTGAAAACAATTAATATAAATATCTATTAATCAACTGATTATATTTTTTAGTTACTTGTTAATTTTAAAAAAATGGGCTAATTATTTGGTTAAATTAGTAATTTTTCATTTTTATTTTTTTCCCTCCCTTATTTTTGTTCCTTTTCTTTTTACTCCTTTGAACCAAATAATTTATTAAATTATATTATAATAATGAGATGTAAAAAAAAATATTTCAGGCGCAAAATAAAAAATTGCACCTATTTTTGGTTATATCATTAATATGAACATCCTAATACCTACACACGGGTTAAGCTTTAAAGTTTAAATTCAATATAAATTTAATTAATTTCAAAAAATAAATTCTAGATTTCTTTAAATATTTCAGGTTAATTCTTAAATCAAGAAAGATATAAAAGAATGGTTAAATATGTTTTTGGTTCTTTAACTTTCAATGAATTCTAAATTAGTCAATTTCAAAACTTTTGATCAATTTAATCCTTCATCTCTTAAAATACGTGAATTTAGTCTTTTTAATCATTTTTTGAAATACTATTATGAAACGCGTTTGAAATGTCAAATAAACTTAATAAAATTTGATTAAAATGACTAAATCTACATGTTTCGAAAGATTAATGTATAAATTAGTCAAATGTTCTAAAATGGACTAATTCCAAAATTTATTGAAAGTTCAGGGACCAAAAACATATTTAACTCTAAAAAGAAATCGAGTCCCGTCTAATATGATTGCAAGTTCTGGGATTATTTTTCAAACTTAAATTTGAAAACAAAACCTGTAAGCCCCTTTTTTTGTTCCTAAGAGTTGGGCCTAGCCTTTTCGTAGGCCCAAGACCAGCCCATCAAGGGACCCCAATATCCCCTTCCAGCTCACTCATTCTACACTTGTCTCCTTTTCAGAAACCTGTCTCCCTCCCTCAAACACTATTGACTCTAGAAAAGAGCTTTGCTAAGGCACAAAGGAATACTCACATCTTCAAGCTAACTAAGTCCACCCCAACCCCAAGTAAGTGATTCTCATGATTCCTAGTCAGTTTGTCCCTCTACACCTTTTGGGGTACGTCGGTTTGGTTAGGGTTTAACCATCTGCTCTCGTTTTGTCCTTGTTTTCCATGTTTTAGCACTACTTAGTTCTGGGAGTTGTGGTGCTCCTTAGTTTCGGACCCATTTGCTTTAGTTGCCCTTAATATAGGTAAGGGAAGCTAGATTTTTCGTCTTTTGCTGTAGGTGCTTGTTTTCACTTCTGTTGTTGCATAAATGATTTGGGAAATGTTTGTGCTCGGGTGAGATAAAAAATAATATGTTTGGTTGGATTGTTTCTGGGTTGCATGTGTGGAACAGTGGGGGAGAACTGATAATCTACCCAAGTGAGCTTGTCTCGCCTAGGCGAGAATAGCAGGAGCTCGCCCAAGATTTTGCCTCGAGCACTCGCCCAGGCGGTCAGTTCACGTTTTAAGCGACACCCTGTCTCGTTCAGGCGAGAGCTCGTGAGATCTCCCAGGGGCCACTGTTGCAGTCTCGCCTAAGCGAGAGCCTACAACTTAAGCGAGGCAACTTCCCTCGCCTGAGCGAGGGCTCTAGCTTGAGCGAGGCTAGTGCAGTGGTGCGTGTTGACACTGTTTTCTTGACTGGTTGGATGATTTGTTGCATGTCTTGTCTAGATTACTCTTCCTAAACAAGATGTATGTGAATATGTTTGGTTGTTTGAATTCTATGAACGAAATTGGCATGCTTGGTATGTGATTGATCATGGATTTGTGGATTGGTGGTGTTTTAACATGAGAATTGGATGAATGAAATAAATGAGGTGGGAATGGTATGAGAAACATGATTCTGATTGTGAGATAGGCGTAATTCCATGAGTCTCGTGGGGAGATCTCATGGTGGTGTGTAGTGTATATATTAAGATAAGGATTCAAGTAAGGATCACATCCTGAAACTCTAAAGTGTCAGTGAGTCTCATGTAGAGCAAACTGACCCAAGTGGTGAGAGTAGTGGGAGGCCCTAGTCTTTGGCAGGATAATGGCCTTAGACGCTTAAAGGCTAACCTTGTGTGTGGTAGGGTGAAACCCATTGGCAATGGCTCTACAGAGCAGTAGAGGCCACCACAAGTGCAAGCGTCCAATGAATCTGATCTTAGTATATGTATCCGGATAATTGAGTCATAGTTTCGTGCTTGGTTGCCCTAACATGAATTGGTGCCTACTTTGATGCATGCTTGAGAACTGTTTTAATTATCTGTTTGCTATAATATGTCAAATTCATCTTTCACTAGCTTACCCTTTCATGTCTCGTGAATGTTCTTGTCTTGCTTTCTCTTTTGCGATGATCACCTTGTTAGTAGGAGTAGATGGAGGAAATGTTGAAGGTAGACATGACGGTGGCAGCGGTGCAATTTAGATGGCCTGTTGTGTGTAGCTCTTAGTAGCAGTTTTAAGGCTCTAATGCCATTGTAATCCCCTGCTGTATGAACAGTTTCTTTTGCAAAATAGTTAATTTTTAGATTCATGTTTAGCTTATGGCATTATGTTTTGTATGCCCTAGAAATTTCCAGTACCCTTATTGGATGAGTGTAATAGTGAATCTTTATGCATCTCGTCCCCCTGATTGCTCTTTTATTACTATAATTATGCGATGTTTAATTTAGTAGATTTAATCTATTTAAATGGGATGTCATAAAACCTAATTAAAAAAAGAAAGGGTTATAAAATAGTTTTCAAAAGAAATTAAAAATACTTAGAGAAAAATTATGAGAATACAAAAATTGATTTCAAAAATTAATGTTTTTAATAAATATTATTCATATAAAAAATATTTAACAAAACTACAATGACAAAGGTTGTCATCTATACCAACATGCACTAGTGTTATTTTAGAATTTTGGAATCAATAATATATTTACTTATCATTAGATATTAGATGCGTCTAACCTGATATAGTTATCTGATATTTTATGCGAGTTTGCTTATTTAGTTTGTAGTATACCAGTAAAATTACATGTTTACTTGCCTTATTTTTTTAAAATAATAAAATGTAATATATGTTATAAGTACAATGATTAAGATTAGCCTAACAACGAGATAAATATAACAAAAATCTATATATATATATATATATATATATATATATATATATATATATATATATATTAAACGAGTTTGTTCACACATCGACTAAATGAGTATAACAAAAATCATTATAAAAGTCTTGCAATACATAATAAATGAATTTGTTTATACACTAATTAAATGAGTATAAAGTAAAAATATTACACAAATCATTTCATATATTGATTAAATGAGTTTAAGATTATATTAATTAGATGAGTATGAAAAACAAAATCATCTTAAAATAAAGGTGTGTCAATACCACATTCTATAAAATAAATCATTTTTGGTCGTCAATACCCTCTCAGAAGACCATGAATACAAACCCAACATCTATGTTTTTCAGAATAAGAATGCGTTTGTTGCAATCAAACTAGAATGCCAGAACAATAAACTCTTCAAACGTATTTTGAGAAAAAACATTTATTAGATTTGATAACTTAGCTTTTACAAAACCCCAAGTTTTGTTTTCAGATATTGCAAACTGAACCTATTGCAAGGATATTTTGCTTTCTACAAATAATAAAATATTATTAAATAATAAACCTACCTAAAAACCAAATTTAATATACTCAATTATTATAAATAAATAACATCTCTAAGTAAAAAAAAGAAAGAAAAGACCCATGCATATGCACGAATGAAGACCTAGTTACCAAAAAAAAAAAAGTCTTTCATTGACCCAAATACTTTCAAATCACATTAAGTTTTTTACAAAGTCCAAGTGTGTGAAAGATTTAGCCCTTTTATCAATAAAATATGCCATTGCAATTGATTTTTACAATCTCTGAACCAACAATAGCAATCGAGGTTGTTCTCCCTCAATTTTTCTATGCACCTTAACGACGATGCAATTGTAAAAGGTGTGCACTTTATTTTTCAGTTTTATCCCTCTTGAAAATTCAAGCAGCTTTTAACACAGAGATTCCAACGTCACTTTAAATCAATTCCATTCACGTAGTAATTTGGAATAGATGTCTCAAGTGTATTATTAGACAAACAACCTACATTTTAAAAGTATGAGCTTATGTAGAAAGGAAACCAACTATATAGTTTTGAATTCATGAAAGTTATAATTTTTCATAATAACTTCTCCAAATTCACCATGCTATAGTAAAAAAGCCTAAATTTTGCGAATGATTTTAGTTTCACCTAAAAGATAATACACAAATTTTAAAAAAATCCAAATTTAAGGCTAAATAAGATTTTTTTGGTTAAATATATTTTTAATTCATAAACTTAAACGTAAGATTGAAATTCATCTATGTTCTAAATTTTGACACATTTTATTCTCTAAATTTAAAAATAAATAAATATAATTTATGTTGAACCTAATAATGTTAATCTTTTCAAACTTGTTAAACAATGTTTTGAGATCTATATTTGAGTTAAAATATGTTATATAATGTAAATTATTTTCATTTTATTGAAAGGTTAAGTGATGTGGGATCCCTTAGCATAAAAGAATATTAATCTGTTATGGAAATATTAACTTCAACGATTTAAACTTTTATTTAAAGTCCACCACACTCTCACAATTTCTTGAAACCAACCATTGATGTGTTTTAATAAAAGCATCGGTTCTCACCAATTCAAAACGTAGAGCGACTGAAGCGCGCAATGAGGTGGAAACTCACGAAACGAGGACCCAAGTCCTGCCGGTCGGGTCGGAGCTGTCACCAGACGAGACCCAACTTGCGTGGTTAACCATTAATTATACCCTTTTAATTACTCATCAAATTAATTTTCACATTTTATAAAAATAATAACCTATGTTCTATTAATTGAATTTGATTAATTTCTAATTTTGAAACTTAAGTAATCTTATTAATTATCATAATGTTATTCTATACTCTCTATTCTGTATATATGATGGTTGGGTTATTAGAAGAACTTACTTTATCAATGCAAAACTTAATTAATAATACATCATGTTTTGAATAAAGTATAAATTACAAAAAGAATATTATTTTAACCAATGAGTCAGAATTAATTAAGTGATTGGTTAACAAAATTATAATCAATTTTAATATCTAAAAGGAATAATAATTTTTTATATAAAAAAATAGAGATGGGGAAGATAAAATTTATGTGTATGAAATTAAAGCCCATGCACATTTGTCATATTGGATACATGTCAGATATTATCCCTTCGTATTCCCCAGGTAACCATCCATGCAACATCATGATAACTCGTCACCATGCCCATAAATATTAGTAAACATTAATAAAAGCGAAAAAAAAAATATCTTACTCATTTTATAGATTTTTTGAGTTGGCCATCAGATCAAACCTATTCTAAATTTTATATTTTCTTTTTCTTTCAATAGAAAAACAGTAATAAGAATATAAAAATTAATTTTTTACAAATTATTTGCCCATGTGATTTTTTCCATGTATGTTTAACTCTTTAATTAACAACATGTGTGGCAATTACAAAACTCTCTATAAATATATATTTGGAAATTAATAAAAGACTTTATTTAATGCATGTATAAATGGAGCAATGCTAGTACATTGTAAAATAAGCACCCTCACCCTCAATAAAGAAAAAAAAAACTAAGTATTGCAGTATTAATTAGTTTAAATTTATTGGCCTATAAAGTAAGTTAGTTCGTTGGCTCTTTAAATAACTTAGTGTAAGGTGATGAGGATATATAAATAAATAAATATATATATATATATATATATATATATATATATATATATATATATATATAAATGAAAGTATTTTTTAATTTTGAAAACGTGCAAAAATATGAATAAGGGAAAAAATTGTTGAAGACGAAATTGAATCGTGTTTGAATTATTAGTGAGAGATGAACAATGCACCACGACCCTACCGTACGTTACCATGCACCTAACTTGTCATGATCAATTTCTAAGAAAAAGAACGGTACTATTTTGGTAAGTTTAACACTTTCAGGTCATTTATGAATTGAAACTAAAAATAATTTAAATACGCTTTTTTAAAAAAAAAAAATTGTGAGATATTTTTAAGGATAAAATTATTTTTTTAAAAACAAATTATCTTAAATGTAGTGACTTAGCGAGGTCATCTAAATATATTAATATTTAAGATTAAACCCTGTATTTATATTTTTATCGTATGGGTTTCATATTTTTATTATTGAAGTAGTTTACAGATATCAAAAGCATTGCACGAAGATGAAAATGCATTTATTTTTCATGTTAAAAATTTGAAAAGTGAACTGTTTTTAATTTTTATATTTTCAGTTAAATTGTAAGAAAATATTTATATATTTCATCAGATATATTCTTTGTACAAATTAATGATTAGATTTTACGTACTATTTAAGAAAAAAATATACGACCTTGTAAAAAAAAATAATATGAGAGAGTACATTTCCATTTGAAGAAAAGATACAGAAACTTCACATCGTGTTCCTCTGTGAAAATTTAATATGGTAACAATCCATTTCCATTTGAAGATAGGGTTCTGAGTATCATTTTTCACATAAATGGTAATTAATTGATTAAGATCAACTGTTCTTGAAGGACTATTAAGTGGATCTATAAATTGTTTTAATTGTAGAAATTTTGGAATTAATTATTGAAGACAAGCTTGTGAATACTAGTTCAAATTTAAATTACGATCTAATTAAATGCAACGTGTTTGCGATCTTGTTTGTCCAATGTAAACGGGTGTTTCTAGGGCATGTTACTCCCGGGACGGTACGTACTAAACCAGATTAATTACTTCAAATACATTAACTTATTTACTTACACAATCATGCAAATTAATACAACAGAACTATTATTCAAGAGAAAAATAGAAACTGAAACAAGTTAATTACATGACATAGACAGTGTGATGAAATGAAATTAAATTGTGAAAATATCACTTGATCCTTAAATTTATGTTATTATTTATTTATTATTATTTTTTTTGTTTGAACTTAATTGAACCTTGTATTATTTAAAGTAGACAATATGATTCTTTTTTCTCAATAAGTTTTATGAGGTGATCACATGTGGGATTAAAGTCTTTTTTTTTTTAATTTCTCTTTCTATAGAGATACAACTAGAAATACTAATCGATCAGATTGGATATGAATAATGTCTATCCGCAACAAAAGAAAATTCATTCGTAATCTATTTATTTATCTGTTGGGTACCTGTTTAAAAAATACTTGTAAATATTTAAAAACCTACGTGAATATCTGTAAATATTTTAAAAAAGATATTTTATAATTTTTTAAAATAAAATTTAATTAAAATTACAAAAAATATAAATATAAATTAAAATTTAATTTTAATAAAATATAATTTTTAATTTTTAATTTTAACAAGTAACAAATATCCACAAATGAAGATAATATGATAATCACATCCAACTCATTTATAAACATAAATGTTACCTTTAAATAATAAATACTTACTACGAATATCAACTTTCGTCAATAATTTTATCCACAAATATAAAAAATAGAGATATTTTTTCCATCCCCGAATACAACCCGAGATCAATTCTTTCAAATTCAATATTTTTGTTTTTGTTGTAACTTTTATATTATTTTTCGAGATCCGTAATGACAGCCATAAAAAATAATTATTAGACTAAAAACACATAATCACTTATATCAACCGTAGTTTAACACAAAAAATCACACTTCCTCTATTTAATAAATGTTATAACTTAAATCAGTAAAAAATAAATATAAAAATAAAAAACGAATAAAAATCCTAATATTTGAAATCAAATTTATAGTTAAATCTAAAATAAGGAAAATTTGAGTTGGTTTGATTTCTTTCTCATTTTTTTTTCTTTTATCATCTTGTTCAAGCTCCCATTCAATTTCTCAATTTGGTCTATTGATTGCACTAGTCTCTACCAGCAGCTACCTCAAAACTTGTTTCAAAAAATTCTTACGAAACTCACTTTCTGGTGTGAGATTCATGAGAACCAGTTGTGAGAATTTATGGTTGTAGTCAAAGATGCATTTCATTGTGAATAATGTTTCTTGAGATTTTCCAAACAACGTTGAAATGCTTGAGCAATTATTACTTTACATCACCATTGGTGAAAACACATTCTGTCACTTTCTCCAAATCTGGTCCCACTTCTGAACCCTCACACCACTCTGCTATGTAATCCACCTCTTCCACTTCATTCAATACTTAAACCCCCCACACTCCACCAATCACCACACACACACACGCTCACTTTCTCACACCCAAAAATCACTGATTTTTTTCTTCTTACAAACACCACCATGCCCAGTGGTGATTCAACTCCACCCTACCATCCCACCACCAAACCCTCCAAACCAAACACTCACTGCAAAAAAACAAACCTCTATTCCCTCGTCGCACTCCTCTGCATTTTCTCATACACCTTCGGTGCGTACCAGCAAAACTCCAAAACCACACCACCCACAACAACACTTTCAACAAAACCATGTTTCCATAGCGTTCCCTCCACCTCTCACCTAGATTTCTCCTCTCACCACAACGCCACTGCCGCCTCCCTCCCTCTTCCCACTTCCACATTTCGCTACCCTCCCTGCGACGTGTCGCTCAGCGAGTACACCCCATGCGAGGACCACGACCGCTCCCTCCGCTACTCTCGCCACAAGATGGTGTACCGCGAGCGCCACTGTCCGTCGAAGACCGAAACTCTCAAGTGCCGCGTCCCCGCGCCGCACGGCTATCGTAACCCCTTCCCGTGGCCGGCCAGCCGCGACGTCGCGTGGTACGCCAACGTGCCGCACCGCGAACTCACCGTCGAGAAGGCCGTGCAGAACTGGATCCGCTACAACGGCGACCGCTTCCACTTCCCCGGCGGCGGCACCATGTTCCCCGACGGTGCTGACAAGTACATTGACGACATTGGGAAGTTAGTTAACCTCCGCGACGGTACGGTGAGGACCGCCGTCGATACTGGCTGTGGGGTACGCGCGCTTTCCGTTTTTCTCCGTTTTTTATTTTTTGATTTTTGGTTCGTTGTTTCATGGTTAAGAAAACGTTTTTTCAAAAAGGAAAAAAAAATTAAAGTGGTCTTTTAGATTGGGTTGGAACATCTTTGTGCATGTTAATGTTTTTTACTTTTGGTACATGAATGATGATGTTTCCACCGTTTGGGACCCCACCCCCTTATATATATATATATTTATAATTTCGAAAATTAAAGTGATCATTGATTTGTTATATTTTGTAATTGTTATAAATATTTTTATTTGGTATTTTTTATTTTCTCTTAATCATTAATATTTTGTATTACTATTGAAAACAAAATTGAGTTTTCGAAAGAATAAACTGGGTTTAAAGTGTGATCATCATTACTACTTCGTAATATGAGAAGAAATGGGTCTAATCCTAAGGGCCTTATTCTTTACAACAACTTAAGGGGTTGTGCCTTCGATTCACGGGTGTTAACTATTGATATGTTTTGTAGCAACTTTAGATTTAGGAGATGCGTGAGTAGAAGACTCACTCACTGTTTAACTGAGACAAGGGTCACATAGTAAAACAAGAAAAACGAACAAGACTCACGAACTATCACGTATATAATTTTATTAATTTTTACAGCAATTATTTTAAAGTTCTGTGATTAGATGTGTACAATTAAACTCTAGTGAAAATGCTTTAGATTCCAAAATTGACATTCAGATTAGGGTGAGTTTGTCTTCTTCTGGGGAAGGTTTTTCGGATAATTTTGTAACTTTGTGTGTGATTTGTTCGTTTTTGAGACAAATGGATCCAAAACTAGTGTATCTGCCTGGCTTTCTGGCCTTTACAAAAGCGAGTAATGATATTCTCTTGGATTTTCTCTATTAAATATTTCTCGGGATAGAAATTGTACACTTTGTTTTTGGAATCGAAATTCCAGCTTACTGCATTTTTTTTTCTCTTTTCCCCGTAATTTCTAAGTTTGCGTGAATTTCGACTTTTTTTTTTTTTTCATTTTGTGTTTGATTTTCTTTGATGCTACATTTCCTATTTTTTGAACAATCTCTTTAGAGAGATTCCGTGATACTCAAGAACTAGTTAAGCTGCTGTTATAACTAGTTAGAAATATTTTTTGGTTCGGACCTATACAATAATTTTTACATGGATCTTAACAAGACAACTGTTTTTTTTTTTTCTGTCAGTTTTACCTTTGACTTTTACTAAAGAAATAAGAAATGTATTCCACAGTTGAATTTACCGGGCGAGGTAGGTGCTTGACGAGGTAAACTAATATAGATAGTACTATAACTGTGATTCCAAACTTAATATATTATAGTTTACTGTGATTTATAAGCATTGATCGCGTTCGGCTGGAAGTGGAAACATATTTGAGTTGCTGATTATTATAATGCTATTCTTTAATTTGTTTATTCCCTAACGAGGCATTTGTCTGGTTAATCACAAACCAGATGTACTCTTCCTAACCTAGGTTTTCGATTCATGTATTTAGTATGTTACATTATAATGTTAGATTAAGCTATTATTATTTTAAGTCATTTTTTCGCGGATCACATGTGATGTCCCGATCACATCTTTGGAAGATTCATCTGCAATCTTACTCAATAATATGTACGTGTTGTGGTTCAAAGGACCAAAAGGGTAAACCTTAGAAAAACCTGTTACTGACTCAAAATCTTGTCAGCTATATTTTATGTCAAAAAATGGCTTCTTTTGTCAAGAATAATTTTAAGAAACTGAATTTAATTGGTGAACTGTGTAATTGGCCATATTTTAATATTACCAAAAACTTTGATAATGCAGGTTGCTAGTTGGGGAGCCTATCTCCTTTCACGTGACATCATAACAGTGTCAGTTGCACCAAGGGACACCCATGAAGCACAAGTTCAGTTTGCTCTTGAAAGAGGGGTTCCTGCATTAATTGGAGTACTAGCCTCAAAGAGGTTGCCTTTTCCTTCCAGAGCCTTTGACATGGCACATTGTTCACGATGCCTCATTCCATGGGCTGAATACGGTATCAATATTCTCACTCACCAAATGCCAGATATTGTAGGCTTCTCTTCAAAAGAAAACTAAATAAAATAATGGTTTCATAGGTATTTTAGTCTATGGAAAATTTTGGTTTGAGTTTTTATAAATTGTAAAAATAGGCTTTATGATAACGTTTTATGTTTTACATTATCAGAACAACTATTTGAGTCATCTTCTGTAAGTTATATCTCTATAGGATTATACACAGTAGTTTAAATAAATTAATGTGTGAAGAGTAAGACTAATTTAAAGTGACACCCTCAGACTTATTGAGACTCTGGACATGACTTCCTGACATTCTATTGTTTTGGACATTCCACTTCACCAAAATACATGTGTTTTTGTGTAACAAGGATGTCAATGTAATGTTTTGGGTATTAGTGTAAAAGTAAAAAAAACAGAGTGCATCTGAAAAATTGTTTGTGTTGTTTTATATATTTAAGCTAGAAAGAATGAAGCTTTATGATTCAAAATTAACGTGTTTTTTTTTTTTTTCTTTT
>Ga0214544_1005641_pt1 | contig 24030 bp, 13 predicted proteins | sample CNSS3metaG_FD_160074 | JGI IMG/M metagenome (GOLD analysis project Ga0214544, IMG submission 160074) | Root nodule microbial communities from cowpea collected in UCLA plant growth center, Los Angeles, California, USA - CNSS3 | ecosystem: Host-associated > Plants > Roots > Nodule | place: USA... | reverse complement strand
ATTAATGTTACTTTAGTTCAAAGTAATATATATATATATATATATATATATATATATATATATATATATATATATATATATATATATATATATATTTTTAAAAAATATATTTTTTAAATTATATATATTTATAATTATATATATATATATGATTGGAAAACAAATTTAGATAATGTTAAGGGTGAGAACCCACTATCTCTCCCCTCTCTATACACTCTCTTCTCCTACTCATATCATAGAACCACACTCTACCATCATTGTCTTCTTTTCCTCTGAACCAACTACACAGCCTTCTCTCTAAAAGGAGCTCAATTTTTCCCCTTTCTAATCAATCCTCCCCTCTGTTACAGCTGCTGGACCCGGAACCAGGAGAAGAACTCCTCGTCTAGCTGAGTCATCTTCTTCTTCCGGTAAGTCAAATTCGATTTTCCTCAATTCTCTCCAATTTTGGAATTTCTGGAGTTCAATGCTTACCAAAACCGAATTAGGGTCTTGTACTCACTCTGAGTTTATGATTTTCAGCCCCTTAGGTTGAGGAATTGAGGTGCCCTTGTGATAGAGTCTTGCTTGTGGTGATTTTAAAAAGCTAAGGGAAGCTAACCAAAATTCTTTTCACTTAAGCCGTGAATCATGTTTTGTATGATGTTGTTGTGCTGAATTGATTGCTTGAAATGCATGTGTGAGTGTATGATCATTGTTGCCCTGAAACCAGTGTTCTTGCATGTGAAAACAGTGGGATGATCTGGTATTTTTGCCTAGGCGGGTGGTTCTCGCCTAAGCGAGACTACCAGAAAGACCCACCCCTGACATTGAGCGAAGTCTAGCCTAGGCGAGCTGGAGTCGCTTAAGCGAGAGACACTCTCGTCTAAGCGAGCCAGTTTAGCCTGAGCGAGAGTTCGCCCAGTTTTTAACCCTTGCCACTGTTCAAGCCTCGCCTAGGCGAGATAGACTCGCCTAAGCGAGATGGCTTCTCGCCTGGGCTAGATTGTCTAGCTTAAGCGAGAATCACTGCAGTAGGGCACCTCAGCTTCTGTTTTAGAGAGAAAAATGATATGTTTTAATGTGGTTCTGTGCAAGGAAGTTCTTATATGCTTGAAAGGTCATCATTAATGTATTGTGTGATGAAACTAGAAGAGTACAAGTATATAGAGTGGTGGCTGGAATGGAATTTCAAGGGAAATTCATGTGAATTTTTAGTGTGTGTAAGGACGTGTGGAATGTAACATCCTGACCGGATATTACGAATTTAAATAATAAAATAAGAAGTAAATAATAAAACTTCATTTATTATAACTGATATTCCCAAAAACGCGGGAAAATTAAAATAAACTTTTATTACTTTCATAATAAACCAAAATTCATAAGTATAAATAAGAATGTAATTATCCAAAAGTCCAGAATATTCATACTTACAATTTATTTCAAAGCATAAAAAAACTTTATAAAAGTTCTCATAAAATCTTCTCCCAAAACTAGCCCCGCTCCGTCTCTAGGCCTCACCAGATCCACCTGCAATAACATCTGCTCCCGTGTACCGCGTACAGGATCATCGTCAAACACAAGCAGATAGGGTGAGCTAACATATTACACATACATATAAATATTGCATAGTTATATATATCACACAATCACACCAATACTGTTGCAGTAAAATTTCCTAGCGGGGGACACGTACCGCCAAGCGCCGCCCGCTTCCAAACCGCGTGAAAGTTATGATGAGTCAAACCTTGACTCACATTCAATAATTAAATTTTGGGAATTTCGTATTATTTTTGCGCTTAAAAATCGTATTTAGTTGCATGCTAAATTTATTATTAGATATTCTTGAGTTTAATAATGCAACTGTAATTTAATTTAGGTCCCCAAGGGTGTAAATACTGAATATTTTAATTCATAAATTAAGTCCCAAAATAAGAATTTTGGAGAGAAATAGTTCAGGTACTAAACGCACCCCCAATTCTCATGTTTACACCCCCTTTTTCCAATTGGAATATACGCACCCCCAATTCTCATGTTTACACCCCCTTTTTCCAATTGGAATATCTATTTTTAAAATAAAACATTTTTGGAGCTAGTTGCACCCCTTGTTTTCAGGTTTACACCCCCTTTTGTAATAGTAATTCATTTTTGTTCTGCACCCCTCATTTTTACTAAGTTACACCCCTAATGTCACTTAAACTCTACTCCACCAGATTTCGCCATGTGGCAATCCTCCACTTACTAAATTAACCAATGATAGTTTGCCACATCATCAATCATCCACTAACTCATATCATCAATCAATGTTTGCCACGTCATCATCTCCTTTCCAACACAAACCCTAACCCTAATCTCTCTTTCTTTCTCTTCCGCACCAACCCACTCCGCAGTCGCCACCTCCGATGTCGATCGTCACCGCTACTCCGATCGTCGCTGTAGCGTGCCGGAACGCGGCCACCAGAAACTCCAGAAACTCCGGCAACGCCTACGCCACTACCCCCATCTTCTCGCACCAACTGCCATTCGCGCGCCTCTTCCTCTCCTTCATCCCGAAGCCACCACCGTCGCTCAATCGCCGGAAAACACAGCCCCCGTTGCTGCACCAGTTCTGCGCGACATCTCCTTACTGCACAACATTATTGTTCCTTCACCGGTGACCTTTTGCAGTGCAAAACCTTTGCAAGTAACCCACGTGAAATCTGATGCATTCTTTGCGAAAAGTCCACAAGAAACTGACACAACATTTGTAAACAAATCCTACATTTTTAGTGACGATTAGAATCTAGAATCGTTATCATTTCTTAAATTTTTAATGACAGTTCAGATTTGTCATGGACTTCCAAACCTTTTAACGACTCCTAATACAAAGACGGTTAAAAAACAGTTTTCAAAAGTTTTAGTTAACCGTTGTTAAAAGCATTTTTCGTATTAGTGTATAATATAGGTTGACAAAAGTCAATATTTACAATTGCAAATCTAGTATTGTAGAACTACATCTAAGATAAATCAAAGAAGATAAATTAGAAGTATTGCAATTTAGAGAAACAAATTGAAAACATCATGACCAAAACACTTTCAATGAACAAATTTAAATTGTTACGATTAAAGCTAGGACTATAAAAAAAATTATGGAGCTAATTAGAATATAGTCTCATATCATGCAAACAATACTCTAAGAGACTTCAAAAGGTAGTCATAAAAAATAATCTAAAAGCTAATGTTTAATTTAGTGCAACATTTTGTTTTATACACCAAAAGTCCATTTCACATCTACATCACGCTTAGTATTTCAATAAATAAATATAAGAAAATGTATATATAACAACCAAAACAAATATTATAAAAGTCAAATTCAACGCATTAGGTGGGTGCTATTCAACCTAACATCAACACAGGTTGTATTTGGTTTACATTAATTAACAACAGATTTTCCTTTGAGTGAGTTCTCACAACTTCAATTTCATTGTCATCTCAATGCTTTGAAGTGATTGGAGAAAGCTACGATTCTTTGTGTTCTTCATCACAGTTTGTGGTTGCTTTTGTTGTCTTCATCATATTGTTGTTGTCAGGTACACACTATATTTCTCCTTCTTATTTCAAGTTTAGGTTTGTTCCATCCATGGAATAATGCATCTTTACTTTATCTATAATCTAAATCCTCTTACAATCTTAAACTCCGTTCCTCTTCGCTGCTACTAAAATTTTCACAGTTCAATTCATCAATCTTGAAAGTTCACGAGCTATTAGAAAAGAGTCTTCATATTATATGAATGAAAGGGAGTATATACTGGACGATATACTTCTTTTTCATTTCATCGCTTTTCTTTTAATCACGAGAAAATATATGATTGAATTTCTGAAGAAGATTAAGTTGGTATTTATTAAATTTTTCCACAGATTCAGTGAAACATTGCTATATTATAATGTGAATTTTAGTTTTTAGTTTTGTTTCAAAGTACGTTGATTATTTTAGAATTTCAATACCCTCCCATCTCGTTGCGTAAGAAACTTATTTCAGTTAAATAACTTTGATATGTGTAATAAAGTACTTAAAAGAGAATCCAAGTACAATCAAATCTTCGTTTAAAAACCAAAAACAAAAAATAATCGATTACTATATTAACTAATTTATAAAATAAAAAATTATTGATCTCTAAAATAATCACTGCTATAAATAAAAAATTATAATTGATCATTAAATTTATTACTAATTAATTAGAGACTAATTTAAAAATTAATTCATTTTGGTACTTAAGTAGTTAATTTTTATAGATCAATTTTTTTGATAACCAAAGTCGTGGTAACTAATTTTAAAGATCAATTTAGTGATCAATTATAATTATTTATTCATAATAATAACTATTTTAGTAACTAATAATTTTTAATTTTATAAATTAGTATATAAATTGGTCACTATATCAGTGTTTCAAAATTTTCTTGTAGTGTTAAATAATATCTATATGTTGGAAATTTTACCATTTTTAGACGTATAATGAATTGTTGGAAATAGTATAAACAGTAATAAATTAATAAACAGGAGGAATTAAATATTTCCGTATGAGTATGAACAAATTTTAAATTTCTAAAATTTTAGAACAAAAATATAAAAGTCTATATGATAATTGAATGACATAATTTTAATCTAAATTTCACAAATTTGTTTTGTGAAGTGAAGTAATATCACCTTAATCGAAGTTTATTTGATGTTTCGTATGAATTTCAGAATTGTAGTTAAGTTGTTTACACTGTTTGACACATTTTTGCTTTAAGGTTAAGTCAAATACTACTATGAAACGCGCTTAAAATGTCAAATAAAATTAACAAGATTTGATTAGAAGGACTAAGTCCACGTATTTCGAAAATAAATAACTAAATTGGTTCAAAGTTTCAAAATAGACTAATTTCAAAATTCACTGAAAGTTAAGGGATCAAGAACATATTAAACCCTAACAGCACACGGCTATATGAATACATAAATGGTAATATGTTTTTCTTCGTCTTTATCATGAAATTCACTTAAGTACTTGTTGATCAACTGAATCATAAGTAGTAAAGAGATTTTATATGAAACTATTAATTTTGGTTCCCCATGATTTGCAACTTTTTTTTTTCTTGTACAATTTAGATATGTATATTTGCTTAAGAAACCTATACGAATGATTTTATTTTTTTTTAATTTTGAAATTTAGGTGTATGAATCGTCCAAAATCTACGTACTAGTTTAAATACATACGTTAGATTTAAGGTTCAATTAAAAAATAGAGATGCACACCAAATTTATAATTTTTTTAACAAGGGATTTGAAATCATGAATAGAAATATGGATCCCACCAAAATTAAAAGCTAGTTTAACCCAATTACATTAGTGGAAATAGAAATGTGAAATTAACCTAGTCCTATTTGTCTTGATTTTGACAATTTTTCTGTATTGATCGAGTTTATATATGTCTATGGTAATATTCAAAATATTAAGTATATATGGAAATATTCGTCTCATTTCCGTTATCGGTCCCAATATCTAATTTTGTGCTCATATTTATCTTTGTTTTAAATTACTAAAACCCTTTTTATATATTACATAACTAACAAAATTTATATTAACTTTTATTTGATCCTTAATTTAGTACTTTATTTCTAGATTATACATATAATTTTTTTATTCTTTTTTATAATTATTTGACCTATCTAATTGTGATTATATACATTATAGTTTATTTCTTTTGCTTTGATTTTATCTTTAGTAAAAAAAATTAATTAATATTTAGAACAATAAGGAAGTTTGTGAATAGAGAAAGTAGTAAATTTTGACTAATAATATTGAAAAAGTAAAAATAATATATTCAAAGAGAACAAAATTAAAAATATTATAATTATAAAAAATTACAAATATATATGCACAATATAAATATAAATATAAATATAAATATAAATATATATATATATATATATGATTTTTTTTCTTTCAAATGTTTGAATTCAATCTATAATTGAATTAAAACTAAAATTTTCGGTCTTTTTTTATGGAAGCAATTATATTGTTTACAACAAATTTACCTTCGATTCTATTTTACAATTTTGTTTTGATAATCTTTGTTATAAAAAATTATTTTTTTGTTGTAATTAAAAAAATAAAAAGAATTAAAAAAATGAATTAAGCGATCAATAAACTAACATCCTTGATTGTGTTGTTCTTGCTAAATATTTGTATAATTCAATCATCATTGGTAATTTTTTAAATCATAACGAATAATTAAGAGTATCAACAATAAAATGTTGAAGTAAAAAATTTAAATTAGTTTTTTTTTAATCACTAAAATCTAAAAGATAAAATTTGTTGACGAGGGAAGTCTCTAAATAAACAATTGAATCACGAATACCTTCATTCATAATAAGTGAAGAAGTTAAATATATGTTGTTTTCATATTTTTTGTCACTTTTAAACAAATAAATTTATTTATTTATTCTTCATTAATGTACATATTAAAAAAACCAAAGTTTATGACTAAAAAATAAACTATCAAAATTTGAGAATAGGGTTATTAATATAAAAAAATATCAAAATCTAATTAAATATTAAGAGAGTTATCACTAGAAGGGAAACTATTATAATTAAGCCATATAATAGTCATTTTCCCTCGTATGTTCTAAAAAAAAATATTATAGAAAGATTCATAAGATAAAAAACAGGCTTAAATACACATTTGGTCTACATTTTCGCTATGTTTGTTTAATTTGATCCTCATTTTTGTTTTGTGTTCAATTAAATTTTCATTTTCATCAAATTTTGGTCAATTTGGTCCTTTTTACTAAGGGTGTTTAAATAGTTAATCTTTTTTAGTTTTTTATTTTTATTTTTTTAATTTCAAAAATATTGTCTACATGTCAAGTCACAATTGTGTCATGTGTCAGTTTGTGATTGTATTATTTCTTTTTATTCAATTTAGTCTCGATAATCGTTATTTTTGTTCAATTCAGTCCCTATATTCATTATTTTTATTTAATTTAATCTCATTTTTTGTTAAAATGGAATAATATTTTCCCTTTTAAGTTGAGACCAAATTTAATTTTTATAAATATTATATATTTATTTTTTAAACTTGACATTATTATTAGTTATTTTTGAAATTCAATTATAAATTATTATATTTAATTATAAATTGAATATAATTCTAAGATTCAATTGTTAAATAAAATATAATTATTTAAAATATTATTAAAATATAATTATTAAATGTTTTTAAAATATATATTAACATTTGTAAAATTGATATTTAAATATAAAATATTTAATATTTCTATTGCATTTTATATATTAAAATCTAAAATGATTTATATTTAAATGTTAATTTTATAAATATTAGTTCACTTTTCTAAAAAATCTATAATATTTGAAATATTTTTAAATTTCAATTTTAAAAGTATCAATATTTTAGAATATAAATATTAGAAAAAAAATACATTTAATAATTATATTCTAAAAGTATTTTAAATAATTGTATTCTATTTAACAATTAAATATAAGAATTTTATTCATTTTATAATTAAATTTAATAATTTATAATTGAATTTAAAAAATAATTAATAAAAAGTCAATTTTAAAAAAATATTAGTATACTTTTGATAAAAGATATTGAATTTGATATCAATTTGAAAGGGACAAAATTGAGTCATTTTAACTAAAATTGGAATGAAATAGAACAGAAATAACGAATATAGGAACTAAATTGAACAAAAATAATGAATATAGAAACTAAATTGAACAAAAAAAATAACATAACCACAAATTGACATGTGGCACTAACATTGACACGTGAGACAATTATGACTTGACACGTGGACAATTTTTTTTAAAACTAAAAAATTTTAAAAATAAAAATTTTAAAAAAATTTTAAAAAATTAAAAAAAAATTAAAATTTTTTAAAAAAATTAAAAAAATTTAAAAAAAAAAACAGGAGCTGACATGTGATATGTATTTCTAATATATGTTAACTATTTAAACACAGTTAGTAAAAAATATGAAATTGACCATTGATAAAAATGAGAACCTAATTCAACGTAAAATAAAGATGAGGATCAAATTGAACAAATATAGCAAAAATAAGGACCAAATATGTATTTAAAAAAAAATTATGCTATATCAAAAACAATTTTTTTTTCTTCAATAAGAAAAACAGAACAGGTAAGAAATGATAACCAAAATAATAGATTTGTATTTAGTTTTCTTTTTTGAAAAAAAAAATGAAAAATAAAAGATGAATATAAACAATGAGAAACTTTGGACGTAAGAAGAGAAAAAATAAAAAGAAATATCTCAATCAACTTTTTTATTCTCTATTATCTTTAATTGTATGTTTTATTACTTATTAATATTAAATAATTTTCTTTATAAAACAATTAAAAATCCATCTAATTTAACACTCTTAAATTTTCATTAATGCACATAATTTCAAACTTGGGAGGCATGGCATCTGCCTTCCCGAAGATGCTTCCCCACTGAAATGTAGGTTCAAATATACCCATTTCCATCTCTAGCAGGACTTAGCCCGCGGACCCAAACCAGATTTGCCTTTTGGAATTAATTTTATCGATTTGTTACTTCAACTATACTCTCTCTTAATTACTATTACTTTGTGATTTACTTGTGTGTTGCAGAAAATATGTAGTTGAGATGTAGCATGGCTGCTCTAATCGCGTGTTGTCAATTCCTAACACTATCACCTCGAGCAAAGGCGTGGCTAAAGAAGCAATTGATTCAACTAGACTTGTACGAGACAAGAGTTGGTAAAGTAGATGATGTTGTGGAGAAGCTCAAGAAGAAGAGAGATTCTATTCAAAATACAGTGGACGAGGAAGAACGTCGACATGGAAGAAAAATTCACGTTGAAGTTAAAGAATGGATGGACAAGGTGGATAAACTCATTCTCGCATATAGGGGTTTCCACAATGACGAAATATGCCATAAATGTGCAATGTTTGAATTTTTCGACAGTGGTTTCCTTCCGAAGCCAGGGATAAGGTATCGTCGAAGTAGAAAAGCAGATGATATCACAAAGCAGGCAAATGGGTTACTGCAAAATGCAAAGTTTGACATTTTATCTTATTGGTCTGGCCCACCCTCCATGGCTGCCTTTTTTTCTAACCTTGGTTATGAAAGTTATTCATCAAGAAATGATACTGTGAAAAAGATTACTGATGAATTTCAAAAGCCAGGTGTTAGAATGATTGGTCTTCATGGGTTGAGTGGCGTTGGCAAGACCTCTTTAGTCAAAGAGGTTGTGAAGAAAGCCTTGAAAGACAAGATGTTCGAGGTGGTGACCATGGCAAGTGTGACAAAAAGCCCTGATGTAAGAAAAATCCAAGGACAAATTGCTGATATGTTAGGGGTTGTACTGGAGGAGGAAAGTGACATTGCACGAGCTGCTAGGATACACCAGATATTGAATGATGAGAATAAGAGCACACTCATAATCCTAGATGATCTTTGGGAAGAAGTGGACTTTAACTTGTTGGGGATTCCATGTGAATTAGAGAAAGATGATGGCGTAGCCAGTGTCAAAGGAAAATCAGTTGATGTTGATATATTGAAGAATGTCAGTGATGGAAAATCCCCCGTCCTTGATAGTTCGTCAAGTTTTAGAAAAGGAACGTTACGAGGTGTTGATGGTTCTAAGAATGTAAATAAAGCAAAATCCCCTGTTCTTGAGGGTTCGATAAGTTTTAGAAAAGGAACGTTATACGGTGTTGACGGTTCTAATAATGTAAATAAAGGAAAATTCTCCGGTGCTGCTAACTCGATGAATGTCAAGAAAGGAGAATTCCTTGGTGGTGGTTTGAAGAATGTCAATGAAGGAAAATCCTCCGTTGATGCTTCTGATACGGTGAAAACAGAAAAAATTGTTCCTCAATACAAAGGGTGCAAGATTTTGATGATTTCTGAAATCAGACAAGTGTTGTTAAGCCAAATGGAAGGGAAAGAAGAGAGTATTTTCCCCGTGGAAGTCTTAAAGGAGAAGGAAGCAGAGATGTTGTTCAAGAAAAAGGCTGGAATAGGTGGCAAGAATTCTGAATATGACAAATTAGCTGCTCAAATTGCCAACAAGTGTAAAGGGTTGCCAATGACAATAATTACCACTGCAAGGGCATTGAAAAATAAGAGCCTTTCTGTATGGGACGAAACTAATCGAAAGCTTGATTCTCAAAACTTAGCTGGAGCACCTGAATTTTCTACCAAGTTGAGTTATGAGCTTTTAGAAGATGAGGAACTCAAGCACACTTTCTTGCTTTGTGCACGCATGGGTCATGATGCATTGGTTATGGACTTGGTGAAATATTGCATTGGTTTTGGTTTTCTTCGAGGAATCAACACAGCAAGGCAAACCAGGGACAAAGTACATACGTTGGTTTCAAAGCTAAAAGAGTCAGGTTTGTTGTCTGACAGTTATTCAAGTGATTATTTCACCATGCCTGATAGTGTTCGTACTGCAGCTTTGTCAATAGCATATAAAGAAAATCATTTATTTACAATGACAAAGGGAAAACTAGATGAATGGCCTGATAATCTTGAAATGTATGCTGCTATTTCCCTACATCATTGTGACTTCATTGAAGAGTTTCCTGGGAGAATAAACTATCCAAGACTTAGAGTCCTTCAAATTGTCAATAATATTCCACGCCCGAAAATACCTGAAAAATTCTTCGAAACAATGAAAGAACTCAGAGTGTTGATATTGACTGGTATTTATCTCTCCCTCGTTGGTTCTTCACTTTCATCCTTGCATAAACTTAGAATGCTTTGTTTGGAGCAATGTTGCATGCTAGATGATGAATTATACATCATAGGAGAGCTGAAAAGGTTAAGAATTCTAAGTTTTTCAGGATCTGATATTGAAAGTTTGCCAACTAAGTTAAATGAGTTGAAAATGCTACAAATTTTTGACATAAGTAATTGCTCTAAACTTAAAAAAATTCCAAATGGTGTCATACCAAGCTTGGTAAGTCTGGAGGAGTTGTATATGAGAAATACCTTGATTCAATGGGAGGATGAAGAACAAACACGTCAAAGTAAAATAGCTCTTCTTTCCGGTTTGAAACATTTAAATCAATTGACAACTTTAGACATACAAATCCGAAATGTTTCCTATCTGCCAAAGAATTTGTTTTTTGACAAGTTATTTAGTTACAAGATTGTTATTGGAGATTTGAGTTCAGTTTTAGATATTGATTTCAAGATGCCAGAGAAATATGAAGCATTGAAATTTTTGGCAATACGATTGAAAAATGGATCTGACATTCATTCTCTAAAGGGGATCAAAATGTTGTTTGAAGGAGTTGAAAATTTGTTCCTAGAACTTAATACTGTCGATGACAAGCAGAATAGTGAAGCAGATAATATTGTGCACGACCTTTTTTATAGATTGAATTTAAAAGGATTTCCATATCTTAAGCATTTATGGATTGTAAATAATTCTACCATTCAATCTCTTATCTTTCCAAAGGACAGGCAGCTCCCTGAGAAAGCTTTTCCAAAATTGGAGTCATTATGTCTCTATAATCTTAAGATAGATAAGATATGCTCCTGTAACCTATCAGAACCCTCTTTTGGTAAACTGAAAGTCATCAAGATCAATCACTGTGGTGAATTGAAGAACGTCTTCTCAATTTCTGTTGTTGGACTCTTAAAAGTTATTGAAACAATTGAAGTTTCTGAATGTAACTCTTTGAAGGAAGTCATTGATGTGGAGCCACAAAACGACCCTGATAAAACTGAGCTTCTTATGCTTCCTGAATTACGCTATTTGAAGCTACAATCTTTGTCTGAGTTTATTGGGTTTGATGCCATTCCTCATAGAGAAGGACAGGAAAGAAAACTCTTCCATGAAAAGGTGCATCTAAAATTGCCATCTAAATTTCTTTATCTTTAACAGCTAAAACTTTTTTCGCATTTTATTCTGTTAAACTAAAAGGAAAGAGTTTGTAAGGACTTCGACATTAAAAAGATAAGACATAATTTATTTATTACAAAAATTAAGTTGAGAAAGTCAAAGTCAATTCCTTAGGTTTTGGAGACACTAATCATGTGTGTCTCTTTGCAGGTTGGGGTTTCAAAATTAGAGAGGCTGGAGTTGTCCTCACTCCATATTGACGTAATATGGAGTGTCGACCAATCTTCAAAAAGGCTATCTTTTGAAAGTTTGACACATTTGGATGTGAATGGTTGTTGGAAATTAAAATATTTGATGTCATTTACAATGGCCAAAATTTTGGTGAATCTTCAAAGCCTTTATGTAAGTGACTGTGAGAAGATGAGAAGCATCTTCCTCCCTGACCAAGATAAGGAGAAGGATATTATGGTAAGAAGGTGGTCTAATCAGATTCGATGTTACAATTTGTTTGTAGATGTATCAATGTTATACTAGTCCATTTCAACTTTTAGAGTTTCTAATGTTTATTATAGCCAATTACTTTTTGCTTTTTCTGTTTATTGATTGATTTCTCTATTTTAACATATAGTTTAATTAACTTATGGCTACTGTGTACCAAAACAGGCTAGCATCTTTCCAAAATTGAAGAATATGAAACTTCTCAATATGAATAGTCTGAGTAAGATATGGAATCTAAAACTCCCTTTGGACTCTTTTAACAAACTAGACACTCTAATCATTGAGGAGTGTCACAAACTTGGAAATGCAATGGAGGGAACATTTGTGAGTTTATGCAACTTGAGAGTTACAAATTGCAGGTCCATGCAAGCAATATTCAATATACGTGACCAAGTTGGGGATGCAGCTAATAACTTGCAAGATGTTCATTTAGAAACACTCCCAGAATTGAAACTTGTATGGAAAATGACCAATGAAGACCGAATAGGGATTCCTAAGTTTAACAATCTGAAGAAGATATGGGCTCAAGATTGTGACAACTTGGAATATATATTTCCATTTTCTATAGCCAAGAGTCTTGGTAATCTTGAATCTCTTGTGGTTTGTGATTGCTATGGATTGAGTGAAATTGTTGCCCAAAGTGAAGCTACCCACATGGGTAGAGCCAGGTTTAACTTTCCTAAACTAAGCACCGTCAAATTTTCAAAACTGCCAAAACTTACGAGCTTCTATCCAACAGCTTATGATTTATCATGTCCATTGAATGAGCTGTCTATCGAACTTTGTAAAAATCTGGAACCATTCAATAAAGGAACCCAGCATGCACAAAGAAATCCTATACATGTATGCTTTCCTGAAGAGGTACTAGTACTAAGCCCCTCAACTCTTCAACAACACTGTCTAATTCATGCAAAATTAAATAGAAAATGATCAAAATGGAAACATATTCTTCCACTTTTACTTAAATATATATTTATATAAATATATTCATCCTTTTCTTTGCATGTTTGTCAATTATAGGTAATCAATAACTTGAAGTCCATGCAAATTGAGTCTTGGCATGCAAAGTCACCAAGCAGTTATATGGGTAAAAGGAACCATCGAAGGGATAACTTAGAAGAGCTTTCCTTGTCTAGATTAATAGATACTGGGATTTTATATTCTTTCCTTCACAGAAGTCCTAATTTGAAAAGCCTATCATTGAGTAATTGTTACTTTGAAAAGATAGTGCCTCCAAAGGAAGATACTGAAATTGAAAACTTGGGAGTAGTCCCAAATCTGAAAAGCTTAATGTTGATAGACTTGCTGAATCTCAAAGAGATAGGCTTTGAACCAGACATCATTCTTGAGAGGTTAGAGTTCTTGATCTTGAAGAACTGTCCTCGTATGATTACAATGGCACCTTCCTCTGTATCTTTTACTCGATTGACAAATCTTGAAGTGATCAATTGTGATGGATTGAAAAGTCTAATGTCAGCGTCTACTGCGCAAAGTTTGGTTCAGCTCAACACCATGAAGGTAGTGAAATGTGAATCCCTGGTGGAAATAGTAAGAAAAGATGGAGAAAATTCTGACATGGTTCTTTTTCAACAATTGAAAGCCCTGGAGCTTGTTTCATTGAAGAAACTCAAGAGTTTCTGTGTCTCTGATTGCGCCTTTGAATTCCCATCCTTGGAGAAATTGGTAGTGAGTGCATGTTATAATATGGCTAAATTTTCTGAAACAGTCACCAGCTCACCACTTTTACAAAATATACATGTTGTCCACGGAAAAGAGAACAAACGATTCTGCTGGGAAGGAGATATAAATGCTACAATACAAAAAATATTCGAGGAAATGGTATGCAATCATTTATGATTTTCTTGACTAACTTTTTCTTTTCTATTTTCTTATTTTAAACTGTGAGTATCCTTTTAGAGAATAAAAACCGAAAAACGCTACCCAATTATCATCTAACCAAAAAATAGAAGAAATATTATTAACAAGTGATTGCCTGAGTGGAAAATGTGATTATACAATGAACTTACACAACATATATTCACAGAAATTTTTTGAAGGCATGGAGGAGATGAGCCTCTCCCAACATCAAGAGCTAGAAGAAAGCTGGGAACGTGGAACTATTCTGCAAAAGCAAAATAGCTGGTTTTATAGTTTGAAAATTTTGAAGCTTGAGAACTGTGATATTGAACCATGTGCAATTCCATCAAACATTCTTCCTTACTTGAGGAGCTTAAAAGAACTGCAAGTACGAGGTTGCGACAATGTAGAGGTAATTTTTGAGATGAATGCTAAAGAGGGTACTGGAACAACATTTCAGTTGCAGAAATTGACTTTATCAAAACTGCCAAAACTTGAGGATGTGTGGGAAAGGAACGGTAAAGGAACTGAGAGCTTTCAAAATCTGAAGATGGTCCATGTCAGTGAATGTGAAAACCTTCAAACTGTGTTTCCTTTGACCTTGGCAAAAAATCTTAAGAAGCTTGTCAAACTTGAGATAATTGGGTGTCATGCATTGCGTGAAATTGTCAGAAAGGAAAAGAACATATCAGCGGTGTTTGTGTTCCCTTGCTTAATTACACTGGCTCTTTTTGATTTGCCAGAGCTCATTTACTTTTACCCAGAATCATTTACTTTGGAATGCTCTGCGTTAAATAAATTAATCGTGTGTTATTGCCCAGATTTGGAGCTATTTGGAAGTGCTAACAGACAATCTATTTTCTTTGACCTAAAGGTAATTAAGTAACATGCAATGCGCACTTTCTGTCTGTCTGTCTCTCTCTGTATATATTTTACGTTTCACCTTTTAAAACTCACTCCTTTCTTTTCTATTTATATTCTTTCACTAGGATATTTGCAACCTTGAGGAACTGACAATTGATTGGGAACAAACATTGGTGTTAAGGACAAAGTTGGGAGAACCTACGGACAACCTCAAATATTTAAATCATATTCAGCTTTTCCTTGAGGTTGATGAGAACGAAAGGCCTGATTTGCCCATTCAAATACTCCTGAAGATGCCCAATTTAACAAAAATGAGTATACACTATTCCAATTGCCTCGAGGTATTCCAAACTCAAATCCCAGAAATTGTTGAAAAAAGGGTGCTTACACACTTGAAAACTTTGAGACTAAATTGTGTGTCGAAACTCCAGTCCATTGGGTCGGAGGACTCACCATGGTTAAATGTGATTTGCGACAGTGAAAACCTCCAAAAATTAGTTGTTCTCAAGTGTCCTGATTTGAAAACATTGGTGCATTCTCCTGCTTCAGTTTCTTTCACTTATGTGAAAGAAGTATACATAGACAGGTGTAAAGAATTAAAGTATTTATTCACATTAGCATCAGTAAACAAGTTAGAGAACCTTGAGCGTATAAAAGTCAATGATTGTGAATCAATGGAAGTAATAGTCTTGAAAGAAGAGGATGACATTTCAGAAGAGATCAAGTTACAACAGCTAAAACACATAGATCTAAATGGTTTATCAAGCTTGGAATGCTTTTATTCAGGCAATGACAGTTTGCAGTTACCCTCCTTGGTGCAAGTGGACATATGGAAATGCCCCAAGATGGAGTTTTTCTCTAGAGGAGAGATTCACCTAAATTCTTCTTTTAGAGGAATTCAAGCTTCAAACGTCTCAAGTGATGACTTCGTCTTCTACCATGATCTTAACTCTTCGGTAGAGAAGGTGTTCTTGCAACAGGTAACAACTTCTGATTTTGAATCAATTAATTATGACTCTTGTTTAAGTGAATTCAAAGAATATAAAACAAGAATCATTATAGATTTGTAGCGATGTTTTATAGGTAAACAAAGTCGAGCAGGAAATGGATATATCTTATGAAACGTATTGTAATGTTTACAGGAGTTTTTTCAAGCCGTGGACAAAGAGTGCTTTTCTGATAATCTTGACCTACAAGCTGAGCCGCGTGGTAAAATTGGTCTGCAAAACAAATGGTTGGCCAATTTGGAAACATTGAAGTTGCAAAACTGCAAGCAATCATATGCAATTCCATCTTTTATTCTTTGTCTTTTAAAGAACTTAAAAGAGTTAGAAGTACGAGATAGCGACCAAGTAAAGGCAATTTTTGATATGAATGATGACACTGAGATTAAGGAAACAGAATCCCAGTTGAAGATATTGACTTTAAATGGGCTATCAGAGCTTACACATGTATGGGAAAAGGACACTCACAGAATTCTAATCTTTCGCAATCTGCAAGAGGTTGTTGTTAGTGATTGTTCAAAGCTGCAAACTTTATTTCCTGCTTCCTTGGCAAAAAGTCTCAAGGATCTTAAAAAGCTTAAAATAGATTCCTGTGAAAATTTGCATGACTTTGTTGAACAGGAAGAAACAACATTTGTAACTAAAAAGTTTGTGTTCCCTTGTCTAGAGGATTTGGAACTTAATGACTTGCCCCTGGTCACTTTTCCTAAAACATTCACTCTGGAATTCCCCTCGGTAAAATTCTTATCTGTGAGGAACTGTGATGAGTTAGGGTTATTTCAAAGTGTATACGATCCCATGGGTGAGGGTACTTCAAGCAGCAGACTTCCTCTTATATCAGATCCAAAGGTAAGTGTAGCATCATAGAATCTGCACTTCCAATTTTTTTCTCTTTTCACCTTTCATCTAATTCACACATCTTTCGATCTGATTCGTTTTTGTCTCTAATTGTTAGGTCATTTCCAACCTGGAGAAACTGACTCTTGATTGTAAACAAATTTTGGCATTAAGCTTATGGTTTAAGTCACAGAAATCTACAGAGGGCCTCACAAATTTTAACACCATTTCCTTGTCGTTCTTTGGCATTGATGGGAATGAAGTGCCTATGTTGCCCATTGAAATACTCAAGGCACCAAGTTTAATAGAACTGGATATGAACAATTGCAATAATATCGAGAATTTCCTTGCTCAAAACCCCAAGATTGGCGAGGAGGAGATGCTGAGACAGTTAACAATATTGAGGCTATGCAATGTATCCACAACACAATTCTTCGAGTTAGAGTATTGCTCAAGCTTAAACATAATCTGTGAGAGGCTCCACAAATTAACTCTTTCCCAATGTCCTCATTTGACAACAATATTAAGAGTACATTCTACGGTGTCTTTCTCTTGCCTGAAAGAACTAAATATTTACAAATGTCCAAACTTGAAGTATTTATTTACAACTTCAGCTGCCAAAAAGTTAATGAACCTTGAGGAGATTAGGGTCACCGAATGTGAAACACTGACAGAAATAGTGTCTAAAGAGGGAGATGCAAGTTCAGAAGGCATTAAATTTGATCGACTCCACACCATTTATCTACAATCTTTAACAAGTTTAGTATGCTTTTATTCTGGAAGTGACAGTATAGAATTATCATCTTTGAAAACTGTGGCAATACGGAGCTGCCCGAACATGGAGATTTTCTCCCATGGAAATGAATCCCTTATGGGAGTTGCGTTATCCACGGACCAGGGAGCGGATGATGTACACCCTCCACAAGATCTTAACACCAGAATAAAAGGGATCATAGAACGAAAGGTAAAAATTTAAAGGATGTGTTTGGAAAGACATTTATAATTTATTTGGCCTTATCATATTGAATGCTTATTTACAAGTAATTTAGAAGATAACCTATTACTATATTTGTAGGAGTTTTTTGAAGCAGTTGACAAGGAGTGTTTTTCTGATAATATTGAGCTACAAGAAGATCCGCACTGTAAGTTTGGCCTGCAAAACCAATGGTTGCGCGATTTGGTTAGTTTGAAGCTTCAGAACTGTACTTTGCTATGTGCAATTCCGTCTTCTATTCTTGCTCTTCTACAGAGCTTAAAAGAGTTGGAAGTACAGGATAGTACAACAATAGAGGTGCTTTTTTATATGAATGACAATGAGATTATGGGAATAGCATCTCAGCTGAGGATTTTGACCTTAAAAGGGCTATCGAAGCTGACACGTGTTTGGGAAAAGAACAAAAATGGAGTTCTTAACTTTTCAAGTCTGGAACAGGTCGTTGTTAGCAATTGTGAAAACCTGCAAACCTTATTTCCTGCTTCCCTGGCAAGAAGTCTTAAAAGTCTCAAAGGAATTGACATAGAATCTTGCGTTGAGTTCCAAGAACTTGTAGAAAAAGAAGACGACACAGAAGCAAAATTTGTGCTCCCTTGTTTAGAGGAGTTGAATCTTTCATTTTTACCACAACTCACATGCTTTTATCCTCAAACATTCACTTTGGAATGCCCAACCTTAAATATATTATCTGTGTTTGAGTGTGAAAGATTAGAGTTGTTTCAAAGTGAACATTCCATGGGTGAGGGTACTTCAGTTAAGAGACAACCTTTAATTTCAAGTCTAGAGGTAAGTGCGCATCAAAAAGTCTATACTCTCAATTTTTCCCTTTATTGGTCTATTACAATCCTTAATTTCTTTTGAATTTGTTTTTGTTGTAATCATTAGGTCATTTCCAACCTGAAAGAATTAGAACTTGATTGGAAACATATTCTGGCATTAAGATCAAGGCTTAGGTCTGAAAAATTTACTGGCATCTTCAAATTTGTGAATAAAATGAATCTGCTCCTAAACGCTGATGTGAGTGAGATGCTTATAGTGGTCAATGAAATAGTCCATACAACACCCAACTTAATAGAAATGATTGTGATGATAGACAATTGCAATAGTATGGAGATTTTCCTTGCTCAAAACCCCAAAATTGGTGAGGATGGGATGCTCTTACAGTTAAGAACATTGAATCTATTCCGTATATCTGATATCCGGTCCAACCAGCCAGAGAACTCGTCATGGTCAGACACATTCTCCGAGAAGATTCACGAATTACATGTATTCGAATGCCCTCATGTTGAAACAATTGGAATGCATCCTACTTTTTCAGTTTCTTCCTCTTTTCTGAAACAGGTGTTTGTACAAAAATGTCCCCGAATGCAGTATTTGTTTACATTTTCAGTCGCAAAAGAGTTGGTGAACCTTGAAGAGATCACAGTCATAGAATGTGAATCACTAAAGGAAATAGTGGCCAAAGAGGGAGATGAAGATGAACCCAAAGGAGAAGGTGAAGATAAATATGAGAATGAGATGATATTCATGAAGCTAGAGAACTTGCTTCTTGCCTCATTAGACAAATTAGAAAGTTTTTACTCGGGGAGTTGCATTTTAAATTTCCCATCCTTGAGAAAAGTGGCGGTCAACGAATGCCTCAACTCCAAAATTTTCCGTCATCGTGATAAAGTGCCTCCAAAATTTACGGTAATAATAGATGAAATCCTATGTAAAGGTGATAAAAAAGCTCTGATCACGCAACAGTTTGAGGAGGAGGCATCCTGAGTTAGTTTGGTGGCAAATTCCCTTCACTTGTAAGTGAGTGTACTATTTCATTATCTATTTCTCTTACAAATGGAATTGGCATATGCTGAACAACTTCTACTCACTAATTAGTGTGAAGGCCTTCATCATCTAATAACTTTTCTTTGTTTCTGCATTTACATAAGGAGAAATATGAAACGTTAAATCAAAATATATTTTTCTCCGATCTGAGTTAGTCATCTCTAATCAACTCATCTATTGTGAATAATTTGCTTTAAGAAATTGTGTTAGCTGAAAGAAACTTATTGTCATGGAGTGTTAGTGGGTATGTTTTGCTTATATTATAATTTTCAATCTTTATAATACAAGTTTATTCTTAAAGATTGAAAGGAAAGGAAAGTTCAGACATAAAAAGTTAATAAAAGCACGAACAGAATTTTAACACTAGTTCAGACTATCAAAAATTTTGATAATCAGTTTATCTCATGCCTTACAAATCCAGTTTAAAGGTTGTGAATCTCTTACTTCTCAAAGTTGGGATTTCAGTTGTTCACTCATGAACAAATTCGACTTATTTTCGTACGAGTTTTAAACTGTTCCACTCTCTAACCGTAGTTCTTTTAAAAAAATTCAAGTTGCAGGGAATCAGGGGACTCAAAGAAGGAAATGATAGTGACATGACTACAGCTGTCAACAAATAGAGTGCTTTTTCTTTGTGTTGAAGTGCAGTGTTCATTAATAAAGTTTCCCTATATACCTACAGGAAATTGTGAATGGTTCTCAAGACATATAAGGTTGTATGTGAATAAGTGTGGTTCTTGCACTCATATAGGAGAATATGCGTGTTTTAAATTTAGTTCTTGAAGGTTTTTCTATGAAGAAATTTGACATGATTGTATTTGTAGAGAAAGATGCTCTGTGGATAAGTTGGAAGTTGAACATTGCATCACTAGACATGTTTGTCGTTGGTGTTCCATGAAGAATGCTGAAATGTATTTGTGTGTATGTACTATGGTTCCTATGTTGTAAAATGAGTGTTTCTTTTTTAATAAAGTTGTCCTATTGTACAGGAGGGATGTATCATTTTTAGATTATTGAAATTTTCTTCATATATAAAATTTATTATATCTAAAGATGGTCAAGATAAAGATGAAGATAGAGATGAGATTAAATAGAATCTAAAAATTAGTGTTTTTATCGCTTGACCTATTTTATGTCTATACATTCTCATAGAAAATATTTGATGATTTAGAAGTAAGATATTTTGGAAAAGTAGAAACTTTCTTGCATCAAGTTTAGTGATTTCAATGTATCCCATGGTTAGGGTTAATAATAAAGCTAGTAGGAATTTAAGTATGAATTGAAGATCCAATATTGAATAGAAAGGATCCACAAATATTTAACATTAAGTTTTTTTGTGAGAAGTCATTTCATGATTTCTTATATGATTGAATCATGATTTATTGGTGTCAAATATATCTAATTTCTCTCTTATGTCGAATTCTAAGATGTTTTTTATGGACTTTTGCAGCAATATATGTCAACACTATCCAAAAAGAAAGAAGATAAGACATTAATATCAGCAAATCATGGTGGAAAATATTTAGGAAGTTTAAAGTGAAAATCTTTCATTAAGTAAAAATGTAAAAGTTGAATAATATTTAAAAAAAAAATCCAATAATACTTAACATTTTAAAATTTTATTATCGTAATATCTTATACGTGAATATCCTTAATCTCTCGTGATCTAGTCTCTATGTATTCTATATAAGTTTATAACAATATTAATGTACTTAATATTCTTAATCTCTCTCATGAACTAAACTCTATAAGTATTCTCTATAAGCTTCTAACGATGTTAATGATGATGTTCTTAAATTCTAGGTATAAATACACATTTGGTATCCAAACTTTCTCGGAAAGTTCAATGTGGTACCCGAACTTTAGGAATGTCCAATTTGGTACCCCAATTTTCTAAAGAGATTCAATTTGGTCATCTCCGTTAAGTTGGAGTTAACACCGTGTCCGTACAGGACACGTGTCAAGCCATGAAATTTTTATTTTTTTTAATTTTTTTTTCAAAAAATTTAAAAAACTGCCACGTGTCAGTTTATCATCGTGTCACGTGGCAGCTTACAAGCATGACACGTGGCAGTGTAATAGTTGTTTTCAATTTAGTACCCAATTTAAATTTTTGGTTCAATTTAGTACCCCAATTTTTTAAAATCATTCAATTTCGTCATCTTCCATTTGACACCAAATTAGTAAATAAGCTTAATTACAACCTATATATACATGTTACAATAACTTTTTATAATATATATACATCAAATCATTTCACCTAAATACTTAAATTATTTTATTTTTTTCATTTTAACCTTTGTAATTTTTTATACATGAAATTTTTTACACTTGTAAAAAATAAAATAATTTGAATATTTAGGTGTAGTGATTTGATGTATAAATTCAAAACAATTATTTTAACATGTTTATATAAATTATAATTAAGCTTATTTACTAATTTGGTCTCAAATAGGAAAGGACGAAATTGGATCATTTTAAAAAATTTGAGTATTAAATTGAACCAAAAATTTAAATTGGGGTACTAAATTGAAAACAACTATTACACTGCCACGTGTCATGCTTGTAAGCTGTCACGTGGCACGATGATAAACTGACACGTGGCAGTTTTTTAAAATTTTTTGAAAAAAAAAATTAATTTTTTGAAAAAAAATTAAAAAAAAATAAAAATTTCATGGCTTGACACGTGTTCTGTGCGGACACGGTGTTAACTCCAACTTAACGGAGATGACCAAATTGAACCTCTTTATAAAATTGGGGTACCAAATTGAACATTCCTAAAGTTCGGGTACCACATTGAACTTTCCGAAAAAATTTGGGTACCAAATGTGTATTTGTACCTAAATTCTATTTTTCACTTTTATACATCACACTTCAGCATGACTTGTATCACCCATACTCTCTTGTGGCTATTTTTTTACATAGTAATGGTATTTTAATTTGAACTAATTTAGAACAACTAAGAAACTTTGTTTTTCGTAGAAAAGTGGTTTTTTTTACCAATTCTTTTGTGAAAAATATTTAGCCAGATTTTTTTTTTGCCGAATTTTCTGAAAAATATTTCGTAGAAAGATTTGACAATTGTTCTGCAAAATATAATTCGGAATTTAAAATATTTATTACTTTTTTAAAACATCACAATACAAAAGAATTTAAAATCTTTTTCTGTATGCAGACATTAAATGCACATAAAAGTTAGCTACGGATTTTAAATTTACAATTATAGTTTCCACAGACTAAAACACCACAGAAAAAAGAGAGCTCAGAGGGTGCATTTGTTTCATCTATGGTTTTGAGATGAACACTGACTGACTCTACAATCAAATGCTTGGATCATCACAGCTCTCAGAAATGTGCACCAGCCGGGAATCGAACCCGGGTCTGTACCGTGGCAGGGTACTATTCTACCACTAGACCACTGGTGCCTTTGTTTTTAATCACCAATAAAACCATAAAGAATCCAAAGCTCTGATCTCTGTTTTTATATAGAAAGATGTTAATAATGGATGAGTGATATGTTATGATGGAAATAAGAGATTATATCGATGATTAGATGTTGATTGAAGGGAATATGATTTTAAATGTTGGAATATAGTGAATACATGGACGAATGATGATTTTGTTGTGATGATGAATGTTATGTTGCATAGAGATTGAGATTTTGGTATCATGCAACTATCGGCTTAAGTACTTTATGTCATTACTTTATTTCATGTTTGGACGTGTGATATGAATTGTCCATATGAATGATAGGTGAAGGTGATGATTTTATCCTAATAATATTATTTAGTTTATTATCTTATGTATTTTTGTTTATAATTATTGTAAGATATAAATTTAAATTACAGTATCCATTAAAATATTAAATTAAATAATTATTATCTAAATATGTTAAATATAATTTTAAAATCTTATATAAAATTTTATAATTTAATTTAGTTAATTTTCTTTTATAATTCTCATAATTTATGAAAATTATAACTATGTAGATCAATTCTCACATAAATGTATGTATTTTTAATTAAGATTCTCATTTAATCAGAATTAATGTTACATTCTAACCTTGTTTAATTTGTTATGTTCTAAGCATCACCTCTACTAACGAATTGTTTAATTCTAATATGATTTATCTTACCATATCATATTTTCTTGTCGTATGTAATTATCTTATATCATATAAGTTATATTTAATTCAAATTTAATTTTCATGTTTAAAGTTAATTAAAAACTAACAACAATACACGCGTATGCATATTAATGTTATTTTGTGATATATATATATATATA
>Ga0214544_1005640_pt1 | contig 24031 bp, 9 predicted proteins | sample CNSS3metaG_FD_160074 | JGI IMG/M metagenome (GOLD analysis project Ga0214544, IMG submission 160074) | Root nodule microbial communities from cowpea collected in UCLA plant growth center, Los Angeles, California, USA - CNSS3 | ecosystem: Host-associated > Plants > Roots > Nodule | place: USA... | reverse complement strand
GGAAAATAAAAATTATGTTAATAAATATTTGGTTTAATTACTCTTTTGATTCATGTTTTGGTTTAAAAATGTTAAGTTGGTCCTCCAATTTTTTTAGTCTCAATTTGATCCCGATTTTTGAAAAAAACTGATCTTTTACAATAAATTTCGTTAAATTCCTCGAAACAGATCAATGATCTTTTCATTAAAATTGAGACTCTTAATATGGATAATTTGCTTTGTTGGTGTAATTAACATAATCTTAGTGTCAATTTTTAAATAAAAACAGGGACACAAACAAATTAAACCTAAATATTTTTATTTTTTATTATATTTAGTTTTATATTTTATTTTGTATTTACATTAAATGTTATGTTTAAATAAAAGAAATAAAAAACAAAAATTTAATTTTTATTAATTTTTAATATATATTACCTACAATTTTAAAAATTTTAAAAATTTTAAATATATTTTTATATTATATATATATATATATATATATATATATATATATATATATATAAATAAATAAATTCAAAATTTTGGGGGGGCCAGGGCCCCTCCCTGCCCCCAAAAAGCTCCGCCCCTGCATCAAACAGACTTGGAATTCACTCGTATGCATTGTTTTTTTTATTCCAAATATTTAGGTGTGAACACTTAATTTCGTCCGAATAAATAAATTTATTTTCAAAAAAAATAAAAACAAAATATGAAACAAAATTTTTTTTAAAGATTTTCAAACTTTAATTTTAGAAAAAAAAATAAAAAAAAAAGAAATGAAAAAAGAAAAAAAAAGTGGAAGAACCTATTTTGTTATCACACTTCTCATCATGATGCCAACAACTCAACATATCTTCGGATTGATTTTTGTGCTCTTATTTGCTATGATTTGATTATCATAATGTGCTGCTATCATGATCAATTCCTGCCTTATATTGTTCATTACAATTAATACTGAGATTGAATTGATATTGCAAGGTGTGAGTATAAATATGCACTCTACGGACCGAACAAAAAATATTATCTACACTTCTCTAATTCTTTCCCATCACCACTTCCACATACACACCTCCTTTATTATATCTCTTTCAAAAAAAAAAGTGAAGGAGGTAGAACAAAAAAAAAGAAGGCATTCTCTATACTCTCTTTTTGTCTAATTACCACACACACAGACGTATCTTATTTTTGTTTCTCTTGAAAAAAAAAAAATATTATAAAAGGAGGTAAAAAAAAGAAAAGACAAAAGGTACGTCATTGTTAGTTTCTTTTTCTTTTGATTTATTTTTTTAATTTTCATTTTTTTTGAAATCATAATTTTTTTCCCATTTCTTTGGTGTGTGTTTGACCGCTCGTGTTGCATGACACCCATTTTAGACATTCGTTCCTTTTTTTTTCTAAAAAATATATACCAATTTAAGAATAAAAAAATAGTTTGTTTTGTTTACTTTTTAATATTTATTTGGTTGTTCACGTCGTAGTGACATCTACATCCACTTTTAAATAACTTTAAAAAAATATGAAAAATTATCAAAGATTAAAAACATAAAAAAAAATCAAAGATTAAAAATAATAATTTATTTTCAGTGTCTGTTTGGCCGCTCGTGTCGCGTGACACCAATAATAAAATAATACTAAAAATTTGAATGAAAAAGTTTTCAAAATTAATAAAAAATATTAAAACATTTCTCAAATATATTTCCAAATAGTTTTTCATAAAGAACTAAGTAATTCTGATTCTCCGTTCACATGGAGATGCGTAGGAGTGATGATTAATCCTTGTCGAGCCCAAAAAACCAAAAAAAATATTGTTGTTTCTTTTGTAAATTCATTTATTATTATTTTTGGGGAAAATAAATATTTTAAAAAACCACATAACTTTTGCACATTTAATTAAAGGTACCGTCTTAGGACGGACGTTGTGGGTGCTAATACCTTTACCACGCGTAACCGACTTCCAGACCCAAAATCTGGATTTTCGCAAATCTTATTTTATCTTTTTTTGATTTTTCCTTAGTTTTCCAAAATAAACTATGGTGGCGACTCCAAACTTTGTTTTTACATATTTTATTTTTGGTTCGTTATCTCATTGCGATTTCGGTTGCGACACTAGGCACATCATTCTAAAGGTTTTGAGTGATTATTTTCATTTTCTAATGTTTTCAACTAGGGATGTCAAAATGGGTCAGGCCCGCCGGGTCGGCCTGCCTACTCGCCAAAAAAAGGGCAGGCCGAGTTGCAATTTTCAGCCCGCCAACTTGTTGTAACCCAGCCTGTCTGGCCCGCCAATTTAGCGGACCAAAATGGGTCAACCCGCCAACCCATTTTTTTTCAATTTTTTTATGTTTTAAATTAAAAAATAATATTTTTTTATATATTATATAAATAAATTTATATATATAAAATATATTTATAATAAAAAAGTTAAAAAAGTTAAAAAAAATTAAATAAAAAAAGCCAGCACGCGAGCCGGCCCGCCCTAAAACGGACGGGTCACAAAATCTGGCCCGTTCATATTAACATCTATATTTGATTAGTCTATGTTTATTTTGGATGTTGAGAACTTGTGCAATTATACTTCTATTTCGGTTATGGTATTGTCTCAACTTTAACCAAGAGAAAATAAGAAGGTTAGAGGGCATAAGAAGGCTGTGTTTAAATCCTATATTGCAGCTATTGTATCGGGATAATCATATCAAAATCCCAAAACAAAAAAGTGCAAAAGTAAAAGTATATAAGAAATTAATTAAAAAAAAAGTGGAGAACAGTATATAATCTCTGATAAAGGTACAATTTTTAAAATAAAAAATGTAACTTAAATAATTTTCTTATAAAATAGTTTATCCTCGATAGTTTATAGTTGATTTTTCTATAAATTCTCAGTACATGGTTATCATTTTATTACTATATATTGCTTTTTAATACTAAATGGAAACAATTAATGTGTATTCAAATGATTAAACTATTTTTTTTAAATAAGTAAAGTTTACAAATATTATAAGGACCAATAAATTCATGTACTTTATTTTATAGTTGTTTATAATGTTCTACTGTTATTATTTATTAAATTCATATAAATTTATTCTGAATTATTTCTCCAAAAGTTTGTGTAATAGTCCTCTCTGTTTATTATAAAAAAAGGAATTACAAAAACAAAGAGATAAGAGGTCCCACCGAGATTTGAACTCGGGTTACTGGATTCAGAGTCCAATGTCCTGACCACTAGACCATGGGACCAATTTGTTTATGTTTTTGATATTTTCATATGTAAAAGTTTATTTTCTTTTCGTCTTATAATGTTTTGAAAATTTTAATTAGACGTCTAATTTTTATTTAATTTAATTTTTAAAATTACATAATTAAGTTATTTTTGTTATGTTGATGTCAATTTTGTATCCATACATAGCTCGTAATATTTTTGTTTTTTTTTTAAATTCTTTTTTGTCACATCTTAGATTATTTTTTGTATTATGTGATTATGTCGGTGTTACCTGATAGTACAATGACAAATGTTAGTGACGATGTCTTATAATTTAATTAGAATTTTTGTAAAATCTTCTAATTAATATGTTAATCGATAAAAGGATTGGAGTTAGTTAGATGTATATACTAAAACTAATATTTTTTTGAAAGACCAATTACTATATTTAAAATTTTGACTCAATTTAATTTTAATACTTTTTTAAAATGAAATAATATTATTTCTCTCCGAAACAAAATCAAATTAGTAACTGAACTTCCAACTTTTATATATATATATATATATATATATATATATATATATATATATATATATATATATAATTTAGAATTTATATATTAAAATTATTTCATTTAAATATTTAAAATAATTTTATTTTTTAGAATTAAGCTTATAATTTTCTAAAAATACTAAAAATGTAAATATAAATGTAAAGTAACCCTCTTAAATTTTTCAAATAATTTGACAAATATGTGAAGTCACACTTGTTGCAATTGTGATCATTTAGTTCACGATAATAATTGAGAATAACTTTAGTTGTTTTATTTATATATTACTAGCGAAAACATGTGTTTGCATTTTTTTAGTTTTTATAAAAAATTGAATTAAATAAGAAATATATAATTAACTTTTAAAATAATTGTTTAATGTAAAATTAAAAAAATAAAATATATTAAAAAAGTTTATAAAATAATTGTTAGAAACAAAAAAAATGTTTTTAAAATAATAGTTGAAAATAAATTATTTATTAAATAATTAATTTTTAAAATAATATTTAAAGGTAAAATTGAAATAACAAAATATAAACATAAAAGAAAATATTCTTTATATATTATTATATTTGATGATTTTTTAAACAAATGTGGAGTCCTAGGTCAACAAAACTTTTTATTTTTTAGTTATTGTTTTTGAGATATACTTTAATATTCTTTGTTGTATTTTAGTATGTTTTTAGATATTGATCATATTATATTTAACAGTCACACTTCGTTTAAAAGTTAATATTAAGACAGTTTAAATATATTTTCTTTCTCATGTCCTTTTAAATGTGTTTTAAAAACAAAATCATGCTCCAAAATTAAGAATACGATTTTGTTATCTATATATTTAAATAAAATTAAAATTTACTAAATTGACGCGAAATGTTTTAGTTGACATTGTATATTATTTATTATTTATTTTAAAATAAGTAAAAGCTTTAGGATCGGTTTTGACTTGGCCCAAAAATGAGCTGAAGGTCCAAATCATGTCAAGACTATTTTGCTTCCTATACCCTCTCAATTACTAACCGCATCCTACATAATAGGAAAAGACTTAAGTACCAACCACTGTTGTAGCTGCTTCCATCATCACTGATGCAAATGAAGAACGTCGCAACAGAAGAAAGGAGAGAGAAAATGCTGTTAAAAGGAAGAAGAAGAGAGAAAATGCGATAAAAATCAAAAAACAAGTTCTGTAAAACTTTTTGAAGTGCATTTCATGTACTTTGAAAAATTCCTTTTAGAACATATTTTTAGTAGGATGTTCCGAAAAACTCATTCTGAAAGGTTTTATATGCATTTTGGAAATTTATTATAGAAATCTCATTTTTGAAATTTTATTCTAAAAATTTTGGAAAATGTTATAGAAATTTTGAAAATCGTATTCTACAATTTTACTTAATCATAATGAGCTTTTTACAATGTTGTAGTTAGGTAACTTCCTAGTGGTGAAAGTAAACACAGGCATGCTTTCTTTTCCTTATTGATTGTGTGTAGAATGTTGTGTTTTAGAGATTCACATTTTCAAACTCGGCCATCAACAGTCACAAGAAGAAAACAACAATGCCAACCTTGGTAAAGAGTCCATATACCCATCATAAGAACTCCTTATATATTTTATTTAATATTTGCCCCACCCCCAGTAATGATTTCAAAATAAGAAAAATTGTTATCAATATCCTTTGTTACCGATATTCAGAAATATTTTTAACTGTTTTACCCCAAATTTATTTAAAGTTGTAACAACTTTTGTGAGTTTGTGTGGGTATTAATTTTGTGATTTTTGTTATTTATCACTGGATAATTTTTAAGAAGTAAATTTTAAATTTAATTTACTTTTATAAAATTGTTTCTTAAGATAAAGTTTGTACCGACACATTTCTCACATCAAAAATAAAAATATATATATATATATATATATTGAAATGTGAAATGAATAATTTATAATAGATGATATGATAAATTCAACAAACATTAAATATCAGTAAAATAGTTATTAAATGAATTTAATATTATATAAAAAAGTGAACTTTAAACTTATCTTAATTTTATAAAATTAATTTTTAAAAAGATATATATAATAAATATATATATATATATATATATATATATATATATATATATATATATATATATATATATATATATTTTATAAATTTGTCTTATTTATAGTCAATGTGAATTCTTCGACAATAATTTATCTGAAGATAAAATGTTATGTAAATTGTTGAATCAACTAGAATTTGGCATGGTAAGATACTAAAAACGATTAATTATTCTATACTACTAGACATAAAATAAATGATAAAATATGAATTAAAATTAAAATTATAAAGTGATTTGTGTGACGTCCCATTTTTAATAGATTAATCCATCAAATAAAGTATCACACAATTATAATAACGAGAAGCATTCAGATAAACGAGACGATAAAGAAATGGTATCTATTACAGTCATCCGGAATTACTCAAAAGGAAACTCAGGCATACCAACTAGTCCTAAGCAAAAGGAAGTTTTAAAAGTTCAACGGTCTTGCAAAAGAGTTGCCCTCAGGGCAACTAATACAAAAGGCCACATGGCCATGAAACTACTCCTAAGGTCACCAAGGCCGACAACTAGATCGCACCGCTGCGTCGCCCGGATCCATCTCGAATCTCTCTCTCTTCTGCTCCCACCAAAAGGTGATCATCGCAAAAAGAAACATAACAGAAAACAACACAAACATGCAAGGGTAAGCTAGTGAAATATAATACTTATCATGATACAACAGACAAGTATTTAAACATTCCTTAACATGCAACACAACAGGCACAAGACATCATGTTATAGCAAACAAGCAGGACACTATGACTCAATTATCCGGATACATATATTAAGATCGGATTCACTGGATGCCTGCACTCGTGGTGGCCTCTACTGCTCTGCAGAGCCATTGCCAATGGGTTTCACCCTACCACTCACGAGGTTAGCCTTTAAGCGTCTAAGGCCATTATCCTGCCAAAGACTAGGGCCTCCCGCTACTCTCACCACTTGGGTCAGTTTGCTCTACTTGAGACTCACTGACCCTTTAGAGTTTCGGGATGCAATCCTTACTTGAATCCTTATCTTAATATATACACTACACGCCACCATAAAGTCTCCCCATGGGACTCATGGAATTACGCCTATCTCACCATCATAATCATGTTTCTCATACAATTCCCACCTCTTTTTGGTCATTCATCCAATTCTCATGCAAGTTCTCAACCAACCAACCAAACAAAATCCATGTGCTATTCATGCCAACATACCAACTTTTAGTTCATAAGATTCAAGCAACCATATATATGCATTCACATGCTTTAGGTTTTGAAGCAAAGGGGTAAATAAATAAATCACAAACTCCACCCATCAAACAAAGAGAGAAAACAGAACTGGAACCATCCGCTGTCGCAGCCTCACTCAAGCTAGGAGTAATCGCCCAGGCGAGAGAAGCTGTCTCGCTCAGGCGACTGGCTCTCGCTTAGGCGAGCCTACAACATTGGGTCTGGAAGGTTTCGCGATTTCTCGCTCAGGCGAGATGAACAACGTGGGGTCTCCACGATTTCTCGCTCAGGCGAGATGAGCAACGTGGAGTTTTCACGATTTCTCGCTCAGGCGAGATGAGCAACGTGGAGTTTTCACGATTTCTCGCTCAGGCGAGACCTCCTCGCCTGAGCGAGACATGGCGTCGCTCAGAACGCGGACTGGTCGCCTAAGCGAGCTCTCGTGGCAGGGAGCTCTCTGGTACTCTCGCCTAGGCGAGACGAGCTCGCTTGGGCGAAAATAGCAGAGTTCACCACTGTCCACCCACATGCAATGGCGGAAACCGCCCCGATCCACCCCCAAACACACATGCAACCCCATATCATTCGATAAAAGCATACTAGGCACGCATACGAACACAAAAACGACCACAAACAACCCAGAAACACTTAAGACCGAAGAGTCTAGCTTCCCTTACCTCTATATTGAGCAAAAACAAACAGATCCGCAATCTACGAAAATGGCAGCTCCAGAACCAAGGAAGTGAGCTAGAAACATGGAAACCAGGACAGAAACACGAGTACAGAGTTAAACCCTACCCAGACCAACGTACAAGAAAAAGGAAAGGAGAAAAACGAACTAAAGATCTTGGGTTTTAACTTACCTAGGGTACCTGACGGGTTAGGCTAGCTTGGAGGTGGGAGATGGTACGTGCCCTAGCAGAGCTCCTGCTTTTCTTAGAGAAGCTGAGAGGGGAAGACTGGCTCTTTGGAACAAGGGTGATGTGCAACTGTGAGGAGGGGCTGGTAGGGTAAGGAGTCCTTCAGAAGGGCTGCCCTTATTGGACCGACCTTAGGCCCACGAAGGCTAGGCCCCAAAGCTCAACTGAAAGGAAAAAAAAGGGCTTACAATTTGTCTTTTAAAATTATTTTGTGTACATATGGTCTAAAATCTGGAAGTAAAGTGGCCTAATACGGAGTCTAATAAAATCCATAAGCCCAATTAGAAAAAGATGAGTTAATAAGGGAAAATGGTTCCTCTTAGGTTCTCTTTGCAAATTTTTAACAAATATTTATCAACTTCTAAAAATCATAGAAAAATAGTGGACGGGTCCAAATCTAAAAAATCAGATATTCAAATTGAAGTCTGGAAGTTTATAATCCAATGAACTAAAATAATCCAAAAATGATATCAACAAATAAAATTATGGCTGAAATCATGACTAAATGTTATAAAAATGTAAAACTAAAGCAAATAGGTAAAAAAAAATATTAATTTATTACTAAAACATGTAAATGAGCTAAAAGCATAAAATAAATAATTTTGGAGAGTATAAAATCACTATACAATAAAGCTAAATAAAGTTATAAAAGAAAGTACAAAATATGATTATCTTAAATCAATAATTCATAAGGATTTTATAACCTCTTTAACTTCACTAATTTTTGACTGATCACACAATAAATAATAAACATATAAATTAAATATCAACACAGAAAAATAATATACCAATGTGTACTTATATAATAAAGAAATATATAAAAAAGTTTGATGATTACGTCTAATTTCAACTAAAGAGCATTCAACTACTCATAAAATTGAATAGTGGGGAACAAAAAAATGATAATCACAATATATTTAATATCTTCATCCGTTTGAGAAAATAAATTTATTATTATTATTATAAGAAAATTAGAATCAAAGAGCTTATATTAAAGTTTATTCTACGAAAAAAGGCTCCTAGGTTGAAATGAATAGCTAATCAAAGATATTAATACACTGTTTCAAAAATTAAAATCACTTTTAGTGTGCTTGTTTATATTTTCTTCTGTAATAACAAAATATAAGTATTCTCCTTCTAACCTAATTCCTACCTAAAATATTATTATCAGTATTTTGAATTTGAATCTCTGCAGTAAACTTATAATTACATATGTTAATCAATGTTATATGAGGATGATAATTAGTGGTGATTAATTTAATTAGTATAGTGATATATAAATTAGATTTATATACTACATTAACTAATTATATGGTTGTATATGTATTTATTTTATATATGATATAGATCTTAATAACTATTAATTTATTAATTTATATGAAAATTAATGCTTCAAAAATATTAATTTATTTTTGTTTGATCCAAATACTTTGTAATAGATACATTCTATTGAATCTATTGAAGAACATGTAAATTACTGATTTCATGAAATGACATAATTATCAGGGCACTTATAATTAAAAGGATTAATATATAGGGCATTTAATCCAACTTTTTTTTAAAAATCACTAATTTCTTAGACAACAGATGGTGTGTAGAAATTAATTAAATTATATTTGTAGGAGTGAAAAAGGGACTACTTTGTTATTAATATTATTATTATTTTTGAATAAAATCGTTGATGGAAAGTTAGTTGGTAATAACTTTTTAGACTAGTATGAAATCTAAAAATTGTTCTCATGCAAGAGAAATTTATCAATACGATCGAAAAACCTATTGTGCTTGAATATCTTAAATATATAATAGAATATGATAAAAAGTTATTGTATTATAATATATTATTTGTACAAACCTTGAAGATATTATATCATAACATCTTGTAAATATCTTAGCATAATTGATATTTTTAAAATAGTTACCGTCAAATAATTTTTTTAATCATTTTATTATTTGTGAAAAATCATAAGAAATATATTGTGTTTAAATTTGTTTCTTTTTACTATGCATGATGATATAAAAAAAAAACATAAACTACGTTATTTAAGAGTACTAGAATACAACAAAAGTTATTTTTTTGTTTTCTTAATACATCAGTATAAAATAAATGCCAAAAAAGAAATGCATAAATAATATTATTTTTAAGAAAACGAGTATTCAACAATTTTATATTAATTAATATCTGTCATGAAATAATTTAGTAAAATATCGCATTCAGGTGATTCTTCACTCAGGTGTATTTTTATTTGAATTAATAACTTTTTCTTCCTGTATGGTGCTTTTATTTATTTTTTATTTCTTTTATAATGAGGTTAGTTGAAAGAGAATATTCAAGTACATAATTTTTTAATATTCTACAAATAAATATTAATTAGAAGACCTATTATTTATATTTTGAAAACATATACCGCGTTTACTATTTTCTTGACTTAGTAATAATGAGACCTTTTTTTTTTAATTTTGGAAAATATTAAAATGTATAGTTTTTATTAATATATATAGAGTTTTTTATTAATATATTGCTCATCGAGAATAACTGAAATTGGAAAAAAAACAAACCGTAACCTTAAACAACAAATACGTTGACTTGCAGTGACTATGTGGTTTACGGTTAGAAAATAAGTGCTTTTACATCTTTAGCCTTAAGTGTCCTATTAAACACCTTGTTGAAGTGTCCGTTACCAAATGGAACAAACTTTGGCACTTCTATATTTTTTTTAATTAAAACTATAATTCCATTTAAATTAGATTTGAATTCATTTTTTAATCACTGTTCTGTACGATGATATATTGTGATATAGTAAATAAGAGGAATATTCTTCTTCTAACTTTGTTTATTTCATCTTCACATTAACTTTATTTTACATGATTACTAATTTAGATATCAATTTATAAAATAACAAATTATTAATTATTAAAATAGTCACTATTATAAATAAAAAATTTATAATTGGTCATTAAATTGGTCACTACTAACTAAAAATTAATTTTGAAATTAATTTTTTTTATAATCAAAATTTTGATAACTAATATTAAATGACCAATTTATAAATTAGTTCATTTGATAATCAAAACCTTCGTAGTTAAATTATAAAGAACAATTTAGAGCCTAATTATAATTTTTTATTAATAATAGTAATTATTTTAATAATCAATAATTTTTTATTTTGTAAATTAGTTTCTAAATTAGTTATTATAGTGACTAACAATTTTTTATCACTAAAATTAATTGATCATTAATGAGAGATTTTATTGTAAGCGAGACACTATTCTCTATAAAAATAAAATAAAATCACTTTCTTCTTTAATTTTTAGTTTTTCAAAAAAAAAGTTACATGTCTATCAATAATAATAATACTTACTTATTTACACAAATACTAATAATAATGTTTAAACATTTTTAACATTTATTTATTTTTATTTAAGTTGTAAAATTTTTTTATATTTCAAGCCAAAGTTATGTCCTCCGAAAGAAATCAACGTATACATGAATATTTAAAAGAAAATAAAATTCTAAGTAATATGAATATATGAAATAAAATTATAAAATATGGAAAACTGATGAAAAATACTGCAAAAATAAAAAAAAACATATCGTAAATTATAGAACTTTTAAAATTCTACACTTACCGTGCATTTTTAAAATTAGATTTTGCTACACTTGATGTGAAATTGGTGATGTTGAAAGCTCTTTTTTGTTAATGTCTCATTATTCAATTTTTCTTTTATTCATCATGAAATTATGAATTCATATTTTAATTATTAACCGTTTCCTCCTAAAGTATGAGTTAGATTGTTCATCACAAGTGTCTATCACTAGTAATATTTTTTTACAATAAATTGAAAAAATTGACTACATTTGAAGTGTATGAGTTGTTCATAAAAAAATCTAACATCACATTCAATATAAAATTTTAAAACTTAATGTTTGTATTTATTTTATTACGTCACTCAATTTTTTTTTTTTACTTTTATTCAATATAGAATTATGAACTCAGGTTTAAACGTAGTTTTAAATATTTTCACTATAAAGATACAACATGTATCTTTTTGAAGAATAACTTGTGTGCCTTATAATCTTAAAAAAAAATTCTTAATATTTTAAAAAGGTAAATGAAGTATGTAAAATTTGTTAACTTATGGTTAACATTGATCATGTAAAGTTTTCATAATTTAGATAGCACTTATAAGAGGGAATGAAATTATAGAAAAATTAGTTAAATATATAATGATTTATTTTTTGGGAATTCATAAAGTAATTATATAACTAAATTGATGATATTGTAGCAGCACGTGTGTGTGGAGACAAATTGACGGCGTGTCACAGAAAATCAACAACTCAATGAGATAACAATTTAATAAACAAATAAATAAACAGAAAAGAAAAATGGAACATATAAATTTGGTTATGGAGCACCCAGAAGAAGCACTAAGGAATGCAGCAGCAGCCACCACAGTGAAACCAAGAATTTAGACAATTTGTCTGGTTTCGTGTTTTTTGTTTCCATAGTGTCTTTGTCTAAAAAAAGGTGTGTTTAAATAATCTTTAACCTTAACTCTAAATCAAATGAAATTTTAAACTATATTTAAAAAAACAAAATCTTATCAACATTTAAATTTAAGAAGTTTTAATATCAAGTTTATTGATATTGGTACAACATACATTACAACAAAATTAAATAAGTTAAGAAAATAAAATATTTTTAAACTACTCCTAATTTGGAGTCTAGAAATATAAGATAATTTTAAAATAAAATAAAATAAATAAAGAATTAAATATGTTTTTGATCTCCTAAGTTTCAGTGAAATTTAGAATTAGTTTCTCTTCAAAACTTTCGACCAATTTAGTCATTCATCTTTAAAAATACCTGAATTTAATTTTTTAATCAAATTTTGTTAAGTTTATCTGACATTTCAAGCATATTTCATGATAGTATTTGAATTGTTTATACTGTTTAACACATTTTCACTTTAATGTTAACTCAAATATTATCATAAAATGTGTTTAAAATGTTAAATAAACTTAACAAAATTTAGTAAGAATGACTAAATTCACATATTTCTAAAAATAAAAGACATCGATATAAAATTTCGAAAAGTTACTAATTTTAAAATTCACTAAAATCATATTAAACCCTAAAATAAACATATGAATTCGAAAAAAAAAAGGAATGAAAGGAAAGGGGTATTGGGGGTGGAGACAGTAAGGAACATAGTGGCCAGACAGCACAGAATGTAGAAACCAGTAAGCACCAAGCACGCTTCTTGTTCATAATATTTCATCATACAAACAAATTTCATTCGCAAATGGATCCTTTCTTTAAATTTATTTTCCCAATATTTTAATATTAATATCATCAACAATATTCTTTTTTAATACTTTCAACACCAACATGATATATAAATCCTTGATTCATGTTTTGTCTAATGTCAAATCTTAATTATATATATTGGTTATTTGTGTTAAATTTCACTAAAAGTAAATAATAATAAAAAATTAATTAAATTATTAATAGAATAATCTTATTTGAGTATGGCGGCACAATAAATTATTAATGACGAAACCTTAGCATATTTCTTAACACGACATTTAAATTAGGATTTCACGCCGGAATTTGTCTCCCTTTTGCTTTTTTTTTAGCAAAGAAAATATTTTAATATAATCTTTACTTCATTAAATTAGCATTTGAAAATTTTGAATGAATTGGGATGATTCGACTGTAAGATTGATATTCCTTGACAAAGAGAGTCGGAAGAAAGAAGATTTAAAAAATTGTTTTGGATGTGATATGTATTTGTTATTGACATCATCCAAGATACGAAAATCAATGAGAAATTCAATTTTGAAGTGCTATCAAGATTATACTCAAATAATTAAAGTTTCTATGGTTGGATATCAAACTATCAATTTGCTGATACTATGAATATTCTCTAGTTTGTATTAAAATTATGATTAGTACTACGTAAGTGTAGAAATGTTAAATCGTGCTTTAAGATTTTTTTTTTACTCCTGTTTTAAACAAAAGAAATATATTAATGTGGAATCTGTCTTTGCTGTCACCAGAAGATTTTAGTTCAACGAAGAATCTTACAAGCTAAAACTATTATCTATGACAATTACATTATTGTTTAATTGACGTTTTTTATTCTAATATTCTATTGGGCACGGATACTTATTTTGATCTAAAACATTTAAATATAAAAAAAAAGGACTAGGTATGACAAGAAAGCTAGATTCATGAAATGTGAGTTATCAAGTGGATTAGCCTTTTAAAAACTAAATTTTATTATTTGGTTTAGTTTGTTGGTTGGTCAAATCCGACCAACCTAATTTAACTCAAATATTTTTTTTCCAATGTTTTATATTTTAAGAGAAAAAATAAATAATATATAATAATGTCAAGCTTAATATAAATGTAATGAATAATCAAACAAAAACTTGTTAAATGAAAATTTATAACACTTTTTCTGAAACATATTTACCTTAAAATATATTAATTAATCTTTAAGAGCATTTACATTGATATAGTACTATTCTTATACAAATTGTCTTCTTAAATATATAGCAATTATTTGAGTTGATTTATAGGTGGAAGTTTGTTTCCTCTTATTTTAATTTTCTTTATACTCCATACATTAGAAGTAGCACCAACCGAGTAATTTGTTTAAAATATTTTAATTTTATTGTTTGTTGCCTCTTGGCTATAAAAATAAAAGAAATGTTAAAAGTGATAATGTTTGCTGAGTGATTTGATTTTTATACTACGAAATTATTCTCTGTCCTCAGTGCATGCGTAAACATAAAATCTCTCATAATATCTAAAAAAAATCTATATGATGTACTATTTGATCTTATCTTCCTGAACTGATAAAATCTGCAGAATAAGAGAACATAAAGGAATATAGTATAGGACGGCACACTTATGTTTCATTATTAAATGAAGAATAAAAATAGTAAAATGACTTTTTAAAGATATAATCTAGTTGATTAACATTAATGGAAAATTGTAAAATACAATGAATCTAGGAGCATATTTAATGATTAAAATGTTGTTAGTAAGATTATGTATAATTAAGTAAAACAACTTTTAGCCTGTACCGCACACAAAATGAACAGAGGCAGCAACTAATCTTGAAAAGAAAGTGAAATCAGAAAAGGTTTGACAAAAGGAAAGTCATATTATAAAGGGCAAAAAATGTGTAAATATAGAAATGATTAAAGGCATTGACTCTAAGGGAACATTGTGTAAAAGTATGTTCTTGCATCTGAATTCAATTTTGCACATAAAGTTCTTGAAAATGATTCTGGGTATGTTTTTGCAAGGTTTCGGTAAACCACACCACCTTTTGTGTTTTGTGGATTTGTCTTCAAAAGTCCCTCCCACATTATCAAGGAAAAGATTCCTTGTTAAACTCCAACTTCTAACCACTTTTCAAACAAGTACACTTGTTTCATTATATCAATTACCACCATTAATCAAATTAAATTTTATTACAACATTTTTATTGGTTAGTTTATATCTGATTTCACCTCAAATACTACTTTAACAAGCTCTTTTTACGACGATCAAAAAAGATATCTGAAAACGATTCTTAGATTGTCATTGAAGTTGACGTCGTCAAAAATAAAGTGAAATAACGAGTCAAAACATTGTCGTTATATTGTCTATATGACTACGACGATCTACAAAGTTATTGTTGAAATTTGTCTCACAACAACCACTGCCTCAAATACAATGACAGTTTTACCTTAGACTGTCGTAGTCTTTTGATATATAACGACAATTATGATAAAAATTATGGTTATATCTTGTATTTTTTTTAAGTAGGTTTGATTTACACATTAACCCATAACTTATAATCGAATTAAAGCCAAACAAAATTCCAGACAATTTAAAATGATCCAAAGATAGTTCCAAATGTTCCCTAATTTTTACAAATAACTAATATATTAAAATTAGTATAAACTAACTCTAGACACAAAATACTTTGCCCACGCTTGTTGAACATAAGCTAAAGCTCTTGAATCCATTGAACTTGAGTTGTTGAATTTCGACAAAAGTATATGAGAAGGTAATAGTAGTACATATGAAAATTAGTTGAAGTTAAAATTATTTTATGTGAAAGTTAACATATTACCTCATCCCAACCACGGTCATAATTGTCTTGCACAATTGTTGTCATCCATTACATGAACGTAATAGCCACACTCAAAGCTTCTAATTTGTTTACTACACACTCAGTAAAACTATTTAGATAAATTAAATGATAATACTAAAGTAAATGAATGACATATAGCATAGAAATATCCGAAGGGAAATCCAAAAGACTATTTTAGTGTTGGTAGTCGATCTACCATTCAATATATTTTGTCCATTAAAAGCATTAAAGTTAAAACAATCAATGTTAGAAAACATAACATTGTATATTGGAGGTGAATGTATATAGTGGAAAACATTTCTTAAAAAAGACTTACATATCAATTATGCTCTTCAAACAAGGGGGATGAGGTTTATGACAAGAGCAAAACCATAAAGTGGTATGCTCTGGTACAGATACAACTAACAGTTGCCAATGACGACTGCAATGAAAATTAGTTGAAATATATTTAAAATGCCATACACATTTTTACCGTGTAGCACAACATGCTGATTTTCAGATGCAGGATCGGCTACATAGAACACTTATGAAGCTTGATATGTCCTAATAAATGGTTCATCTTGATATGTTACATTTCGAAAGTCAACCAATGTCTTTCCCGATTCATCAACTTTCACACCAGTTTTGTTGTCAACCCATTTGCATATGAAAACATGTACAAAAAACTTGGTATAACTAACTTCCTAAATGTCTTGTATGACACTGTAATATGACATGAATCCCACAATGGATGAAATGGATTTAGAAATCTACGATACCGAAAATAGACTATTTTTCCTCCCATGATTTAATTGCTCATATGATGTGTTTTCTTCACAAATTAAACATGCTCTATGACCTTTCACACTATAATTTGATAAACTTTCATATGCAGAAAAGTCATTGATAGTACAAAAATAACATGACATGCATTTGGTAAGATTCATTAGCAAACCCATCAAAGACTTCAACCTCATCATCCCATAACAACTTCATGTCATCAATCAATTAACTAAGATAAACATCAATATCATTCCCTAGGTTTCTTGGACCAGAAGTCATCATAAATAACATCATGTACTTTCTCTTCATACATAAACTTGGAGGAAAGTTACAAATCATTAACAAAACAGGCCATGAACTATGATTGATATTTAAATTTCCAAAAGGATTCATTTCATCTGTAGCTAGTCCAACTCTCAAATTTCTTGATTCGTTTTCGAATGTAGGAAATTATTTATCAATGTCCTTCCATTGCACAGAATCTACAGGATGACGAAGTAGTTCATCACATTTCTTCTTATCAGCATGCCATATAAGGTTTTTAACATCAGTTGGATTTGCAAACATATGGTTAAACCTTGGAATTATTGGTAGATACCAAACTGTCTTCGAAGGAGGGTTGTGCTTTGTGACCTCATTAGTATTCTCTTTATCACCACCTTTGACCTTATAACGTGACAACCCACACTTGTGACAATTTTTTAAGTCTTCAAACTCATTTCTATATAAAATACAATCATTAGAACATGCATGAATCTTTTCATATTTCCTATCCATTACAAAGTATCTTTTTTGCCTCATGCATTCGGTCATGTAGTGTATTACTTTCAGGAAGCATTTCCTTCAACAACTGAAGCAATTTTGTGAAGCTTTTATTAGTCCACCCATTTAATGTCTTCAAATTTATCAACCTTAACACTATTGATAATCGTGTGAAGTTAGTTCAACCAGGATATAACGAGGTCTTTGTATCTATAGTTATATTTTCATACACAGCTTTAACAAAGGTCTGCACTCCAACATCACAGATCATGTCCTCTAATCTATTGTCCATTGTCGAGTACATATTCATGTGTTTCAGCCACACCTGGAGTGTTTACCAATTCACCGTGTCATATCCATGTTGTATAATTTTTCAAAAATCCATTGCATAAAAGATGTTCTCTAATTTCGACCACATTCAATATTCTCCCATTTAAATAATTCACACATCAATACCACATATTTTCTTTGTTTTTTACACTACCAACATGGTGTTGATCGAATTCTATGAACTTCTCGATCCTCTCTCATAATCATCATTTATACATGATAAATTAATCAAACTTTGATCCATCATTATTCTGTAACGAAGAAGAATTTTATACTACATATAAATAATAATTGTTGAGGTCGGACACCTCCAAACTTAATCCCAACACATTGTCGGATTCAGACATCTCCAAACTCAATCCCAACTCGTTTTGCATATTTCTAATAATTTATACCATAATACCCATATATATATATATATATATATATATATATATATATATATATATATATAAAAAAAATATATAAATATAAAAAATAAATAAATATTTTTTTTTTTTTATATATCTAAAATATAAAAATATATTTCCATGCTAACATAAAATTTCTCAAATATCAGCATATAATTATCGTTTAAATTCATAAAAACAAAATGCATAAAATTTAAAAAACTAATTATATACCTAAATATTAAAAACTAATTAAAAAAAAAAACTTGCGTTTGAGAGAAGAACGAATATTTATCAAAAATTTTAACATTTAAAATAAACTTACCATAAAATAAATTAAAAGTGATTAGTATTTTTTTATATTATATATAAATTGATAACTTAAAAAAAAATATACGATACTAATATTTTTTGTATTTTGGTATTTGAATTCCCCATATTTTTTTTTGTTTTAGAAAGTAATTTTTGTCTAATTCAACCTTTTATAAAATGAGATTTATAATTCGTTGTATTATAATTTAATTTAATTTTTATTTGACGTAAGACTGTCCAACCCATACCATCATTTCAATGGTTGGATATCCCAAACATCAGACTAGAATGTAAAAGAATTTAAAATAAGTTGTCTTATATATAACGTAATTTAAATCAATCTATCTCAATTAAATTAGTTTTCTATTGATTTATATGTTATCACTTTCCTATTACCCACTATCACTTTTTTCTTTATATGATTATTATTATTGTGATCTTGATAAAGTTTTCAGCACCAACATAGCAATTAATATCTGGCTGTTGTCCTTGTTACTAAAATCTACTGTGTTGATCCCACAAATACCTCTCCTCAAACCACCATTTCCAGAAACGTGTACTTCAAAGATTCTTCAACCATATGAAATTCTGAGGTATAGTTAATTCAATTTTCAAAACCACTAACAAAAAGAAGTCACTCACTTATCATCATTATCTTCTTCCCTCCTGCATCTCTTTCTTCTTTTGCTGCCAGAAAATTAGGGTTTTCCCTAACTTGGACCTAAAAACAACTCTTTAAGACAACCAAACTAATCATTTAAGATAATATCTCATAACTAGTAAATTTCTGCCTACATATTTTTATAAATTATCAATTATAAGAATATTTTTTGTTTTAAAAATTTTGATAAAGAAGGTGGTGAAGTATAAATAGTTATTACTTGGTTACGGTAATGTTTTTACCCAATCCAAGTCTCTTCGAACAATCATTGTGTTATCGAGGTGTTGTCCGCTTCAGAACGTGAAACTTCATCACGGTTTTGTCTTTAAAAGACGTCTTGGAGGAATAAGTATTTAAACTGGCTTGACATCGACTCCTAAATGATATGAGATTTATTAGGTGTACTGGAACAGTAGTAAAAGTTGAAGGAGAAGGTATGAGAAATTGTGAGTTCAAGTATTGTCTACTTTAGAACGTGGAGCTCCGTCACGGTTTTGTTTTTAAAAGACGTCTTGGAAGACAAAAAGAGAAAGAAGTATTTAAACTGACTTAACCCCAACTCCTAAATAATGTGAGACTTATTGGATGTAGGTTTATCTCTCCATAACAAAATTCTAACAAGTAAGATTTGTCGATAAAGAAAAATGTATCTCCTTTGAAACACAAAGAGGTAAAGGAATGGAAATTGTTTTTGACAGGCAAAAAGAGATTGTTGGTGATGATGAGGAATAAGGACAGTAGAAGTGAGTAAGTACTCACTAGCTAGGACATGCAAATTTAAGAGTGGATTCTCCACAAAATCCTTAGTGGAGTTTACCCACGCTCAACTCAACCCTCAATCTGCCACTCCAACAATTAATTGCATTCATGGCCCCACACATTTTTTTATATGCACCTTATTATTCTAACTATTTTTATATTATTTTCATACCCACGTTTCGATTTTATCATTCCCACGCCTTTCTTGCTGGTGCATTCCAACTATTTCTCCTCTTCATCCTTCCTCATTCTCACTCCCTTGCCTTTTTCATTAAAATAACAATGTCAACCACCTTTTTTTTCTCCTTCTTTTTCTTGCAAACTAATACTTTCACGTTTTCGAAAATTCTTCATTGCGTAATTAACTTATTATCACAACATATTTTTTAACTATAATCGTACAAAACATGTAAGATATAAATAAAGTGTCATTTGACAAATAATTAACGTATTTCATTTTTTCTTTTTTGTTGTGAGATAGATATTTCCAAAAGCAAACTAAGACTCTGGTTGTTAGGAGCAAATGAAACAACATGGACGGGTAATTTAAAAACAATGGAGTAAATAAAGTATATATAATTAATTCTTTATTTTTACATTTAAGAAAAAGTCTAATTCTATCTTATAACTTTTAATGCGAGGTTTGCATAGTTTTAATATAGAATTTTTAGCATATTTCTTTCGTAATTGAAACACATGTACAGATAAAAGATTAAATATTCAAAGATGGTTCGATCATAATCTAATAGGAGATGACACAACAGGTGTAATAAACAACAAATTTAGTTATGATAAGTTATGGTATCATTTTAAAATGTGAATTTTAGATTTAACTAAACCTCACAAATTAAGTTTTAAGAAAATATTTACATCCACTTATATACTGTAAATTAATTTTTATATCTAATTAATTTTTTTATCGACAATAAAGAATATATAATTAGAAACACTTGAAGTATTCTAATCCTTTTACATTATACGTCATAGTTGAACCAATAAAAATTCTATTTTCTCTCCAAACTTGTTTAGTCTTTCTTTGAAATTTGATCCATAATGTATAACACATGTATGTGATATTATCGATCAATTTTGTCCTCCATTCAAATCTTTAATCGATGTAAAATCTTGAACAACATTATGAATTAATTAGAAATAAGCCTTTGCAAAAGTATTTACTATTAAATAACCTTATCCTTATTGATTAAACCCTAAATGCTAAATGGAGAAGAATAAGAAATAGAATATATAGTATAGTATATAGTATATAGTATATAGTTCACCCCACTATCCTGAATGACTATAGACAAGAGGAAGGCATGGTGGGTGGTATTATCAAAGGTTGGCTTGACCACCTTCAACCTCAACCTCAACACAAGCAAGAATGGATAAGTGAGTGAATGGGTAGTTTCTTAATAATTATATTAAAAGATGGATACATATATATAAAATAGGTAGGTCCCCACCACATTTTCCTTCATAGAGAAACATGTTCTAACAACTGTGTTCCGCGTGTCACTTTTGGTGCCCACGTGTACATGTCGCCCCAATATCACCACAACACCCCAACTTTCCGCGCGTGCTCTGTTTATTTCCCTAAATTCCTACTTCCATTTTTTCTTCTCCAAAATGCCAAAACCTCATTCACCACAATGGCCCCCACCACAAACACATGCACCAACATGGTACGCCAAATGGTACCACCAATCCCACGGAACCTCACTCTCTTTTTCCTTCTAAAATCTTATACACATTCTTAACCAAATCAAATACTTTTATACTTCACTAATATTACAAACTCCTACATTCAATGTATCTTTCGAATACAAACTTCATCTATATTTAGTGCATGTTTTTGTCCACATGTATTAGAAATGAGTTTTAAACCTAATTCTTTCAACCTCACAAAATCGATTTGTAAAGTGAAAACATTTGATGTTGGACTTACATCAGATATATTGGACTTACATGGGAGAACTTTTTACTATGAACATGTTTTAAAGTTTTGATGTATTAGGTCGACCTTTCCAAATATATACGAATTTGATTTTTTTTTTGTTGTAGCTTTTCTTTAATCATGGCTCGTCCTTTAACCTCGTGCACTGAATGAGACTATTTTGAATAAACCAGTTAAATCACAACTTTGTGTTCCAAATGCTAGTGAGACCTGCTTCCTTTATTACTCATATGAATGTGTATGGAATGTATTTTAAGAATGTCTAATCAATACAAGAAAATAAATATTTAACATTAGCTAATCCTAATAAATAAAAATCGACCGTTAAATATTTACCGGTGTCCGATTTGTGTCAAATGCATCTGTGATCCTAAAATTATATATATTTAAATTTGTTAGTGTTGTTAACTTTGAGTAGACTACAATAAAATCTCTAAGTACATGCAAAATTCAATGATAAAAAATAATTAATTATTATAGTGTAACTAATTTAAATATCAATTTATAAATTAAAATTTATTGATAATTAAAATAGTTTTTATTATGAATAAAAAATTATGATTGATTTGTGAATAAATTTTTAAATTAGTTATTAACATTATTTATTAAAGTTTTGATTATTAAAAAAAATAGTATCTAAATTGGATAATAATATTAATTAGTGACCAATTTCGATATCAATACTAAACTAAAAGAAAAAGTTAACATCAATTTAATTAATATTAAACTTATTTATTTTAATTAACATCCAATTAACAAATGTTAATTTGATACTGACATAAATATTTATTTATTAAAAAAGTTAAGAATATTGTCACCTTTTCAATTTAAAATTAATTTTTTGCATTGTAATAGAGTCAACTTATCCGACTCTATTAACGATTAAAATTAAGTAAATTCTATTAATGTCAAAGACTAAACTATGTCTATTAGAGTTAAACACCAAGTGATATCTATTAGCGTTAAACATTAAACGAACTTTATTTTCATTAAGTAAATTTTATTAATGTCAAAGTCTAAACTATATCTATTAGAGTTAAACACTAAGTGATATCTATTAGCGTTAAACATTAAACGAACTTTATTTTCGTCATTAATCTGATTCTATTAATGTTTAATATTAGTTGATACTAATCTGACACTAATACAAATATTTTTTTATTAATAAATTTAAAATTAAGTTTATACTTTTATTTTTTTGTAAAAAATAAATCTTAATGAGTCGATTTAACTAACTTTAATAATGTTGCAATTTGACTCACGTTAATATTTAGAAATTAATAATTAATTTTAAGTTTTCTTATGATAAATTTATCTAATTTGAGACTACGTATATTTTTGTTACACGCATTTATTGTCATTCCTACGATGAGTAGTTCTTACTAGGAATGAGGAATGTCAACGGAGATGAGTAGGGTATGGGTAGTAGCTTTCATGTATCTTATCCGTTGTATAAATATTTGTCTCGTACCCATATTCATATTTATCGGATATCGGTTATGCGAGTACCTGCCTATTTTTTTTATATCCGTAGGTATCCACAGGTACCCGCGGGTATTTATAAAAATATTTTAAAAAAAACAAATATTTAACCATAACTAGTGCTTAGATCAACAAGTGCACTTTCTCCGATTGATTCCTGAAAAACAAACAAATAAAAAATCACTAATAATTTATATTGTAGTTTATTTTTTAATGAAATATTCAAGAAATTACTAATTTTATCAATGCCCACCTCTTGCAATATTGTATAAAGTTTCATGTTGTCCAATTTTAATCTAGAGAAGCTTGAAAACATAAGAAGTTCATTCAAAATTTCTACCAATCACTTAATTAAAATATGTAAGTAAAAGTGTCAATTTCATTACCTTCCATGTTGGTCTATAACCCGTCTTGGAGACACATCAAAATGCCTCCACAGTATCTGAAAGTAATCTACTCCAATTTGTGGTAAGAATCCGAGTACCATTACTGAATGAAGACTCAATGTTTTTTCTAATATA
>Ga0214544_1005638_pt1 | contig 24038 bp, 12 predicted proteins | sample CNSS3metaG_FD_160074 | JGI IMG/M metagenome (GOLD analysis project Ga0214544, IMG submission 160074) | Root nodule microbial communities from cowpea collected in UCLA plant growth center, Los Angeles, California, USA - CNSS3 | ecosystem: Host-associated > Plants > Roots > Nodule | place: USA... | reverse complement strand
TCTTGAGAAATAATAGCTATCATTTCATCAATTGTCCATTCCTCCTTTTGAGTGTTGTAAGAAGTCTTCAACACATCAAACTGAGAAGGAAGAGATTCCATAACCTGCCAAACCAAGTAACTATCACCAAGATCTACCTTTAGAGATTTGAGTTTGTTATAATAGTGCACAAGCTTCATCATATGCTCACGAACACCACTGACACCATCATATTTGGTCTTCTCAAGAAGTGACAGATATTGACCCTTTTGAGCTTTATCAAAAGTCTTAAACTTCTCACCAACTGATCTCATAAAATCCTTAGCATTGTCATTATCCGGAATGCTCTGTCGAATAGACTTCTCCATGGTATATCTCATCACCATTAGGCACACCCTGTTCGAGTGTTCCCATTTTTCACGAGAAGCTCTCTGGACAATAGTGGACTCAGGCGTAAGAGCTGAAGGTTCTGCTTCTCTCAAGGAAAAATCCATGTTGGTAATTGCTAGATACAAATCCAAAGATTCTTTCCAGTCCTCAAAATTTGTCCCATTTAAAGTTTTGACCGAAGTCAATGGCATAGGCAAAGAAGCTGGTATCAAAATAACAAAGAAACATTTAATACACACTTATTGTGTAAATAAACAAAATAAATGTGTCTGAATACACAGCAAAATATGTCTATGATATCAAATTATTTCTCATTCACTATGATCCCGCCTAAGGGTCCCGAATCATAATAATTAAGAAATATAATAAAATACAATGCACATCTCATGTCAAAAGAAATCTAATATCGATAAGGTACAAGACAAATAATTGACATAATAAAATTCAAAAAATACATTGTATCAAGAAAAGTAAAATGCATTAATAATAAAATACCGATAGGGTATAATTAATATTAATGTAATATCAAATTAATTAATAAAATATTTAAATTATATCATTTCCATAAAATTTCATACAAGTGTACCCACGATAGGTGAGTTAACAATTATATAAAATTATATCATGCTTAACAAAAATATAATAAATTATATAATGCATGAAATCATAATAATAATAATAATAATCGTTATTATTATTAATTTAATTTTTATTTATTTATTTATTTATTTTATTATTATTAAATGTAATTATTTTATTAATTGTTATTATTATTATTAATTTAATTTGGTGCACGAGAGGAGATAGATAATTAATGTTTTGAAAGATTCAAAAAAGAAAACTGATGCACAGTGCACGTGGCCATTAAGGTTCGAAATATGTGCCACCAAAAGTGACCATCATCATTCTTGCGCACGGTCGCGAACAAAAACGACCACTGCTGTGCACAAACAAAAAACGACCTCCGATGCAACATCGTGACCCTTGCAGACGGGACCAACACCTCATCTTCCTCCCTGCAACATCACTAGACACAAACAAGATCGCAACTCCCCAAAACGCACCCAAACCGGGAGCCACTGCAACGCCCCTTGAGAACGCGTCACCAAGACTTTGACTGCGAATCATGTCCAGCATTGTAGGAAGAAGAAGAGTTCGAAAAAGGTTTATTGGTCCGAAACTCAATTTGCACATGGCTACCGATTAGGATTTTCAAGAACAATTAGGTTTGCACTGTGCAAACGTACAAGAGGTTCTTCTGTGCAAACATAAAACCCACAAAATTAGGTCTGCCGAGAGAAAAGATTATCATTATTGGGGTTTCCTTAATTAGGGTTTTAAACATAATTAGGGTTTTAAACAGTAATTAATCCCCTCTATTAAATTTCCAAAATTATGATACACTTTCCAAAAGAATAATGAATAATTATATTTTGTATCTTAATAGGCTCTAATACCAATTGATAGAAATATAAGATACAATAATACAATATATTCAAGTATGAGTTAAAAATTGTGTACCTGGAACTAATGAAGGATCCATGGAAGCACGTAGTATGAGATGTTGCTGTTCTCTTTCTGATAGGTATTCTCAAAACGTAAGAGTGTTTTACGTTGTTACTTCAAAACTGACTAATGAGTATCAATTTTTATAACCCCTCAGCAGAGACCAGGGACCTCTCAAAATGTGTCTGATTATTCAAGCCCATCATAGACCGTTTATTAAACAATCCAACCCCATCACGAATTATTCATTAGAATACCCAAAATTATATATATTACCCATACAATAATTAATATTAACAAATAACTTAATTTATTATTAATGTTAATCCATAATAATAACAACATATAGAATAATAATTTTATATAATAAAATTATATAAAATATAACAACGTCCAGATTAGTTGTTCTGCAACAGAGGTGTATTTCACCTGAAAGAGTAATCTGGTATATGTTTCCAAATCCGAAAGTATTATCCAAATTGTCCAATCCGAGAAGAGGTGACATATTTCAGTAAATACAATCTAGAAAGTACTTCCAAATCCGAAAACATATACTAGATTACTCTTTTTGGAAAAATAAACTCTTGTTGTGGATGACCCAATCCAGTGTATGTTTTACAGCCTGTTCCGGAAGCAATTACAAAAACCAAAACCTATCCTCCCCTACATTCAATCACCACATTTGTACAAAGCAAAAAACATACATTTTTTACCCCAAACCCTCTCCCACCTACAAAATCTTACACATTTACGTTGATAAAAACATGAAAGGGATGGGATGCAACCAAGGCATCGAACCAGTTCCTCTCACGGTCTATCTTCTCACAAGAAACGTCATCCGACAACACCAAAATAGCGAACACCGAAAACAATGGAAGATACAGATCTTTGAAGGATAGAGGGGGTCCAAGGTTCATTGATGCACGGTGATGCTTCTCAGCTTGTGAGTGGAGGATGCATGTCTTCGAAGGAAAAAAGGCCAGTGGAGGTGCACAAAACCTGCAAAGGAGTCATGGGAGGGAGGTGTAAAGGAACAGGAGAGGAAGCAACGGAGCAAGTGAAAAATGTAATGAAAGCACTTAAAGTAAACAATTCACGTAGTAGAGAAAAGTTCTTCTATTCCATGAATGAAGAATAGTAAGAAATTTCATAAAAATGAACGCTACAATACAGGAAAAAGCTGTTTTCCAAAATAGGGGCACAACGTAACAAAGAGAAATGCAAACAGAGAGAGAAGCAATCATAACAGACCAGAATAATATCCTCCCTCTCTCCTAAACGGTTATTGCCTTTATACTAATGAATAACCCACTCAAAATCTTTGGTAAAGCAAATACAGGAGCTTGAGTTAAAGCCTCCTTTAATTTTGCAAAAGCCCGAGGAGCCTCCTCTTGCCAATGGAAATTATCTTTCTTTAAGAGCTCCGTTAATGGTCCCGCAAGAGCTGTATATCCCTTTATAAACCTTCGATAATAACCTGAAAGGCCCAAAAACCCTCTCAATTGTCTCACATTTGTAGGAACAGGCCAAGCCAATATAGCTTGTATCTTGTTGTTTTCCATATCAATGCCTTTGCCAGAAACTGTGTGTCCTAAATATTCGACTTGGTGTTGACCAAACGAACACTTAGAGAGCTTGGCATAAAGCTTATTTTCCTGCAACAACTGTAAGACCATCTCAAGGTGTTGTAAATGGGTCATCCAAGTGGGGCTATAGACCAATATATCATCAAAAAACACCAGAACACATTTTCTAGACAGCTTGTTGAACACGTCATTCATCAAACATTGAAAAGTTGTCGGGGCATTTGTTAACCCAAATGGCATAACCAGCCATTCATATAGACCCTGATGAGTGCGGAAAGCGGTTTTATGCCTATCTTCCTCCTTTACTAAAATTTGATGATAGCCTGAGCGAAGATCCAATTTGGAAAAGTATTGGGCACCATGAAGCTCATCAATCAATTCATCAATTGTGGGAATAAGGAAGCTATCTTTCACTGTTATAGCATTTAAGGCCCTATAATCTGTGCAAAACCTCCAAGTTCCATCTTTCTTTTTCACCAAAATGATAGGGGAAGAGAAAGGACTATTGCTTGGAACAATAATACCTTCCTGCAACATATCTTGGACCATTTTTTCAATCTGTTGTTTCTGACTAAAAGGATGCCGATAGGATTTAACTTTAACAGGATTAGCACCATGTATGAGAGGTATCACATGATTGTGGGATCTGGGAGGAGGTAAAGCAGAGGGAACATCAAACACTTATTGATATGTGTGCAGCAACAAGGCTATTTCTGGCTCCACATCAGCAGGCAGCTCGAGAAATTGATCTTGAAGAACTCTGGGAAACTGAATATGTAAGGAATACATCTCAGCAATGGAATTTGTGGTATGCAGTCTTTTTAAATGATGAAATTGAGCCTGAGTAGGAAGCTTGATATGATCTCCATGTAGAGTAACAAATTGACCATTCAACAGAAATTTCAATGTCAAGGTGCTATAGTCAGAAATATGGGCTCCCAAAGTGGCCAGCCATGACGCACCAAGGACTAAATTAGCTCCTGATATGGGAAGTAAGTATACTGGCAGCATTAATGAGTGTGATTGGATGGTGACCTCGAGATCTTTGATGAATCCTTCAATAACTAAAGTGCTACCATTGCCTACCAAGACATTGAAATTATGTATTGGTTCGATCGGTAAATTCAGATAATTGGAAATCCTTGGTTGTAGGAAGTTATCTGAACTCCCACTATCTAGAAGAATTTGAATAGGCAACCCATTGAGAATTCCTTGAAATCTCATTGTTCCAATCCCAGCAGAGCCCTTTAAGGCATTAAATGACAAATGGGGTTCACACACAGGTGGAGTCTCATCCACTGCATATTCAACAGAAGAGTTGGATTGATCAGTAACATCCAGTTCCTCCTCTAGTTGCAGCCATAGGTACTGTTTATTGAGGTACCTATGAGAGGGAGTGAATTTCTCATCACACGTGAAGCATAGGCCTTTCTCCTTTCGTAATTGCATTTCAGCGGGAGACATAGGATATAGGAAGTAGGAGCCTTTAAAAGTAAAAGTGATAGTATGGTTAAGAAAGGTATTAGACTGTTAGTTCATGAAAAAGAGAGTAAAAAAGTGAAAATGAGATGGTGTGGTAGTGTAAAATTGTGTTAGCTAGTCCATTAAAAGAAGGGTGAAAAAACTGGTACGTTTAAAACCCATTTTTCTTTTGAAAGAAAAAAAAAACTCAACTCAGTTGCCTCGGTTTCTAAAAATCATGCTCCTTTCTTTCTATCAAACTCAAACATTCTCCATTTAACTCAACCATGTTATTCTCTTTATCATTTGATTCTCATCTTCTCTGGAATCAGAGGCCACCTTTGGGTTCAAGGTGGAGTCCAAAGTCCTCCTCGAATCAACCTGAAAAAAATCTTTATTCTCGTAAATGAAAAGTCTAACTTTCGTCTTCTCTAGAATCAGAGGCCACCTTTGGGTTCATGGTGTAGTCCAAAGTCCTCCTCGAATCAACCCAAAAAAAATCTTTATTCTCGTAAATGAAAAGTCTAACTTTCGTCTCCTTTTTTGTTTTTAGGTGTTTATTTTTTCTTGGATCATGATCAAAGTCTCATTCTTCTTTCTGTTCTTGTGTTTTGGGCTTCTCTAGGTTGAATTGGGGGGTTTGGGTGCTCAAATCCCCTTGGAGTTTTCTTGTATTCAAGTTTTGTCTATGTTCAAGGTAAAGGAAGCTAGGGTTTGTTGTAGTTTTTAAATGAACTGCTTATCTTGGTCTTTAATGGTGTTTTGGTGTGTTGAATTGATAAGTGCATGTGAAATTGTGGTAGTATGTGTTCTCTGATTTTGGATGCTGAGAGCAAGTGAAAATCTGCTATTTTTGCTTAAATGAAAGAAGTCTAGCTCAAGCGAAAATAACCAAAATTCCAATTTGCTCTCTGTTTGAGTTTTAACTCAAGTGAGAATCTTTAACTTAAGTGATAGCCCCTATCACTCAAATGAGAATCTTTAGCTTAAGCGAGAGCCTCTGTCTCTTAAGAAAGAATCTCTAGCTCAAGCGAGAATCTCTAGCGAGAATCTCTAGCTTAGGCGAGAATGCTTCAGAGTTTTAATTCCTTATTTTTAACCTATGATTAACTGAGTGAATTTTAAAAATATGATATATGAAGCTATGCATGAATGATGTTCGTATTTTAAGACTTGACTTGATATGTTGTTGTAAAATATGGGATTATTTGATATTTGGAATTTGAGATAAAATTATTGATATGTGGATATAAAAACGTGATTAAGGATGTATATGATTGTGAAAGTATTGTTGTGAAACTGTGATGATAATTGGTTTGTTAATATATACGAGCATTTTATGTGTTTGAAGTAATTCCATGGGTTTCATGGCGAGATTTTATGGTGGTGTTATTTTAGTGTATGCATTGGATTATGTATTCAAGTAAGGTGACATCCTAAAACTCTAATGACCATTCACACTCAAATAGAGTATAATGGTTCATGTGGTGAGAGTAGCAAGAGGTCTTAGTCTAAGGCAGGATAATGGCCTAAATGATCATGGATTAACCTTGTGTATGGTACCATTGGCAATGCCACTGTAGAGCAATAGAGGCCACCATAAGTGTAAGTCTCCAATGATTCCAATTCCAAATGCATGTATTTGGATAATTGAGTTTAGTGTCAACTGTCTGTTTTTAGTTATGTTAATTATTTGTAGTTACCCATGTATGACTCATAAATGATATGATTTAAATGGTCTTAGGATAACTCTTTTGTATACTAGCTTACCCTTGCACTTTGTGATCTTTTGTTTTGTTCTTCTTTTGCGATGATCATCATTCTGGTGGGAGTAGATGAAGATGTAGGTTTAGAGGTACCTTTGAAGGATGAAAAGTTCGTAGTTAGAGTTGTAAGATTGCAACGAATGTATGAGTGGTTAGTAAGTTCAGTATACGATACCTTTGCAAGTTTAGTGTTGTTATATAAATGAGATATTTTTATAGTCTAAAATCTTAAAGGATTTTATTAATATATTTTTTATTCCGTTAATCTATCTTTGAATATTATTATGAAGTATCTTATTTCATTAGTTTTATACTACTAAAATGGGATGTTACAGTATTGATATTAAAATATGAATTGTATCGATAAAAGTTAGATGGTGTGGGGGAATGAAAATTCTCACAAATGAGCCCATTTTTTGTTTTTATCACTTTAATTAATCAATTATTTTAACTTTTTTAAATTATTAGAGAAAACAATTTCACTCCTTTTTATTTATGATATTTTTTTAGACATTTTTTATTATTCCGGACGAAATTTGGTGTTAATAAAGTGATTTGTCCCTTGATCTTAAATGATGCTTAGTAAGAACCACACTTGTATTTATTTGATTTTCTTGTTTTTTTTTCTCTCAAATAAAAGAATTTGAAACAAAACAAATTATATATTTTTTCGATTTGCTTTGGTTATTGTGGATTGTTGTGAAAACAAATAAAACTATTACCTATTTGTGAAGAAGAGTTCAAAAGTGTGACCCTCTTAGGATTTTCTTTTTTAAGAGTTCTCTAGAGTTTTGTTTTAACACTTCTTTTCTATTCTTTTCTATTATACTCTTTTAATTACCAATCTTTTTGTTTTCAATTTTCACTTTCATTTTTATTTCATCCTCCCTCACTTGATGAGGTGTGAGAGGAATTATAATTATTTTACTTCCTTTATAAAAAAAGTGATTTTATTGGTGTAGCCATCATGTATAGATTTATGGTATACTGTCATGGCCTATCATGTATGGTATGTCCAATTTTCATAGGAATAATGTGACAACGTTTTTTTCATTATAATTGCCTATAGACATGTGTATACGAACTTAGTCTTTGACTATTATACCATCATCTTTAATTTATTAAAGTTTACAAGATTTTGGATAAGGTTTAACAATCAAGGCTAACCTTTCTACCAACCTTGAACTATAACAATTGCAACTAGAGTCATTATCCACCATAACAAAACAAGTGTTTTAAAAAAAATTACATCTCGTATTGAAGAGGTTATCACAATATGGTTGTTTTAATTCAATTGATTGGCTTCCATAAACCTTCGCACCTATAATAACTCATCTTTACAATGCATGATTTCCTCAAAATTTAAAACCTCTTATTCATTAGGTGAAAAATAAGAGTTATCCTAGCTTCCTATATCTTTGTCTTTCAAAACCATGGTTCTTCGTTGATGACACTTAGAAAAATAGTGTCCTATTTCATTGACCTCATCAAAATAACTCCATTTTCTATTTATACTCTTTTACACCCATATCTTTGTTAAAGTCTTTGGAGTTTATCCATCAATTCTTTATCATAATAAGAGGACACATGACACTTTCTTAGGACAACTCTAAGTTTGTTCCAATAATGCTTATGGGGATCATGATGTATCATAAGGTTTCTGACTAGAGATATCCAACAATACATTAAAGGTCCTTGAAAACTTAGAGTAGGCAGGGACACTTTTCTTTCTTGATCTACTTGGTGGCACTCGAAGATTTGTTCCACCTTGATCTCTCAATTCAAGTATTCTTCTACATTTTCTTTTCCATAAATGAGGGAAGGTCTACCTTAGGTTCTTCAAGAAAGGTAGGTTTTTTAGGCTTTGTAGTCTGGGTTGTTATTAATATTAGTCAATATTGTGATGATAATTAAACACCTCTTCACTGTAGGGATCATCATGATATTCTCTCCACTTATTGGACCCCTTTCCATGTTTGCTTTTATGTCTTTCTTTATTCTCATGAAGTGAGTAAACATATCCCTAAGCTCTGCTATTTCGTTTTTTTGTATTTTGGAGTTTATCTCTCATATGTTCTCCCTCTCGATGATGTATACTAGAATGATGTGTATGACCACTCATTTTTTATCCAAAAAATGATTTCATAAAGAGTTAAAAAAAATTCACAAATGGTTTTTGATTTTGAGTGAATTTTTATAGAAAGAAAATGTGTTAAAAGTTTACTAAGTACATTCTCAAGAAAGAGAGGTGGTTCACTAGTGGACATATTAAGAACCAAGTCTTTTCTAGGTAGATTCTTACCCAGACCACTTTCATAGAATTTTTTAATAAAGAAAAAAAAAACTTCAAATGATTTTTCCAAATGTGTGTACATGAACTCTTAAAGGTCAAAAGAAGGTCCATTATTTCTTTATTTGAGAGATTAAATCCTAATTTGCCACGAAAACCTAAAAGTTAAAAGAAAGAAAAATATAAAGTTCAAGTAATGATATCTCAAATAAAGCAATAAAATCTAGACAAAGTCTTAAAGTTTGGCTAAGGAGATGAAATTGCACCAACGATATTTTTTTAAAGTCACCAAAGCAAAGAAAATGCAAGAAAAATTACAAAAACAATTCCAACAAAATTTTAAGACAAAATGAAATTTAACACAAATGAATTCATGGTATCAGAATATTTATGCTATGGAAATGTGGATTTGTGATGGAAAATTTCGTTGTTAATTCACTTTATGTCTTTCACTTTGATTTTCTTGTTTCAAATGTAATGGTTTTGGTCCAAGTCTTCCTTTCAAGTGTTTGGCTTTAACAATTGTGTTTATTTTCCTTCAAAGTCACTCTTCAGTGCAAGCTTTCTTCTAACTTAACTTCCAACAACTAATATGCTACCTTAGAAAGTGTTGAATTTCAAACAAGATGCTTAAAGGTAAATTTAGTTAATCTTCAAACACTTTGAGAATAAGGAGTCAAAAACCGAAAAATACACAATTTGAAAAGCTAGAACATCAATGGAAGGATTAAATTATAAAACTCAAGAAAATATGAGAAAAGGTAATGAACAAAATTAAGACAAATTTAGAAGTAAGCTCACAAAAGGAACCTAATGATAACTTTAGAATATGAGGACTAAAACACAATAAGAAATGCAAGTTAAATCAATAACGTACATTACAAAAATAATTGTTTTTAGTGGGGTTATATTTGGCGTTTCTGGAGGTTTTAACCCCAACTAATGGATCCGGGGTTTGTAATTCCCCTAGAGGAACCAGTGTGGCTAACAGATTACTGGGGGGGGGGTTAGCAACTCCTGGAAAAACACAACTTACTTGGAGTTTTCGAACCTCCGCTACTGCTTGAGGTTTTTGAAACCCCTGCAAGTGCTTGTTTTTTTTGAAAGCCCCGCTATTGCCTGAAGTTTTCTGAAACCATCACTATTGCCTGAGGTTTTTTGAAACTCCCGTTATTGCTTGAGGTTTTTTGAAACCCCTGCAACTGCCTGGGGTTTTTGAAACCCCCACCACTGCCTTCACGTGATCAGTATTATACTGTATTAGATTGTCTAAACATTTCATAATAAGATTTATTAAACTGGACATTGTTATATCATAGTTTGTTTCATTAATTTTGTAATATTTTATGTTTCTAATTATTTTGAAAAGTTGAAACATTCACAAAAAAAAAGTACTTTTAAAGAAAAATTACTAAAACATTATTAGATAACCCTCTAAAAATGGTACCAAACACTTCAATGCCATCAAAACACTTACATTTACAAATTAAACATGTTCTAATGAAGATGGAAGGCTTAACCCTAATGCAAAACAAGAAAGAAAGAAATTGTTTACATTACAACAAAATTATTTATACAAATTAATCCAATTTATTTCCAATGTCTCTAACCTCTCTTCTACAAGTATGAAGAATCCAGATTTATAGGGTAAAGATCTGATGCATTCATGAAAATAGTTCATGCCTTTGCCAACAACAAATTGTCGAGATAACTTAAATAAACAATCTAGTAGAATTTCCAATAATAAACTTGTAATTAATTAGTACACTGTAAACTTAGAAAGCTAAGAAAATGAATTTAGGAGCCTTTTGGAAATCAACCATCGTATAAGAGATAATAAAAGTAAGAAAAGGGCATAACTTTTTTCAAAGAATCGTGTAATTTCTTGAAATGGTTACTTGCCTAGCTACATCAAGAGCAAAACGTAGAATTTTATACGGGGACAAACACCATTTCTTTGTAGATAGCTTGTCAGATCACCTTGAAAAAAGTTTATATAATCAAAGAAAAGTGAGTTAGATATAATCATACGAGAAACTTACTCTCTGAGGATAAAGAGGGATAGAAAGGGTAAACTTATCTTAGCTTGGTACTCAGACACAATCATCATAGGTACATTTTGGGTTACAACTCTAACAAATTAGACCAAATTGGGATGTCACACCCTTTTTAATAATGTGAGCTCATGTTTGAAAGCATTTCTGAGTGAACTATTGATATTGTGAAAAATTAGAGCCAAGATTGAGTAAGAAAGTAAACAAAAAAAATAGTTTGGGCCATCTTCGAGACCAAAAATCAAAGTGAAAAGTAATGACATATGCAGTAAGACAGGATCTGTATAACTGTCCTTGTCAAGTATCTTCAATGTAACCTTTGTGCCATTCCATTTAGCTACTTGACATGTTTCCTGCAAATAGACGGATCAAACAACAATGAAGAACTATACAAACAAGTTTAAGACACATTATAAATGTCAGATTTTTATGGCTCTGTGAAATTGATCACACAACACAAAGCATCATTAGGTACCAACAATTAAAAATGAAAGATCGGGGAAAAAGAATAAAAAATAATACCTCTAAGCTTTTTATCCAAGTCGTGCATAAATTCAAACAAAAAGAACAACATAGCGATAACACCACACCTTTAAAAATGCATTTGCAAACCAAAATCACTGACCTTTTGATTAATAGTAACATGAGTCACAATATTAATAGCAACAACCAGTGATGCTTAAATATAACATGATATTAATCTATAAATAGTCAAAGAAGGGAAAAAAGAATTTGGTTCCAAACCTGGCTAAGAAAAAAAGTATACCTTAATGTTTGGTTTTTCTACTTTAGGAATTTTCCTATACCTGTTATTAATCCTCTAGTTCCTATCCTTACAACCAAAGCATCAATTTTCTCTCCTAAGTCTCTGCAGATCTCAGGGCTCATTGTCTCACAATGAATCTACATACAGAAAATGAAAATGTTTTAGAATATCTTATAATTAGTCTCCAACAATGACAAGCTCTGCCAATACCATTTACAACGCAAGGTTCAAAAGTTAGCACGATAATTCATAAACTAAATTTAATACAAACAGATATAATAAAAACCAGCTCTATATCCCTCTACTGCCTCAACAATTGCAAGGAAATTTACATAAAGTTAATTATATTACATTTCAGTAAAAAAATTACCTGAATTAGCTAACATATAAGCAACATAATAGATATCATATTTAAGGGCATTACCTTGCAAGTAACATGAGCCAAACTCCCAAAAAGACTAGTGACCATTAAGTGTACTGCTTTTAGGTCCTTAAAATTTTGGAATTCTGGGACTACAATGTATTTAAAAAAAAATTGGCGTAGGAATTAAACTATAAAGATATAGAGTATGCATAAAATCTGATTAAATCTTGTTATCATTATATATCTCTCAAAGTAGAAACAGACCCATGGTTTGTGTAAGTAAATTCAAAACATATACGAGGCAACAACAATGTGGAAGACCTATAATTAATTATTACTACTATTATAATAATAATAATAATAATAATAATTTTATTATTATTATTATTATTATAATGTGGAAGACACAACAATGTGAACAAAAAGTTGACACACGACCATCATAAAGAGCTTTTGACCTTAAATAATATTATAAGCACACTTGGCATTGTTTGAATGCTTAATTTAAAGACTTACGATTTAATCCAATTTCATGCTACTTGTAATAAAAATATAATTGATAAAGCAACTTCTCAAAACAAGAAAAAAATCATTAGGTAAATGTATATTGTACCCATAACCCTCTGTTCATAATTTGAATGGCCATAGATTGATTCATGCACGGGAAAGATTGACTTGTAACTCTTCTAAACTAAATTTGGCTTACGAACAAAACTAAATGTAATGGTTTTCACTTTTCTTCTTTCTTGTAGCAAAGTTGATTGGTCCAATTTTTATTGACATTCTTTTTGTCTCATAGCAAAAGAAAATTAAACATATATATATATATATATATATATATATATATATATATATATATATATATATATATATATTTGTGTTAGTATAGAAATCGAACACTGCTAGTAACATGTACTTAAAACATTCAGAAACTATTTTGCTTCCGCTGTTTCACACTAAACATAAATACCTTGATGATAACTCTTTTGACTCCTTGCAAACCTCAGCAACAACATCTATTAGAAAAAACATCATCACCTCAATCATATTTTATCATAAACCAAAAAATAAGAAAAAATATGACATCAAAATTCTTGCATCTAGTTGTAATTAGAAACAATTAATAGCAAGATCATGCCCAATCACCTAATTATGCTATTATGCAAGTACCCAAACCTGATTGGGAACATAATTAGGAACTTATTCCTTAAACCTATTATGTTGCACCATATAAAATGAATCAAGTGCATATAGCTTTGTCCAAAGGTCCAAAATCAAGTAGCAGGTTTAAGATACATTCCAGAGTTGAATGTGAATCAAGTGATAGGTTTAAGATACCTTCCAGAGTGTAAACTGTAAAATGAAATTAATGCATATAGCTCTGCCCAAATTAAAGGATCCAATATTCTCATTTTCATGCTCTAATTCCAAAAACAGAAAAAAAGTGCATTTATATAAGAAAGAAAGAAGACACAGATAAACCATGAAAGCGCACACAATTAAAATTGAAGCAGCCATGAACATGCGAAGGAGCTCCGAACTAGCGAACCAACCACGAACCACCGAAGCAACAACAAACCCGTGACACAAAGACTAGAGGCATCGAACGTGCAAAGTAGCTGGTCTCAAGGGCACCGTAGATCTTGAAGGAAAATGCACTACTTGAGAACAAATCTCTGCAAAAACAAGCACCTCATTGTGAGCTTGAGAGTTGGGCAATATAAGCACATACAACTATTGTATTCAATTGGAATTAAGAATAAAATTTCACTAAAATATGCTTCACAATACAAGTCATAAGACAACTAGAAAAGCAAGCAAGTGCTTCTAATAATGTAGAATGTAGTGTGGGTTGTTCTATTTTTTTGTTTTTCTTTTATATGGTTAAACCTATGTTATTTTCTTTCTTTCCTCATATTTTTCTTGATGTTGCCAGACTATGAGACCATGCATTTCATTTTTTTTACTCACGATAATTGGCATTATTATATTTTTATTTTAGTTTATTTTTATGTTTATAATTATTTTATTTTTGGATTTTATTTGATATTTTAGATTTTATTCAATAAAAGTGCTTGGATTTATTTTTAATTAAACCAAGAAATATTTTGTACTTTGTACCTTTATTAGTAATAATCCATTAAATTTAAATTACATTAGTCCTTGTGGGAGACAATATCTGGACTTGTCCACTATATTACTTGTATGATTTGACCATTATATTTAAATTACACTAACCCTTGTGGGAGACGATATTTGTACTTGTCCACTATATTACTTGTACGATTTGGTACACTTGCCAACACGTAACAAGTTTTTGGCGTTGTTGCTTGGGACTATAGTTTGGTTTTGGGACTATAGTTTGGTTTAGTTTAATTGTGTTTGTTTACTTATTTAGTTTTTTTTATTATTATTTCAAAACGAAAAAAATTATGTCTTTATTGTTCTACATTTTTCAACATGCTCCTTATAGTTTTCTTTACTGTGTATGAAACGAGGGTTCCAACTAATCAATTACTCTATGATTCAAAGATTGAAAAAATAGCTCAAAGAAATAACAGTATCAGGAGAATACTATTCAAGGAAGCACAATAAGTTTCCTTTACAATTGTAGATAGTACAACATATTATCTCTAATCACTCACATATCCAACCATTAGATCACGAAGAAGAGGTGGACATTGCATGAGCAGGTGAAGGACAACGTACTTTGGGAGACTATGCCATATTCATGGGCCCACTCAATTTTAACATTGTTGCCAAGCCTACAATAGTTGCACCAAATATGGAGATGAAGAATACCCTTATACATTTGGTGCAGAGTAATCAATTTCCTGGGTTATCAAATGAAAACCCATATAATCACTTGGCCACATTTTTGGAAATCTACAACACGGTGAAAATAAACCAGGTATCTGACAATGTTATTCGCTTGAGTTTGTTTCCTTTTTCTTGGCAGAACATGCAAAGGTATGGCTGCACTCTTTCCCTGAATATAGCGTGACAAAATTGGATGATTTAGTTTAGAAATTTCTTCAAAAATTCTTCCCTCAGTCTAAGGTTAATCAGGGAAAGAGTGCAGCAATACCTTTGCATGTCCTGCCAAAGAATTGGATGATGCATATGCATGGGTTTGATGATCCAACCCAAATTAACATCTTTCTGTAAGGACTTAGATCACAAACTAAGTTAGAGACAGGTTTATAGTTGCAGTTAAATATATGCATGTTTCAAAAATACAAGCCTTATTACATTACATTACACACATGATCCTTCTCTTCATGATTTTGTGCGTAAACATAAATTTTCTAAAATTTATACAATCTTATATTCCGTGCTAAGATATTTTTATTTATGATTTATATTTTCTTATTGTGTTTTAGTTCAAATATTTCCATATCGATTTATATTTCTTTCATTATGTTTCAATTTGAGTTAATTTATATATGAATTTGGCACTTTTATTATTTTGATTATGTATATTAATGTTAAATTCACCTTAATTTAGTTTGTTTTGCAGTTTTCAGCACCAAAAGAGAGTCAAAGAAGAAAAAAAAACTGGATGAAATTCAAGCAATTCTAGGTAAAGCTATTATTGGTGCGGCTGAGTGGCAAAATTGAGGTTGAACCACAAAGAGCAAACCCAGTGAAACCGGAAACCTCAAGCACTACACCTAAGGCTAAGCCATGAAGACTCTTTCTCCTAGAAGTTATCTTAGGAGCTAAGCACCAAAGCATGTGACTAGGCCATAAAAGCAATTCCACATAGGAAGGAAACCTTTATGTTAAGCCACAAGTGCACTGTTAAGCATTATCCTGGACAATTTATAAAAATAGAGTTATACCCTTGTTTTAGATAAACTTTATAAAGACTTTTTTGGGAGACAATTTAGATACGTTTTAGAGAGATTTTGTAAACATTGTTCTTTGCACATATTGAATATTCTTATAAAGCATAATATGCACATATACGGTACGAGTATCGAATATGACATGTGTCTGATACAACGATTCATCCGATCTTAAAAAATACAGGATACGACACGTTTCTGATACAACAATTTATTTTATTTAAAAAAATGTTATAATAATTTATTTTAAATCATACCATAATTAAAATATTATTAATAATTATTATATAAATTAAATACGCTAAATATATTAAACTCAATATATAATTATTTTGAAATTATATGAGTAACAAAAATTTTAAACTATTGTCGTGTATTATAGATAGTTAATAGCTATTGTGTTTTTTGAATTTTGTTATACATATGGATATTTAGTTTTATAGTTTAATTTTTTTTTTAAATTATTGTAATATTTTATTAGTTGTTAACAAATTATTATTAATATTTTAAAATTTAACTTGTGTCTTATTTGAAATTATTTTTATTTATTATATTCATTAATTGTAAATTTAATTTAAAGAAAAACATAATGGTAATTAATAAATTTAAAAATATTTAATTCTAAAATAATTAATTAAAATATTTATTAAAAAAATTAAAAAAAAAATAATTTCAAATTAAAAATCATAATTGTTAATATTAAAGAAAAAAAGTATTAAAAAAGATAAAATAAAAACTTAAAAAAAAATAAATTTAATTAACAAATATTGTAACATCCTAGCCGAATATTATTAATTTAAATAAAATAAAGCAAAATAATATTAAATATGTCATTATTATTCAAAGTTCTTTTTCAAAACACGGAAAAATTAAAATCTTACTAAAATGTCTCGAAATTCAAAATAAATGTTTACAAAATAGTCAAATATAGTTTATAAAACTTTCCAAGCTAACCCTTCTCCGGCTCTAAGCGTCACCAGCTCAACCCGAAACAATGTCTGCTCCCGTGTAACGAATTACACGATCATCGTCAAACACACACAAAAAAGGTGAGCTCATGTAACAATATAAACATATAATACATAGAAGTTCACCCCAAATTACTTTATTTCAGTCAATGCTTAAGCAAGAAACCTTATTGCCCTAAGGTTTCCAACCTACAATTTCATGACCATGGACCCAGGATATATATGCTTCCACGAACTTGCCCGCTCGTGGTCCCGCCTCTACGCACCTCCCCGCTCATAGTCCAATTCTACGGACCTTCCCGCCGGTAGTCCAACACACGTGATCCAATAGCTACGAACCTCCCTGCTCACAGCAGCCCTCAAGTGTGAGCACGGAACATATGAACCTCCTCGCTCGTATCCTCACACGAGAGCATCATAATATGATCTTCCTCGCTCATATTATCACGTGTTCACCACCAGTCATGAATCTACCCGCTTATGACACAGTCAAGCACCTACTGGTCCAAGTCCACACGCAACACATTAAAACGAAATTAAGAAAAACACACTGCCCTATACAAGATACACACTCAAGCTGGTCTTTAGGGATTCTAATGCTTCCACGAACCTGTCCGCTCGTGGTCCAACTCTAAGAACCTCCCTGCTCGTAGTCTAACTCTATGGACTTCCTCGCCCGTAGTCCAACACGCGTGGTCCATCCAGCTACGAACCTCCCCGCTTTCAACAACTCTCAAGTGTGAGCACGGAACATACAAACCTCCTTGCTCGTATCCTCACACGAGAGTATTATTAATATGAACCTTCCCTCTCATATTAACCATGTGTTCCATCACCAATCACGAACCTACTTGCTCGTGATACGGTCAAGCATATCCCAGACAAGGACCAACACAACAAGCCATGCAAAACATATCACAAATGCACCCTACCATCGCACCATCGCCTGGCGCAGCCTAAGCGCCGCCAGTTGAAATGGAATTGTAGACCATTTGGCAGTTTCATAACACCATTGGATGCCACGACACATAAGGTTTCCTTATTTCTTACTATCGCTTGGCGGTTCACTCTGCACCGCCAGGCGCTACACCTAGTAATGTGACACTACTGGTTTTAGGTACTTTAATTAAGTTCCTAGCATCTAACAATTCAATTTTCAAATATCCAGAAACCAAAATACACATTCATATACTTCATATACTCAAATTTACAACATCACAGCTCATATGCATCATTCAAATATAAGAAACATCTATCATTTTATAAATTCATATAAAACCATCAAAATAAAGTGTTATACCCAACATAATCCTAGACAACCAAACAATATACAAACCAAGAAAAAAAAATAACATTGCCCAAAATATTGCATGGACAATAAAATAGTAATAATTATAATAATAAAAATAACAACAACAACAACAACAATAATAATAGTAATAATAAAATGAAACAATAAAAATAAAAATAAAAATAACAATAAAATAAAATGAAACAATAATAATAAAATAATAATACTAATAAGATAAAATAATAAAATAATAATAATAATAACTAAATAAGACACTAATAATGAAACAATAATAATGATAATAAAATCATAAATAAAATAAAATAATGATAAAAATAATAATGATAATAAAATAATATAATAATAATCATAGTAAAATAAAATAATAATAATAATAATAAAATAAAACAATAAAATAAAAATAATAATGAAATGAAACAATAATAATAAAACAATAATATTAATAAGATAAAATAATAATAATAATAATAATAATTAAATAAAACAATAATAATGAAAAAATAATAATAAATAAAATTAAATAATGATAATAAAATAATATAATAATAACCGTAATAAAATAATAATAATAATAATAATAATAATAGTAATAATAGTAATAATAAAAAAAATTAAAATAATAATAATAATAGTAAAATAAAATAAGAATAAGAATAATATTAATAACAATAAAATATAAATAATAATATAAATAACAATAATAATAATTATAATACTAATAATAATAATAGTAAAATAATAATAATAATAATAATAAGAATAAGAATAATTATAATGATAATAGTAATAATAATATTATTAAAATAAATTAATAATAATATTATTAAGGAAAATAATAATAATAATAATAGTAATAATAATAATAATAATAATAATAGAAATAATAATAATGATAAGAATAATAATAACAATAATAGTAGTAAAATAAAAGAATAATAATAATAATAATAATAATAATAATAATAATAATAATAATAATAAATGTGTCGTATTTAAAAGAAGAATTTTAAATGCCCACCCTAAAAGTTGAATGCAACTAAAGCCAATTAATTAAATACCAACCCAAATTAATAAAATCACAATCCTCATTTATAAACCACTTTCTATGACTATTCCCTTACCCTCTTATATAATATATTAAAAATTACTAATTATACCACATCCTAATTTTTTAAGAAAACCTAACCTATTATTCTAAAACCTTAATTGCAGCATACCAAAAGTTAAGTTACTACTAAAGCAACTGTCGCGAGGCGGTTTCTGCGCATAAACCTAGAAACGTGATTTTCAACATGAAAAGAAAGAGGATAGACACCATCGGCATGCATCATATAAAAACACATAATCAAACAACGTAGCACATAGTGTAGCTCCCCTTACCTGGTTCTCCTTGCTCAAATGAAAAATGCTAGAGTCCTCTTTCACCACAACCGATCAAACTCGTATTCCTTCCCTCACCCTTGTAGAAACGACCCCTCGTGTCCTTGGTTCAGCCTCTTTGTGTGCAGATTACTCTCCTCCAGCCCCACAAGTTTAAAGTCTCAAAAACTCACCTTATCACCCTTCACTCTCTTCTTAACTAGGCCTTAATTAGGAGTGATGATGGGAAAATGAAAATTAATAAAAGTTTAATTGATGAACATTCAAGGGCCATTAATAGGTAGTTTCCTAACCCTTCCATCTACTCAGCTAGAATTTCTGACCCTTCCCATCCATGCCAAAAACAATTTTAGCAAAAAGGAACCTTATTTTGCTTAAGTTAAGGTTCAAACACAACCATCCAATTTCAAAGTAAATGCACAACCAATTAAACCAACTCATGTTTCATGATAACTCCTATAATTCTAGGATTATATTATCACTCATCATGATCAATCATAATATCAAAATAATATGCAATTAAAATAACACAATTTGTCATACACAAGACTCAAACCCAAGTCCTTCCAACATAAGGAAGTACTCTCAACCATTTGAACTAGTATAATTTCACGTTATAATAGCCAACATTAAATGTCATAAAGGCTCCCACTACTTGTATTTATTAAAGAATTATTTAAATTCCTCGAGTCTTACAAATATGTTTTTACTTATTGTTAGTATTGTGTATTTGGTTGTTAATATAAAGGTAGTAATGTTAACAAAAATAAAATAAAAATCTCGTAATAAATAAAAGAAAAATTGAATTGAGATATTAATAAAATATGTGCACTAGTGATACCAAGAATTCTATGAATTGCATTTGAATGCATGATGCGAATTTTGAATGAATAAGGACGAATTCATGTCAAGTACGTATTGGATACGGACATGCAATGTAGATCCACGTATCCATGCATTAATGAGCATGACTATTCAAAGCATTGTTTATGCTCATTATAAGGAGCTAAGCCTCTATTAGGATTAAGTGGGAATTGATTCCAAGTTGTGGTCCAACTGATTCTCCCTTTACTTTTAGATTCTAAGAATAAATCTAAGGCTCTAGCTGATTATATAGTCCAAATATTAATGAAAGTGATTCATTCAACTAGTCCCTAAGGAATCATACTGAAGTTTGATGATCTTAGGCTCTAGGTGCCAAGAATGAACCTAAAGTTTCATTTAAGAGTACTCCCAGGACATGAACAATTACATCTTTATAAATAATAATTGGATTGATATAAGAGAGGTGGTTGTTATCACTTGAACCAAGGTTTAAGATAAGAATAAGAGAAGGGAACACTTAAGAAGATAACACTCTCATAGCTGAAAAAAATTGTATATTACTAAAAAAGTTTCCCCCTTTACATATGTGGGGAAGTCCTCTTATTTAGCATAGGAAAAGTACCTAGAGGTAAGTACAATGCATTCTAGAACCCATGGCTATAAGGAAGATGGCTACCCTAGCCTTAAAGGTTAAGTGTGTGCCTATCTACTTCTAAAAGGTCAAAGATTACCTTTCTTGACTTTTAGGTCAGCCACAAGATGTTGGCCCAAGGTTTAAAGTTCCTCTCCTCCAAAAAAAAGTTTCCATCATGAAAAAGAAGATGCTCATGAGAAAACATGGTGTTAGGACTTTGATCCAAAGCTCCTCCCTTCATAAAAGGTTCCAACATAAGACAAAGAGTATCCAAGAGTAAGCTATGTGTTGGGTCATGAGTCCTAAGACTCTTCTCATCCAAAAAGGGTGTCAATATAAATCCATGAGTGTCCAAGAGTAAACCTAGAAAACAAAAAGGAAATAACATGAGTTTAGAATTTATTGAGTTCTAACCTAAATGGAGGCAAGGCTACCACTCTCAAGTATGTTTAGAGTCTTTGTTTAGTCCTTTGGATGTTCATAATTCCTTAGAATTAGTCCTACAAAATTTCACAATTTTTTTCTATGTTTAAACATGAAAAATCGAATTACATGTTGTAGTTCTTCATGTGTTGAATGCTTCTTTTGCTATTAGATCATTACCAAAATTCAAAAATAATTTTATTAGTTTCTATGTCTAGTTCAAGAGATTTAGAACATTTTTCTTCCACTTTCAAGTTGAATCATTTGCTTGAACATGATATATACACTTGCAAGTTGATTTAAAGTTGAAATTGAGCCTAAGTGTGAGTTGTTTGCAAAATTGAGTTGTTACATGTTGGCAAATGTCCCAAATCGTACAAGTAATACAGTGGACAAGTCCATATATCGTCTCCCACTGGGACTAATGTAATTTAAATTTAATTGGTTGTTTACTAATAAAGGTATAAAGTACAAAACATTTGTTGGTTTAATTAAAAATAAATTCAGAATGGAAATGTGAAGAATAAACAAAGATTGGCACAATGAAAATAAATAGCTTGATTGAGAAAAATATAAAATAAAAGCTTCATTGGGATTGGGTTTCATGCATGAAATCAATATGAAAACACTAACAATATATTTCTAATTCCTGACTCTAGTATTCACACCATTATGTAACAAGTCCTAATATCTTAGCGACAAGTCTAAACTTTAATAAGAACCCTAGAACATGTAAGGAATTTCAATTCCTTTAGGTGCCACTTTTGGTCGAGTCTTGAAGCTTCCTTCTCCTATAAAGGAAGGCCTCCAGCCATTGTAAAACTCACTTTTGAATGCTAATGTTATGTTGTGGAGATCATTCCACAACTTACATTTGAAAGTCACTTGCTAGAGCTTCCCTTAGAGACCTCCTCTAACCGTCTTCCTCTAAGATTGACCTAACCTTCTTAGAGTTCTACCTTCACCAATCAAATTCATCACATTGAATCATCATTTATGCTACATTGCTTCCACTACTCATCCATGGAGCTTCCTCGTTCCAGCAAACTCGCAAATGGAGACTCATCATCTATCCTTATAGCCATGACAATTACACACATCTCACAATAGATAGAAAATATTTGGTCGCTATTATATTAGTGAATGCATTTCATTAAATGAAACGTATTCTTTGAAATTTGAATTATACATGCATCCCATTGATTTGATTATGAAATTAATAAAATATTGGGTATGCAAATTATTATTGCATGTAAACTTTTCCTTCATAACTTCATTTTATTCAACATAGACTTGACAAAAATAAAATTTAATTATAAAAATAAATAGAATTTCCACACCAAAATAAATGGTGAATGTAACGTGGCAAGATTTTGAAAAGTAAGAGCAACCACATTTTAATGATTCCACATGATTTCTATATCTCCATTGCCTTAGCATTCATATTTCACTTTCATAAAAAGAAAAGGGAAGATTCAATGTCTTAAAAACTAAGGTCCAATAAATAAGTAGCTACATGCTTTAACTTGAATGTGTGACTCATTGTGCAATGACAATGTCACAAATATATTTGTCTCAATTATTTGTTGGGTGTTTGAGAAATCTCCATGGCAGCTTTGGATATCACATCAAAGGCTTTCTCAATGCACAACTTGAACTTCTGTTCATCAATGAATCCCTTTAGTGTTGTGAAGGTGATTCTCAACACTTTCGCATAGCTCATAATAGTTATGTCTATATTCTGTCAACACACAAAAACATGTAAGAACCTATAAAGTTAGTGGTTTTGATGCATTTTCTTATGTGAATGAATTTAAGTTCCAAAAACAATTGAGTAGTTCAATAAATACCTCAGGTCCACCAGTCACAGTGAAATATAAACCACTTATAGGATGATTTTCTAGAGCCATTTGTTCCATTGGCCCAAAAATGTTGGATATAACAACACTGGAGTTTCCTAGAGTGTTGTAGATGATTTTAGCCACAGCCTAAGGCACCAACATAAAAAAATTAGAACCATTTTTTCTTTTATCAACAATAAGGATGGAATAGATAAAGAAGTCTTTTAACCTTTTACAAAAAGCAAATATACATGTCATAATATTATAAATTACTATACCTCATAAAATTCTTATTATAACTGTTGAAAAAGTTATTATATACATCTTTTATCACTATCATGGGATGGTGCACTTGTACATGATTTTAGACCAATGGAATAGAATATGGCAGAGAAGTTACATTCTAACAATTTAGGGTGATTCTTCATACAATATGGGGTTGTTTTAGGGTTAGATTTTACAAATTAAGAAATGATTTTTGATGTTAAATAGCTAAAGTAATTAAAGAATATAAACTAGTTTATATTTGTTTAACAAACCCTTTTTTTTTTCGAAATAAAACTGATTTATTTTATTGGCAGTTATTCAACCTAGCCTCAAATTATTTTAATAAGGTTTTATGTCTTTTTTTTTTTAGTTTAT
>Ga0214544_1005635_pt1 | contig 24040 bp, 20 predicted proteins | sample CNSS3metaG_FD_160074 | JGI IMG/M metagenome (GOLD analysis project Ga0214544, IMG submission 160074) | Root nodule microbial communities from cowpea collected in UCLA plant growth center, Los Angeles, California, USA - CNSS3 | ecosystem: Host-associated > Plants > Roots > Nodule | place: USA... | reverse complement strand
AAGTGAAAGTAAATATTATTTTATTTAGTGAGCTTGGATAGAAGAAAATTGCATATCCATTTTATCGTTGTTTTATATTCTTTGTATATTGTTTATACAATGACATGAATTGATAGTCATCACATTTAATGACCTTTGAAAATATCCAAGAGTATGTCAGTTAAGTAAGAGTTAAGTCTGGTTTCAATAAGTTGAGATTAAACCAGTGTCAAAGTGTTTGTATTTGGGAAGTCACAGTTTGGTACACTGCGGGATGAAAGGCAGGGACCATGGTGGGGTCTAAGGAAGTTTTACCAAGTAGGTGAATATCTGGATAGTTCAGAATAGCGCCCTGGACTAGGATATTCATAGGCCAAACTTGGGACTATCCGATACCTGCTCGGCATCGCCAAGGTTAGGTAGTGAGTATATATCTCTTTTGTGAGCCGATGAATGGCTAATATTCTCGAGAAAGAAATAATTATGATTGTACCAATATTTTATGAGAAATACTCAACTACCTAATCACTTCCCAAAGCAACTTTTGATGTTCAGATTGGATCATCAGAAGTGGAATATGGATCCATATGTCTGGTAAAACAAGATCAAGTTTGGTGGTTATAGGTCCAAATCTAGGCCCCCGGTGTCTGCATTGTTTGTTGAGTTTATTAAGATTGATATTTAAGGCTTATAAAGACCTCACTCCTTTCATATTTTTTTTCTTTCAATGAGAGTTGTTCGGGATATTATTGGTGGATCTTCTGAAGATTGACTCATGGATAATTTCTATTAATATGTTTAGGAGATATTAAAAATATAGATAATCTTCTATTCTGATGTAGAACTCTTAATATTTTACAAATATATATTTTTGTAATATTTCATGAACAATTATAGAGATATAAACTATATATATGAATATGAAGTTATGTTATTATTAATGTTCTCTCAAGGATAATCTTATGGAAAAAAAAATTATTAATTCCATATCTTTTTATCAAGAAATAATTATTTAGTATAGTAGTCGGGGTGTCACAGAAGTCAACAGAGTATAATGGCTATATCTCAGTTGCTTTGCCTCTTTAAACCTGTTGTTTGGCTATAATGGTCTCTCCCTTTTCGAAGGTCTTTATTCACGAGTTTCCGCTCTAGTAGCATTGCGAAACTCTTTTAGCTATTCCATTTTACACGAACTTTGCAGCTCGAGTTCTAAGTTCATCCATGTCAGCCATATGCTTCTTGCATAAATTGTCTGCAATATGTACAGGCGTGATGAGATGATGTAGTGCTACATTCGAATTAAATTGTGTATATTCAATGCTACCTTGCCAAAGCGTTCTATGAACACCCATAACAATTCATTCTTCTCTTGGCGAATTTTGACCAAGGGCAAATAGGTAAGGTGATAAGGCTTGCTAGTTTCAAATTGTATTCCAAAGTGTGTGACCAATGTCTCAAAGCAATCTATGGAATTGGGAGGAAGATCAGTGAAGTAACATAGAGCTAGTCCATTCAAGGATGTTGCGAAAACACGACAAACGATGGCGTTATCTGATATATACAATCCAACTTGTGTGACAAAGATGTCAAGTTCACCTAGATCTATACTCACATCTATTGGTCCATGGTTAGAACCTTCCAACCTGGAGGAAGCTAGGTCTCCATAATCCATCCACAAAAGGATGACGTCGTGATGTCCTTATCCCTACAGAGGTTTTATTAGTGATGGTATTCACCCGAGATCCTTCCTTCAATGATGTGTCTTCCTCCTCCATCATTCTTTGTCAACGTTATGTCTGGTATGCCGAGAGGATTCTACTAGTTGTCTTTGCATCCTTTAGTTCTCTTTCCTCAAAGTGTTTATCTCCTCTTCATTTTTTTGTCTCATCATTTCTAATTGTCTTTGCATGTCCAACAATGCCACATTCTGACCCCCTTTCATTTTCTTTGTCCACAACATGTCTTCCCAACCTCGACACCATGGTAGGCACTAAATGTTATTGTGTGGAACTGAGTTGTCCTGCAAATTTTGGAATACTCCTGCTACGTTGTCTAATATGTCTTTATATGCATCTTGAATGAATCGTAAGAGGTGGAGGATATCTACAAACACTTTGACGCTGAAGTTAGTTAAGGTGATATAAGTAACCTAGTTTAGTAAAAATATATTTTCAAGATTCACTTTACTTGAAAATGACACACCTTTGTATACTTGTGATCCTTATTAATTATATTGACTTATTTTAGACAAATTAAGATATACTAATAAATGTTAATAAATACCCTGTTGTAATAGTAAACAAACTTGTTATTACCTTTTCTAGACTGACATGATAGTAGTAACTTATACTGACATGAGCATCACTTACACATGATAGTAGTAGCTTGATATGTCATTGTGGTGTTAGACGAGATCATCTCAGTCTTATACAATATAATATATAAAAATAAATCATCTACACAATAAAAAAATTATCTATGATATTATAATTTTTTAATTTTTTGAATTACGAGATGGATGTATGCATATGATTCCTTTAGCTATCAGTTACGAGAGTTAATTATGAAATAATATATATTGAATTAACGACGGTGAATTATGTGTCAATATATAAAAAATTATGATTTAATATTTATTTAAACATAAGTTAAATCTACCAACTCAAAGAATTTAATCCATGTAAGTGGTAAGGTTAATGGAAACTCAACCAACTATAAGATCAAGGAACAAAGTAACAAAAATGAAAAAACCAAAATTGGATTAAGGAAAGAAAATCGAAAAAAAATAAAAAAACACTACCTAGGTTTCCCAACTATAAGTACATCGAAAAGTTTCATACCCTTCAAGCCACCCAAAATTCTCTCAAATTCAATTCATTTTCAAGTGTAAAGAGTGCATGGAAAAACCCTTTTATTTATAGATAGAGAGAAGTTTAGTAAGCCTTCAAGAAATTGGTAAAGAAAGCATATGGAACAATTTTTAAAATGATATGTGGAGGAAGTTATAACTTTGACGTAATAACATGATTATGTACATGAAGTTGCTTAACCTCATCGATCATGAATTAGTTTAAGTGAGTTCATGTATCTTCCCACTTTTTTACACCTGTAACTTTCTAGAAACTTCGAATTTTATAGAAACTTCAACATGGAAACTACTAAAATTTCTAACAACTTCTAAACAATTATAAAATATCATGTCTCGTAATTTCCTCTCCAAGTTCTTTAAGTTCTTTAATAAAATGACAGTAATATAATAATAATAATTATAAATAAACAAATATAATATTTTTAATAAAATGACAGTAATATAGTAATAATAATAAATACACAAATAAAAGATATTAATTTGTGGAAATTGCTAAGAGGTTCTTACTTTTGTCTTCTATTGTAAATCACTTTCTTTGTAACTTTTTATTAAAATTAATTATTTGCTTATATCTTTTTCTTTAAATTCAAATTTAAAGTAAAACTACACAGATGACAAAAATATTTGTGTTTGTGAGTATCTGCAGAACAAATTCGTAATAGGTAATTGTATCCATGAATATTTGTTGTTCGCGGGTAGCAGATAGCAAGTACCGGGTATTTTAATATCTACTTATAAACGGGTTGAGTGCAGATATCATCTATCCATACTCGCGAGTATTCGTTACCCATAAAAAATTAAAATTATGTTTTATTAAGTTAAATTTAATAAAAATTAAATTTTAATTTATATTTTATTAGATTATATTAAATTTAATTTAATTTAAATTTAATTTAAATTTAATTTAATTTTACATTGTTTTGTAATTTTATTTAAATTTAAATTTAAATATTTATAAAATATATTTTTTAAATATTTGTGGGTATCCACGGGTACATGCAAATATTTTTTAAATGGATACCCAACAGGTAGTGGGACGGATATGGAATGAATTTTTTGAAATAAATGGAGAATTGGAAATTAAAAGTGTCTACTAAAACTTTATCCAACAATTACTTATTATATTTTTTCTCTTCAATAGCATGGTGTATTTTGAACTCCAAACTTCCTATTTGTTTTCTTATTCCCCCAACATAATTTATTACACCAATATAATCATTTCTTTATTTTTTATTACCATTATGAATTTTTGTAACTTATGTCCAAAATTATTATTCCAAATATTATATAAACCAAATTTAATTTAATATAATACAATACAAGTTTTACTATATAAAATAACTATTTCTAAAATTACTACAATACTAGGTACATAGTTAAGTTAGTTCAAACAATATCAAAATACTAATACAAAATTAATATTATTAAATAATAACAATTTCTTAAATTTATTGTCAATATCAATTAAATTATACTTAATGAAAATGCCCAATATTTATAGACAGAATACTTAAATAAGAATAATAAATAATAATTTTTAATATATTTAAAAAATATTTATTATATTTTTTTCTGTACTTCTACCTTGTACCTAAACTCTCCTTTAATATAAGTAAACACCAACATCTCCTTTATTATATTTACTAACATCATAAAACACATAAATACACACCAACATTTATGTAGACACCTATTTAAAACTAGTTCTCTGTTGAGAGAAAAAAAAATTAATAATTATATTATTAATAATAATTTATACACAAATTTTACAACAAATAAAGTTAACACTAATTATCAATAGTATTAATATTAACATTAATTATTATTAACTTATAAAAATATTCATTAGGTAAATAAATTTAATTTTCATTTATTACTAATTATTTAATTTTAATATTAAATTTTAATAATAAAAAATTAAATTAAATAGTAATAATAATAATTAATAATAATTATTGTTAATTAAAACTAGTTTTAATAACATTATTTAATATAAATTCTTACTCTAATTATTTTTATTAATTATTAAATTTAAATATTTTTTATTGATTATATTAAATAAAATAATTATGGATTATATATTTAACAAATTAAATCAGTAGAAATTTAGAAATTGAAAAAGGTTTTAAATAAGAAAACTTTGCAAAGAAATCAAGTCTCTGGTCCTTTTACATCAAAAGAGGTTTCTTTCTTCCTGCACCTATAATTAATTTCTGCACTCCCACATTTGAAAATTCTAAATTTACTCTTTTTGAATTAAATTGGTAGCTGTGGGCATTGATTATGTTGGTGTTGTAGTGTTTGTATACATTTGAGAAAGTTGTTCTGTACTTGGTGGTGGTTGTTGGATTTTGGTCAGGTTCGTGCTTCAGTTTTATCTTGTTATTCCAAATAGTTAAATATAAGGTTTCTTTTTTTAGTTTTAATTCACCGATTCCAAATACTACTGGACTCAAATTATTTACAAAGGACTGCTTCCTGCAGCTCCAAATAGTTCTGCTGTATTCTTAAGTGTGTGCATTGAGGGTAATTAAAAAAAGTTACCGTTCGTCCCATGTTTTAAACTAAAAAGTCTGCACCTCCAATTTTTTCACGTTTTGAAACAACAGTAGAACCACTGTTTTTGAACGTCCTCTCCAACGAATATTTTTCTGAAACATTTTAAAATAATATAAGAAATAGTTGCATGTCTATACAAATATAAACAACAAATAAAGACAAAAAAATTTAAAACCTACTCTGAATATGGAGACTCGATTTTAAGACGAAAAGTGAATTAATAAGACAGGATATCTGTAGTATAAAGCAACAAATTAGATGTCGACATTTGTAACATAAAAAACTTATCATATCTCGTACTAGCAATTGACATCCGTAAGGGAAGACAATTTTCTTTTTAAATTATTATCGGATGTCAATATTCGTAAACAGAAAACATTTTAAAATCACTACCAGATATATCGATATTTGATTCGACTAAAGAAAAAAAAAAATTGAATCTGTGGCATATTAATGGTGGCAGTTGTGTATAATAGCGAACTCAGCAAAAGCAATGCAATTCCAGCAAATTAAATGGTGGCAGTAGTGCACATCTTGTCTTATATCTACACATGTACCACATTTTTGAAAAAAAAGTCAAAATTCGATCCTCGAGAGATCGAATTCATAACATGAATTTGTCATTCTACGTTAGAATACCATTCAAAATATAGTTTCCAAAAAATTGAATTTTGAACTATTTTTTTTAAAAGAAAATGGGAATATATATATATATATATATATATATATATATATATTAATTTATGGTTTAATTACTCGGATGATATCCACTTTGGTAGGAGTGTGTCAATTTGGTACCCGCTGAAAAAAAAATGTCAATTGCGTTTTCACTTTTGAAAAAGTGCATCAATCAGGTCCCTTTCAGAAAAAAAATAATTAACGCCGTTAACGGCAGGCCATGTGTCACTCTCACGTTTTTTTTTAATTTTTTTTAATTTTTTTTTGTAAAATTTTTTTTGTTATCATGTGTCAAGTCCCTGTTTTGACACGTGGCAATGTCAGTGTCACGTGGCAGGATAATGCCACGTGGTAGGATAATCGCCTCTATGGCTTTGGCGATGTCAGGTATGTCTCCCTGGGATGATTGCGAAGTCCTACGAGGAGGTGCCATAGTCCACTAGCACACAGAAAATCACTTGGTTAGGCTCGATAAAGACAAGAATTTAACTAAGAACACTCAGAAGACACAGAGAAAGCTAAGCGGACATCCAAGTCCACAGACCTAAGGAATGACCGCTCTAATACCATAAATGTAACGTCCCATTTAATTATTAAACGAAATTAAAGGAAACGTCACACAAACGATAGTGCAGTAGCGTAGTCTTGGGGTCCTTAACCCAACCCTTACAACCTGGGCACACCATGATGCCAACGGAAACCAGATACAAGTCTAACAAAGAGTGTAGGGTAGAAATACATAAAGCGATACATGGGTCATAGCCCTAAAGAAAACATGAAGAAAATAACTCCACTCCAGATGGCTAAGCAGCGAAATCACCATTCCCTTGTTGGCCACGAGAACCTCGCCCATCTGCTCCCATCAATCAAATTGATGATCATCGCAAGAAAGAACAGCCACATACAATACAACCATACAACAAAACGGGTAAGCTAGAGCCAATAACATATTCATCATACAGTCAATTATATTTTCACCATCCCATATCCATACAACAACCAAGCATGTCATGACTCTTCATTCAATACACTACGACTCGACTCGACTCATCCGGATACGTATAACCTGGTCGGATTCCGCGGATGCTTGCACTTGTGGTGGATACCTCTGCTCACCCCCGAGCTATGTGTTACAAGTGTTACAATTAATCAAATTTCCCTCACCACAAGGTTAGCCCTTAATGAATTTCGGGCCTCCTGCTACTCTCATCACAGGAGTCAGTCTACTCTAGGTGAGACTAACTGACGCCTTAGAGTGTCAGGATGTAACCTTACCTTGAATCCTTACCTAGTTATACAGATGGGGCACCACCATGGACACCCACTACCAGAGGCCATGGGATTACGTCCTGACCACTGAAGCGCAACCCCAGAGGTCTCACCTAGAGACCCCAAGGAATTTACACGCTGACACAGACCAACATTCATAAATCAGCAATAAGAGAACATTAAATCATAATTACAATTCCATACCAACCCCTGAGGTTAATTCCTCATACGCATCACATTTCGAATCCATACCTCTGATCATCACCACCCCATGAGTTTAGGGCCTCATCTCATATCAATACCATGTTCCTTTAGTTCCAAACCACTCATTCATTTCACATGTCAAGTTCCCACAACACCCATCATTCATCATTTATGAATCATGTCACGCATATATAGCAATCCATTAGGCATATATCCATACAAATGTACATGTATCTCATAATGGCGGTCGTACCCAAACAATTCCAATCATAAGAGAGCAAACACACAACCAAACACCACACTGTCTCGCCCAATCCCTCGCTCAGGCGAGACATTCTCGCTCAGGCGAGTCCCCTTCGCCTAGGCGAGGGCTCGAAAAGAGCATCAGGAAGCAGTGCAGGATCTCGCTTAGGCGAGACCCCTCTCGCCTGGGCGAGATGCTCGCTCGCTCAAAATAAGGAGCGGGTCGCCTGGGCGACCACTCGCGTAAACTGACCTGGGCGAGCCCCTGTTTGTCTCGCCTAGGCGAGACTGGCTCGCCTGGGCGAGATTAACAGGTCTCACCACTGTTTTACCTGCAGTAGCCATGTATTCCAACCAACCAAATCATGCAAGATATTCCCACGCATCAAAACGAAATATCAAACCATACAATCAGCCACCAACTCAAGCACAGTCCAAAGCGACTCGAAACTAGAAACCCTAACTTCTCGTACTTGGAAAAGGGCTAACAGAACTTCGACACGGGACCTCGGAGCACAACAGCTTGAAAGACGGACTTGAAGAACTGGCAGAATAGCGGAAGACACAATTATTTTCGAACTTTAATCGGTGGAATACGAATGTAAAGCTTTAGAAAGTAAGTACAGTAGGTTTAGAGTCACTTACGTGGAGTAGAAATCGCTACTTGAGCTCTTGGGACGGACTGGTTTGAGACGGGAACAAACCCTAACAGAGCTCTAGCGTACCAGTTAGGGAAACGGATGAAGGTTCTGTGAATGCAAGGAAAATGGAGGCATTAGGGTAATTGAAGCAAGTTTTTATCAGTTGGGCCAACTCTAGGCCCAAGCACAAGGGGCAGCCGTTTACTTTAGGGCAGAAAGTAATAAGCCAAAATTAATGGGCCTTACAATAACTGTCATTGTACTGATTTCAATTTAGTACCTATATATACCTGATTGTTTCAATTTAGCCCCCACTTTTGTGTCTTTGGTTCAATTTTGTCCCAATTTTTTTTAATAATTGAAGTATATTTTTTAATTAATTTTTTTATAAGATTAATACTAATTATGTATAAATATTTTTACAAAATTAAGTATTTATATTTATCCTAAAATTTAGTGGTCAAAGAATACATTGACAAGATATGGGTTAATAATATACAATAACATAATATGCTAAGACATTATTTTAAAAAAAAAAATTAGTATAACATTTATACAAATAATAGATTTGGTCTTGAATTGGACAGAAACAATATTATTTTACTTTGAAAAAAAAAAGTAGATGATTATATTGTTCTATTAGTATAACATTTATTGTACAACTAAATTTTAATATAAATATCAGAGTACTTAATGTTGTAAAAATATTTATACTTAATTACTTTTAATCTTATAAAGAAAATGACTTAAAAAATCTTCTTCAATTATTAAAAAAAATGGAATAAAATTGAACCAAAGGCACAAAAGTGGGGACTAAATTGAAACAATCAGGTATATATGGGTACTAAATTGAAATCAGTACAATGATAGTTGTCACACGTGGCATTATCCTGCCACGTGGCACTAACATTGCCACGTGTCAAAACAGGGACTTGACACGTGACAACAAAAAAAATTTGCAAAAAAAAAAATATAAAAAAAATATAAAAAAATTAAAAAAACGTGAAAGTGACACGTGGCCTGCCATTGACGGCGTTAATTATTTTTTTCTGAAATGGACATGATTAATGCACTTTTTCAAAAGTGGGGACGCAATTGACACTTTTTTTTCGGCGGGTACCAAATTGACACACTCCTACCAAAGTGAGTACCATCCGAGTAATTAAACCTTAATTTATTTATAGGATGCATATCGATGAGTTAAAAAAGTTAAATTAATATATAAATTGAATGTATAAAATGATGTGCCAAAACAATGTATATTGATTTTTATTTTCACTCTTAATTAATTAAGGTTGTTGGTGGTATTTTTCACTAATTTTTATAACACCTAACTAACTTCTTTTGTCTTCCAAAATCATTCCATTGTATTAAGTAGATTGAGGAAACAATACTTATTAAATGTTTAAATCATTCCAAACACCATGATTAAGGCTAGAAAAGTTGCAATCATGTCATTATTTTTACTCTTAATTAATATTGTTGATAGTGTTTTTATAACCAAAACTAATTTCTTTTGCCTTCCAAAGTCATTTCATTTTGTTAAGCAAAAAAAAGAAAAAACTTGAGAAAACAATTTTTATAAAATTTTAAACGGTATAATTAGTCACAACGTGCCCAGTTTCGTCCCAATGTGTCTAAATGGTACCCGCTTTTAACTTTGCATCTACTTAGTACCCAAATTAGTTAATTTGCATCAATGTGGTCCCTTTTCGTTTACTCCGTTAAATAACATAACGTCTGACTGTGTTGACCAGTTAAGTGGGAAAAAAATTTATTACATGACACGAGAGTGGTGTGTGATGTGGAACAGTGATGCGTAATAGGAAATTGAAAACAAAAAGGGGACGAATTGGAAACAAAACTGGAAGGTTGTGTTCGATAGAAGAGGGGTATCGTGAAGTTTGGGTTTAATGAATTTTGGCGATTTCGTGCGTTATGGACGAAATTGATGGTGTAATTGACATCAAATTGGCAGCTATTTGGGATTCCAGGTGTGCAAACCACTTTTATTTGTCGTTGATTGAATTATTTGTTTTTGGGATGGTGGGGTTTAGGGTTAGTGGTTGAATGTTGTGCTTGGATTAATTTAATGGTTTTATGCGGTGTTGTTGTAATTTTTTATGATTTCGTTGACGGTGGTTGTCCTTTTTTTATGATTTCGTTGACGGTGGTGGTCCATGAAATGTTTTTTTGAGCACGAAAAGTAGTCCCCCGTGATGCTTTTGTCTATTTTCATGCTTTTGTTGGTGTGATAGTGGTATGAAAACATAATATTTGTTTCTTTGTTTGGGTAAAATGGTATTTCGCAGGGTACTATAGATATATTATTGTTGGTATGGACGACCATGTCGAAGTTGTGTTTCATCATGGAGGGAGGTTTGAGAGCAATGGGTCACTACAATATGTTGGACAATTTAGTATTTTGGCATGTGACCTAGATAGATGGAGCTATTTCGAGATTTTGGGTATTCTGAGGGAGATGGGTTATGCAAATGTGAAGGAGATGTGGTATGCAATGGGTGGAGGATCTTTTTTGGAGGGTAGATTAGAGTTGTTGTCTGATGATCGAGGGGCATGTCATATGGTGAATATTGCCACTCTTAATGGTCAGGTACACTTGTATGTGGTTCACAAAGTGGATGAAGCTGAGGTAGTGAATCTGTTAGAATATCATCTTGTTGTGGAAGAGGGTGATGTTCAGGGTGATTCTGGGGGTAATATTGAGGGTGATGTGAGGGAGGGTGTACAGGTTCAAAATGAGGATGATGGAGGTGAGGTTCAATGGGCTGTATAGACAATAAATGAGGAACATGGAGGTGAGGTTGATGATGCTGTAGAAATTGAAATTGAGGAACATGGAGGTGAGGTTGATGGGCCTGTAGAAATTGAAATTGAGGAACATGGAGGTGAGGTTGATGAGGCTGTAGAAATTGAAATTGATGAAGGTTTGGTGGAGTTAGAGGTCATAATAATCATGCAGTTGATAGGGGCTTATCTGACATTGACTGGGCATCTAAAAGTTTGAATAGTGTTGAGTACAGTGATTGTTCTGGAGATGATAGGGATAGTTATGGAAACTTTGGGATATTTTCAATGCCCAAAAGTATGGAAGGCTACAACTGGGAGGTGGGGACATACTTCACAGAAAAAGAGGAGTTTGTAGAAGCCATAAAAACTTATGGTGTGCACAATGGAAGGAAATTAAAAATTTTTAGAAATGACAAACAAAGGATCTGTGTCAAGTGTCTAGGGGCAAAAGGAACATGTAAGTGGTATGCTTATTGTGCATACAAGGCTGCTCAAAGTACTTGGCAGCTAAGAAGAATTATAAATGAACATACCTGTAGTAGGGAATTTAATATCAGGATGATAACATCTAAATGGTTAAGTCAAAGGTTAGAAAAAAACATAAGAGATATTCCTGATATTAAACTTACTAATATTCGAAACAAAGTTTGAAGAAAATGGAATATTTGAATCTCTATGGCAACTACCCATAGAGCAAAAAATGGCATACAAGAATGTGGAAGGGTCATTTAGGAAACAATATAAAATTGTTTATGACTATGCCCAAGAACTTTTAAGGTCAAATCCTAGATCTACTGTGAAGGTCAACGTAGATGATAATGAAGGACAGAAAACTTTCAAAAGACTGTATGTGTGTTTAAAGGCTTCTAAGGACAACTTTGTTAATTGTAGGCCTATCATTGGGTTGGACGGATGTTTCCTAAAAGGCAAATATGTTGGGGAATTATTATCAGCTATGGCAAGAGATGGTAATGATCAAATGGTTCCTTTGGCGTATTGTGTTGTTGAAGTCGAGAATAAAGAAACGTGGAGTTGGTTTTTAGAGCTCTTAGTGGATGACCTTGGTGGGGTTGAAGTGTGCAAGGGAATAACCTTCATGTCTGATCAAGAAAAAGTAAGCATTTCTAGAAGCATTACTATTAATGTCTTCAACTATATTTTCTGCAACCTTTCATAATTTATTTTTTAATTTATACAGGGACTACTACCAACACTACAAGAATTAATACCTAATGTTGAACACAGGTTCTGTGTAAGGCACATATATGCAAATTTCCGCAAGAAATTTCCTGGGAAAAACCTTAAAAGACTCTTATAGAAGGTAGCTGCAACCACTCACCCTCAAGCATGGGAGGCCACAATGAGAGACATGAAAGAGTTGAATGAAGATGCCTTTAAACATCTGATTTCCATTCCTCCAAGGCAAGTTATTCATGCTTTTCTGATTGAACAATATTAAGTTTTATGTACTGATTTTGTTTTGGTGTCACAGATTTTGGTCTAGGTCCAGGTTCACAAGGCAAGCAATATGTGACACTTGTCAACAATATGAGCGAGGCATTTAACAGTACAATCATTAATGCAAGAAGTAAGCCAATCATCACCATGATGGAAGATATTCGAATTTATCTTACGAAGAGATGGGCTAAAAATGGAGTTAACATTAAAAAGGTTGAAGGTTCCCTCTGTCCCAAAATCAAAAACAGATTGGATAACGAATTAGAGAAGACAAAATATTGGATACCTTGGTTAGTTCTGTTTCCATAAAATATGATGTTATTTAATGTGTATATTTCATATTTTAACTGTTATATGTTCTTTTGCTAGTTGGGCTGGAGAAAAATTGTTTCATGTTAACCACATGTCCATGACTGGTGACAAGTTCGTGGTGAACCTAGACAAATTGGAGTGTACATGTAGAAAATGAACAATCACGGGAATTCCCTGCTGCCACTCACTCACTGATGTGAGGTTCCTCAATATTAATGTAGAACAACATATACCTCACTGGTTTTTGACATCAACATATGAAGAAACATATATTCCATTGATATATCCAGTCAATGGACCTAATGTTTGGGAGATGAATTCAAATATTGATGTTTTGCCACCACCAAAAGAGGATCTTGCCAAGGAGACTTAAAAAAAAGAGAAGACTTGAGAGTTGGGAGTTGCGCAAAGATTCTACACAACTGAGGCAGGGTGGGCCTAGAAAAAGGTGCGGGATATGTAGACTATAGGTCATAGAAGAAATGGTTGTCCACAAGCCCCAAAGGAGCCACCAACTCAACAACCATCTAATCCACAAACTCAGCCACTAACTGGGAGTAGTCAACAAACACAACCACCAACACATGGTCCTGGAACAAAACAACCAATTCACACACTAGCTGAGGCACCAACTGAGAGTCCTGGAACACAACCCCCAATACAGTCCACAACTGAAGCAGCAAATGATACTCCAATTCAGCCCCCAACAGAAGCTCTTCCTGGATCGCATGCATCAAGTGGACCACAACAACCAATTCAACAACCAAGTACAACAACCATTCCAACAACTCAATTTGAACCGGGTGCAGCACAACAAAGTCAGGCACCACCTCCACATACAAATCTGAGACCAAAATTGGCATTTAAAAGGGGCCCAACATGGAAGCCATGATCCACCAACTGAATTCTTTTTCTTGAAGAATTTGGACCTTCTTTTTGCTTTTTAAAGTGTAATTTGTAATTGACTACTTGGTTTATATTGGGCTTATTTTGAAAGACAAATTATTTTGATATGCCCAGCTTATGTACTCAGCACTTGATATCCATTTCCTCTTTAATGAATGCATTTTCATCCATCTATAGTTCAGAATTTATGAATGTCAAATGAATATGCCACCACCTGTTATGGTTCATCTTCTATATGCATCCAATTAATTACAGAAGATTAAATTTGAAAATGTAACCACAAGTTGAACACACTTTTCATCACTAACAATTTCACTTCCAATTCATTTAATAACCATTCGTTACAACTTCATTGAACACAAAATACATACCCAAATACAAACCATATTCAATCATTCATAAAATTAAGCCTTCACGGATTTTACAAAACAAGAACATCAAACCATATTCACCAATGAACCCTTAATCTATTTTTTTATCAATACACACAGAAGAAAGATGACAATTAAACCTAACAACCCAATTATCCTAAATAAGTACATCAGCCACTTCTAAGAATCAATCAACTCTTTCTCTAGTTGACGTATTCTTTGGCTCTGTCTAGCAATGGTTGCATCTCTTTCATCCCCATTATCTTCAGTGCACCATTTGAAGTAATTGCAGCCTTTGAAATCTTCACTCCCAGTCCGCTGTTAACAAAAATCAAAGCAAACATGATTTTGAACAACAAAACTCAACCCAAATGAAAATAAAAGTCACATATCAAACCTTGCAGTGAGGGCACCCCCAAAATTGTTTCCCACCATTCTTCACTGTTCTTGCAACTCTTAACACTGCAATCTTCCCGCAATGGCAAAGTGGCGTTCCACCCACTGACCCAGATACAGTAGCAGGAGAAGAAACGTTGTGGTTATGTGACCCACACGAACAAGATGACCATGGATGACTAAAACCACGCGACATTTCCCTATTCGCCAGCCACTTTACCCCTGCAGCAAATAAGCTTCCCGACCACTGCACCAATTGCCACTGTACAATTATTTTCATTGACACGTATCCGTTCTGCAATGCCACATCACTACTCTGTTAACGACGTTTTTGAAAACTTAACGAGATGGACCACATTGATGTAAATTAACTAATTTGGGTACTAAGTAGATGCAAAGTTAAAAGCAGGTACCATTTAGACACATTGGGACGAAACTGGATACGTTATGACTAATTATACCAATTTTAAACTATTCCAAACACCACATTGAAGGTTGGAAAAGTCATAGTCATGTAATTATTTTCACTCTTAATTAAGGTTTTCAGTGGTGTTTTTCACTAACTTTGATAAGTGAAAAAAATTGTTCAAATAAATAATGGTCATAAATTTCTTAAAACATTTTGTTCATATTAATTAAACTATTACAACCCAGTAACAAAAGACTCATACATAAACAAATCATTATTACATTTGAACAAGGCGATATAATATAATAGTCAATTATGCACTATCAACCATGAAAACCCTTTTGACCCTTCTTTTGAAATCATTCCACGCACAATTCAATTTTGATTAGACTTTACTATGACCTATCTAACTTAACTTCTTAGCTTTATTGGGTAAGCATGCAAAAAATGTCAGCTTTCATTAGACTTCAATCTGACGTGTATTGGGAGATGGGCTAACTCAATATTTCAATCAATAATTTCACATGCACTCTGCCACAAAGGCAAGACTTCTCATCATTATTCGATAAGTGTGCCAAAGATGTCAGCTTTTAGTATACTTCAATTAAACATGTATTGGGAGATGGGTTGTGTAACGTCCTAGCCGAAAATTACTGATTAAAAATAAAACAAAACTAAATTTAATAAAACATCCTCATTTATTCTCAACAATTTCCCAAAACGCGGGAAAATTTAAAACTTCAAACATCGCTTTAATAGTAATAAAAACCGTAGTGTTTAATTATTACAAAACCAAACCATCCAAAACAAGAAATGTTACAAAAGAAAATCTATAATAAAATTTAGTAAATTGTCCCATAGTGATCCCCACTCCGTCTTTACGCATCTGCATGCTCACCTGCATCAACATCTGCTCCCATGTAACAAGTTACATGATCATCGCCACACACACACAGATAGGGTGAACTCATTTAAATAAACCAAACAAATATCATAATAAATACATCATTTCAATATTATACCCCGGTTAGTATTTTTCTCTTTTTCCTTAGTTCCTCACTTCCAACACTTGCATTAGACGTCTATCATTTTTATACCCTTTAGGTGAGATCAATGATCAACCTTTGTTGCACGAGTGTCTACTCGCCCCTCCGACTATAGGCCACCACCTGATAGTCCACACGTGGGAATAACTTTGCCATGACCTCTCACCGCGACACCAAGTGGAGTTCCCCAAAATGAACCTAAGTTCGTAGTTGTTCCCATACTACCAAAAACTCTATCAGATGCCCTGAAGAGGGCAATCATTTGAAACCTCGCTGTATGAGCCACAACTCCACACTCCACTGGATTTCCTAAACCACTAGGCTACAACCTAGAGTGGCCACGTGTTACCCCAATACAAGATGCTCTCGTAACTGGGCCCCCAGCCAAAGAATCGCATCATGAACATCACCTAAAGCTATGTAGAAACCCTTTCTCGCGCACCAACTCTGCACCAAAACCGCATGGCGCGCCCCTCACGCCACTAGGCGGAATCTGGTTCTAGACCGCCTGGCGAGCATCTCACACCGCCAGGCACCAAATGCCAAACAGTACCCCTGCCGCTCTGTCACTGTCTGGAGGAACACCCCTCCTACCGCTAGGCGCCATGCGCGTCCAGTGGCCACTGCCACTGTTTTAGGAACCTATCGCCTGGTGGCTCGCCTCGCGCCGCAAGGCGCCATACCAGTAGCGTAAAGCTACTGGTTTTTAGCATTTTCATCCAATCTTAAGGGACCCCAATTATACAATACATCAACCTTAGCAAAACTCACAATATTTCAAACATCATGCTATGTCTACCAAGCAATACACACATATCACTCACGCACAAATTAATTATCATTCCCTCAAACAACTATGATACATTCTACTACCCAATCATCATGCTACTAGCGAACCATTCCTTAATCAGTTGCCTCAACAACTCTGGGTGCCTTACTGACTACTTTTCATTAGTTACACTCCACATCAGTTTTCATTATTCCAGTTGAGCTTTACACTTTGATATAATGTGAACAATCATAGCTACATCATTTTATGAATGAATACCTATTATCTCCATTATTGATCAACATTCGAGAGGCACATAATCACAGTTCAAACATACAATTGCATCGCATTATGTCTATGAACCCTTTTAATTGTTTTATGCATTTGATTCCCTTCCACTCTTGTAACATCCCTAGGGAATATTACTTAAATAAAATAAATAAAAGGAAAAAGAATTTAAAACGTCGCAGTATTATTATTCCCAAAACGATGGAAAATTTAAAATGTTCAAAACAACGTGTCAACATTTATAAAGTAATAATAATAAAATTATTACAACTTCCAAAATCCTTTAACATAATTAAAAACATGATAAAATGTAGTAAAAAAATCTCCTAGCTCTAATCCCAGCTTGCCCTCACTCTGTCGCCTGAGCATCCTCAGCATCACCTGTATCATCATCCGCTCCCGTGTGACGAATCATACGATCATCACCAATCACAAACAGAAAGGGTGAGCTGATAAAAATAGAAATAACATATATAATAACAGCATATAAGTAAGACACCCATCTTATTTACTCCTAATTAGTTCTTAGCCAAAACCTTACTCCCCCAACCTTAAATCACATAATTTGTTAGCCTTGGACTCAAGAATATGATGCTCACATGAACCTGCCCGCTCGTGGTCCTGCCTCTACGAACCTCCCCGCTCGTAGTCCTACTCTATGAACCTCCCCGCTCGTAGTCCTACTCTACGAACCTCCCCGCTCGTAGTCCTGCTCTACGGACCTGCCCGCCCGTAGTCCAACACATGTGATCCTCCAGCTACATAACTCCCCGCACGCAGCATCTCTCAAGTGTGAGCACGAAACATACGAACCTACCTCGCTCGTATCCCCTCACGAGAGTAACTTGATATGAACCTCCCCGCTCATATCATCACATGTTCACCACCATCCATGAACCTACCCGCTCATGGCACAACATCTCCCGAATCAAGTATCGCATCATTGCGTTAAAACAACACACACGAAAACCATTAACAACAACATTATCGCCTGACGCAACCTAAGCGCCGCCAGGCGAAATCTACCCAGACCGCCTGGCGGTCTAGCCCGCACCGCCAGGCGCCAATCCCTTCCAGACCCCCTGTTGTAGGTCTCTCGCCTGGCGGGTTCCACCTTACCGCCAGGCGCCACACGATGTTGGGCTTCCCTATTGGTCCTATCGCCTGGCGGCCTCAACATACCGCCAGGCGCCATACCAGTAGATCATTCCTGCTGGTTTTTGACACCCGAAACTGGTATGTTCTTCACTCTAGATTACTCGAAAAATGGCATTGCACACTTGTTTCCCAAAACATGTGAATTTCCAAACCATCCCACCATCAATTCAATTATCTATCACTCATAACCATAGAACCATGTATTCTCATCATTCATTCCTCAAGTTTTCTATACATGCTTAACGGCTAAATTAAGCTTAAGCACATGGTTAATCCACCCAATTGTACTTACACTTAATGAAACGAAATTAAACTTCAATCACCATCTTAGTCGTTATAGAGCTTATACTAGAATAATTCCTTGTCCCCGCTGTTCCCAAATTCTAATCCTCTCCACTTCTTATACTCCAATAAATAGATATATTCCTTCATTATTCCACGATTATTAGTTGTCTTGCCAAAACACAAAATCATATAACCCACTTATTAATTTAAGTTATCATCTTCTTCCACTATACTCCCATGTCAGATTATTTATCCTCACTAGGGTACCTATAAGACATCAATGCATCACAAGTACACTTTCCCAAATCCATGCACTACTCATATCATTACTACTTCCCTATTCTTCCATCCTTATCATTCAGCCAATAGGGACTTCCTCCTAATTCCATTCACTGATCCACTCTTCTACAGCCCCTATAACAAATTCACAAAACAGCCCCAAACACCCACTATCGTCTGGCGGCCAGTCAGATGCCGCCAAGCGATACTTCAGTACCTAGGTAAAAATCCCAGATTTCTGTACCTACGACAACATCCATTTTTTTCCAGAATTTGATCCAACTTCTGATTATAATAGAATACAACCATTCTTACATGATTTTCTAAACCCACTCTCAATAGTATTATACTTTACGCATTATATAATTCCAATCACCTCCTAATCGCCCCTAAATCCATGGTTTACAATAACCTCTTAGCCTCAATACAAACCTTTCATGTACACAATCTCAGTATGATCGCAAGCACCCCAAAAACAGGACTATCATGGCATTACACAATCACACAAATATAGAAAGTCAACTGGAAACTCAGCAATTTATCAAATTCACACAAACACGGCAAACCCGTGAAAACTAACAAGCATTGCCTAGCGGTTTGGTCTCGCTGCCAGGCAGCTCATGCCATAGAACCCGAAACTGGGTTAACACTGATGCGGCACCTGGCCAGGCGGTTTCTGAACGAAACCCCAAAAACTTGCAAAAAATGGCGCAGACCGGGGGAATTTTTCATACAAAAGGAGTCACACAATGCAATATACACTAGATACGATTAAAAGCACGCGAAAACAACTCCCCTTACCTGGAATTCGCACTCCAATTAATATTCTAACCCTTTCTTGATGATGTCCAAGAGCCTTCCTTCCTTGTTGCACGAATTTTAGCTTTCCCCTATTTCTTTTCACGTTCAAGAACACTCCCTCACTCACTCACTCTCAATACCCTCTGCTTAATGATAATTCCAAAATCCTTCTAACCAAACTTTTCCTAGCTTAATTTCATGGATTTAAATAAAAAACGAATTTATCAATAATGGAAGTTAATGAGCATCAATTCTCATTAACATGGTGGTTTCTCAACCCTTCTAATTTCCCTTGACTAGGGTTTTCTAACCCTTCTCATCCATACCAAAATAAAATTTGGCAAAAGAGGCAAAAAAGTGTTCAATTAGTTCTTAACAAGGATTGAACCCACAACCCCTTAATCACAAATCAAGTGTACAACCAATTTGACCACTTCATGTTTTGTGATAATTCTTAAAATTCTAAGATTATATTATCACGTCTCACGTTCAAATATATAACATAAAAACAATGCATAAAATTAATTAACATAGAATTGGCATACATAGGACTCGAACCCAAGTCCTTTCACACATATAAAGTACTCTCAACCACTTGAGCTAGTACCTTTCCACATCATAGCACTCCGCATTAAATTCCTTAAAGGCTTCTATTACATGTATTTATTAAATAATTAATTAATTAACTATTTAATTTTCTCGGGTCTTACAACTCTTCCTTACAGGCATTAAACTTTACTCCCTCACTTGTTTCCAATGAATAAGACCCTTGCCAACTAACCTAATTCGCGAAGAAATTCATCAGTGAATCCCAAGGAATATAACTCGCAGAATCATCTCAAGACATCCTCTGCACCTAGATTGCCGCCAGGCGGTGCGTGACAATCTGAGTTCTGCCAGGTTTCTCCCGCACCCTTAGTGACCTCAAAGAATTCCAATTGCAACATTCATCATCATATTGATATAGTTTCAAGTGCACATGTCATATAAGGTTCATACTTTATTCATATTTGCATCATTTCTATAACACCCACACATCTATCACTTGCCCAATCCATGCTTATTCATCCCAACCCCAACATGAACCCTAAATCCCCAAACTCATTCACGAATTCATAAACACATCACGCATACATCCAATCTCAGTCCAATAAACACAATAAGCAAATACACGACCTTGTAATTCTAAGCAAGTACCAAAATTTCAAGCAGCACAATTCTCATAGCACAATCAAAATGGAAACAACTGGCCAACTAGTTAGCATCGCCTGGCGAGTCATTCACTGCCGCCAGGTGGTTCATAGGGAAACACCCAGAAATGGGTTTTGTGGCATGCATTGCCTGACGGTTCATTCGATGCCGCCAGGCGGTTTTTGGGTATTTCCAGAAATACGAAGAAACGCTTGCGAAAATAACAGGCATTGCATGAAGGTCATCAAGTATATCACGCAATCATCTAATTCATATTAGTGGAACTCCCCTAACCTGGATTCTCAACTCAATTTGCCAAAACTTGAATCCTTCCTTAAGTCACACTAACTCCTTTGTTCTTCCTCCTTGCAACACTTCCTTCTCCCTTTCCGCAGTCGTGCAACTCTGAAATTCCTCTCTCACTTTATGCTTCAATGGCAGCCTCACTAACTCTCTCTTTCTCTCTCTCTCTCTCTCTCTCTCTCTCTCTCTCTCCCTTTTTTTGTCTTTTAATCATGCCTTAATTGGAATTAAATGTAGTAAAACGAAAATTCATAAAAAAGAAATTAAGACTATTGATTCACTATTAAAACATGATTTTTAGCCCTTCATAGTTGCCTCCTAGGGTTTCTGCGTCTCCTCACCTCCATACCAAAGTGGGTTTTGACAAAAAAATGAAAGTTATTTTGTCCAAGCCAAGGTTTGAACCCATCACCACACAATTACAATTCAAGTGCACAACCAACCAACTTAACTATGTCATATTTCATGGTAATATTCATACATCAAAGATTATATCCTTACTTATCACGCCCAAGCACATCTTAAAAAAAATACTAAAATATTAAATAATACACAATTGACATACATAAGACTCAAACTCTAGTCCTTTTACACAATCAAAGTACTCTCAACCAATTGAGCTAGTACTTTTCCACATCATGAAGATTAGCATTAATTTCCATAAAGGCTCCCACTACCCCCATTTAATTAGTTATTTAAAAATAGTGGGTCTTACAGGTTGACTCAGTCTTTAAATCAATAATTTCACATGCATTATTGCAACTAAAAAATACTTCTTAATTTTATTGGGTAAGCATGCCAAATAGTTTCAAAAACCCACCTTACATTTCCTAAGATACTTCCCCTGTATATACCAACATTATACAAAAATAGTTCAACCACAACCTATCACACTGCTACTTGCCTAATAAACCCAACCACTCCCTTCTCTCTTTAAACATCAATACATGGAGAACTTTGGCATCAACGAGGCAGAGAACTATTCAAATTCCTACCTTGCAACCTTATTTACAAATGGGGAAATCACAAAATTTTACAAATGCTATTAAACACTTAAATTGAGAGTATTAAAAATTCTCATGTGAAAGAAAAATATACAATAAATAAAAATATTAAAAAATAATATAAATGTTCAAATGTGAGACATAAAAAATTTTAATTACATACATCACTTTAACATAACTACATCAAGATTTATGATAAGATGAAAAATATATTGGATACAAATGAGTTTCATACAAACCAAATAATTAGAAGAAATAAAAAATAGAAAGTATATATATATATATATATATATATATATATATATATGATTACTTAATTAATTGTGAAGATTTTAATAATTTAAACGAGAATGGAGATATGGTGGGGACGGGTATTATGGCGGGGATATGTACATCTCCATATTCCTCATACCCATACCCATACTCATACCCAGTCAATGCGGGATTCCCGTCAAAACGGAGACAAATTCGGACAATACCCACAGGGGTGGGTTTATTTGTCATCTCTACTTCATGGGAACCGATGGAAGAGTTAAAAATGAGCTTATCCCCAATTGAACCTTGAGAACAAGGTTGTTCTCCAAGGGAGAGTAATGTAATAAACATAACGAAAGGGGCTATAGTTGAGGGAGAAGTAGTGTTTATCACATCGATTTTCTATTGTTATAAAAACAAAACGGGCTATTTCTTCACTTACCCTCTCTTCATCCCATCAATTTCTACCTGCACCCTCACAAACTTTGGAATTCCAGTTTTGCCCGTTCAATCTTTATTTCAAACGGTCTCTTCCATGGAGCCTTTGTGGTGGTTGCTGAACCTCAGAAGAGATTACTCCGATAAGGTTTGGTGGAGGCCGTGATGGTTTGTCAAAGTCACTAGGTCCGGGGTAAGTAGCTTTAAGGTATGGAAGTATATTTATTTATTTATTTCAAAATACATTTTTAAATTTAAATTTCTTTTTGAAGGTTTAATTTATATTTTATTTTCAAATTTAGATCACTTTTTGTAGGTTTAAATGTGTTATGTCATTTTTAAGACTTTTTTTTACAAGTTTTTATTCTTATGATTTAGAGTCTTATTTCAAATCAACACCTCATTTTTAATTTTAAGTCATAGTAACATACTACATTTTAAATAAGATTCCGATATTAAACTTATAACTCTGTGTATGACTGTGCAATGAAAATACCCTTAGTCGAGTTTATTTTACATAATCGAGTCTCATTTCACATTTTTATCTTCTTTCTTACAATAAAATTCATATTAAATAAAATATAAATATAATGTATACCTCTAATTCTTATAATATTTATGTTAGTAATTAATAATTATTAATATTAATATTTAACATTGCAGAGAAAAACGATGTAATGTTATATCTTTAGGAAAGTGTAATTTATTTGCAGAGCAGGCACATTCTATTATTTATTATTAATCACGTCACGTAAGTGAGATGGCAAAATGGGTCAGGCCCGACGGACCGGTCTGCCAGCTCGACTGAAAAAACATGGACCGGACTAAAAATTTCAACCCGTCAACTCATAACAGCCCAATCCGTCAAGTCTGCTGGCCTGTCGGGTCAGCCCACGAGCCAAAACGGATCAGCCCGCGGGCCGTATAAGTTAATGAATAAAAAAAAACACGTGCAGTGTAACAGCAGAGATGGGTGGAGTGTTTAATTTTCTTGAAGTCTCTTCTCTACTCTGCCACTGCCAGACTTATTCCTTCATTCCTCTCACACTCTCTTCTCCTCCTCCTCCACCACCCGCGTTTTGGGAAACCAGAAGAGAGCACCCTCGTTTCTCCTCCAC
>Ga0214544_1005632_pt1 | contig 24042 bp, 13 predicted proteins | sample CNSS3metaG_FD_160074 | JGI IMG/M metagenome (GOLD analysis project Ga0214544, IMG submission 160074) | Root nodule microbial communities from cowpea collected in UCLA plant growth center, Los Angeles, California, USA - CNSS3 | ecosystem: Host-associated > Plants > Roots > Nodule | place: USA... | reverse complement strand
GTCAATTCCTAATTCACCCAACAATCCCACGTACAAAACCCCAATATAAATACAAACATTCCCACAAGAAGTATATGTCAATAATCCGTCACACAATCTTATACAATCATTTGACACTCAACAGTTAATTACATTATTCCAATTTAGCATCAACGCCATCAAACAGCACACAATCAAGGTCGCGCCGCCAGGCAGGAACTCATCGCCGCCAGGCGACTCAAACCAAAACAAGAACACACGCTCATCCCTGATGAGCCGCCTGGCGGTAGGGATCAAACCGCCAGGCGGTTTCTGGGAAAAACCCAGAAACTCAATCGAACAGTGCAAAAACAGATGGAAGCACGCGATTTCAATGGGTTACGATACAATGCAACGTACATGTAATTAAATATCAACAAAACAACTCCCCTTACCTGGATTCCTTGCTAAATTCGAGTTGGTGTGCTTATCCCTTCACCAAAACCTCTCTAGCTTTGACTTCCCACTCCAACCTTTTCAATTTCAGCCTCCCTGCCTTACTCTATCAGCCCCAATCCTCGGAAAAAGACTTCTCTTATGATAACCACGACCCTAAATGCTATTTTCCCCCTCTTTTAACCTTCTCTTCCACTATCACCCTTACTTAATTGTCCCTTTAGTGACTTGCACGAATTTTAAATAAAAATGATACAAAAGCTAACCAAAATGCTTAATTAACCCTCTGTTTTCCAGCCCTTAAGTTACATCCCTCTTGGCTGCTAAGTTTCTAACCCTTCCACCTTCATGCACAAGAAAATTTGGCAAAAAGGAATTATTTAGTTCTCACCAAGGTTTGAACCCACTCTCATGCACATACCAAGCCAAGGCCAAACCACTCAACCAACACATGTTTCATGATGACTCTCACAATTTTAAGGATTTATCATCATCCATACGAGTTCAATATATAAGCACACAAAAACGCATAATTTAAATAACATCCAAGTGACACACATAGGACTCGAACCCAAGTCCTCACACACAATAAAATACTCTCAACCACATGAGCTAGTATTCTTCCATGTCATAGCTCCTCGCATTTATTGCTCTAAATGTTCACGCTACCCGTCCTAATTAAATAATTAATTAAATAACTATTTAATTTTCCCGGGTCTTACAGACCTCACCATATGAGGTCGGTCCGAGGGAGACCTCAATATAAGATAAGTAAAATGATTAAGTTGAGGTCAGCCTGAAGGAGACTGCAAAAGAACACAAGTAAGATGATTAACCTGAGGTCGGCCCAAGGGAGATCTCGAGATAGAAATGGTTAAACTGAGGTCGGCCTGAGGGAGACCTCAGCATAAGACAAGTAATATATAAAATGATCTAGCTGAGGTCGGCCTTAGGGAGACCTCAACATAACACAAATAAAATAAAATGATTAAGTTGAGTTCTCAGCGTACTGACATAAGTAAGATAAAATGATTAAGTTGAGTTCATGAGATATTCTCTCGCTCGTAGCGAGGTAAAATCAAGTTGAATCCTCAGCGTACTGAGGTATTCTCTCGCTCGTAGTGAGGTCGGATCCGAGTTGAGTCCTCAGCGTACTGAGGTATTCTCTCGCTCATAGCGAGGTCGGATCAAGTTGAGTCCTCATCGTACTGAGGTATTCTCTCGCTCGTAGCGAGGTCGGATCCGAGTTGAGTCCTTAACGTACTGAGGTATTCTCTCGCTCGTGGCGAGGTCGGTCAGGTTGGCCAGCTTTTAGCGTACTGAGGCTTCAACTCGCTCGTAGCGAGGTCAGACTGAGGAGAGCCCTCAGCGTACTGAGGCATCAACTCACTCGTGGCGAGGTCGGTCAGGTCGGCCAGCTCTCAGCGTACTGAGGCTTCAACTCGCTCGTAGCGAGGTCGGTCAGGTCGGCCAACTCTCAGCGTACTGAGGCTTCAACTCGCTCGTAGCGAGGTCGGAAAGAGGAGAGCCCTCAACGTGTTGAGGCATCAACTTGCTCGTGGCGAGGTCGGTCAGGTCGGCCAACTCTCAGCGTACTGAGGCTTCAACTTGCTCGTAGCAAGGTCGGTCAGGTCGGTCAGCTCTCAACGTACTAAGGCATCAACTCGCTCGTGGCAAGGTCGGTCAGGTCGACCTGCTCTCAGCGTATTGAGGCTTCAACTCGCTCGTAGCGAGGTCGGTTAGGTCGGCCAACTCTCAGCGTACTGAGGCTTCAACTCGCTCGTAGTGAGGTCGGACTGAGGAGAGCCCTCAGCGTACTGAGGCATCAACTCGCTCGTGGCGAGGTCGGTCAGGTCGGCCAGCCCTCAACGTATAGAGGCTTCAACTCGCTCGGAGCAAGGTCGGTCAGGTCAGCCAGCTCTTAGCGTACTGAGGAATCAACTCGCTCGTAGCGAGGTCGGTCAAGTCAGCCTGCTCAGCGTACTGAGGCTTCAACTCGCTCGTAGCGAGGTCGGTCAGGTCGGCCTACGCTCAGCGTACTGAGGCTTCAACTCGCTCGTAGCGAGGTCGGACCGAGGAGAGCCCTCAACGTACTGAGGCATCAACTCGCTCGTGGCGAGGTCGGTCAGGTCGGCCAGCTCTCAGCGTACTGAGGCTTCAACTCGCTCGTAGCGAGGTCGGTCAGGTCGACCTGCTATCAGCGTACTAAGGCTTCAACTCGCTCGTAGCGAGGTCGGTCAGGTCGGCCAACTCTCAGTGTACTGAGGCTTCAACTCACTCATGGCGAGGTCGATCCAAAGCTTACCTCTCTGTCTAGCATCGTGCTTGTGGGGGAGATTTTAGGCTGACTGATGTCGAAGCCCTTCTTGCTCGAGGTCGGCCTAGAGCTCACCTCTCCATTTAATTTCGTCAAGACTGCCACCGCTGAAACCTCATCAGAGATCATCACGAGCCCTTGTCGTCGAGAATAAAAAGACCTTTGTCGTCTCTTCTAAGTTGCCAACTCCGTCGTAGATGCTTTTCGTGGAGTACTTTATCATCGTGATTTTTTTACGTTATTGTGGTTGGGACCTCGTTTTACCGGGCCCCACGGTGGGCGCTAATGTTCCGATCTAGGAATGATGGCAAACCAGAACAATAATTATCTCTCTCTCTCACTCACTCTTGAGTTCACCCCCCTTTTTTCCTTAATCCCTTATGTATATATAGAGTCCTTCAGTTTTTAAACTGTTATTTTAATGCCAGATCTTTAGCTAACCAACCTACCCACTTCTCCACTATTCTCTCCTGAAATCTCGCATGTGGGTGGTTATTCCTAAAATCTAGTGATATTTGCTCGTCACCTCGGCCCAAGTGCTTGTCACCTCGCTCACCTCGGCCCAAATGCTCGTCACCTCGGCCTATGACTAAAACTCGTTGTTTTATGATAAATATTTATCAAGTCAGAATCCTGATGAGCATGTTGAGGTCGGCCATTTCCTGGACAGTACAATATATATATATGGTACCCTATTCTTTGAAATAATATATCAAAATTATTCTTTAAATCCTTTTTATATGGTATCAAAGCCAAACACTGACATCCTCTACAGACTGTGCTTCTTTATTTGAATATTTCTGATGGCTTCTTCTAATAAAAATCAATTGAAAAAACATGATTTTGGGACTTCCGTTGCTACCCATATGCAAGAAGCTACTCCCAAGAGCCATAATTCTACTGCTGCCAGATTTGTGACTATGTCAGGTATATCTAACTCTGCTCTTAATCTTTCTATTGTTACTAGCGGTAGTGATTGAATAATTGATTCAAGTGTTACTAATTATACAACTTGTGATTCGCACAAATTTACTAATATGAAGGTGTAGGTACTATATCCCTCTCACCCTCCTTATCAATTTCTGATGTCTTATTTGTTCCTACATTTAACTGTAATCTTCTATATGTCAGCAAGTTAATCAAATCACATTCTTGTGTTGCCTTATTTTACCTAACCCATTGTTTTTTCTAGAACATCCATTCCAAGGAGAAGATTGGAAATGGTAAGGAGAGCAAAAGACTGTATTATCTTGAAAATGTCTCATAAGAAACTCATAAAGGAGCGTTGGCTTATTTGCGAATGAACACATATAAGATAAAAACAAAAAGGAAATTTGGTTATGGCATAGAAGATTGGGACATCCCTCTTTTGGTAATCTAAAAAAGTTATTTCCATCACTATTTCATAAAGGCAATATTTCTGATTTTATTTGTGAAACTTGTGTAATGACAAAAAGTCATCGTGTTGTGTTTCCATTAAGCAATTAAAAAACAAATTTTCCTTTTTCATTAATCCACACAGATGTTTAGGGGTCTGTCCCACAATCTACACATAATGGAAAAAAAATGGTTTATCAGTTTTGTTGATGATTGTACTTGGGTAACTTGGGTGTATTTGCTTAAACATAAAAGTGATGTGTGTAATGTGTTTCGTTCCTTCCATCATATGATAGTTACTCAATTTAACACATATATTAAGGTCATTCGATTAGACAATGGAGGGGAATATTTTAAGATTGAGTTAATTGAGTTCATGAACTCCAAAGGCATCTTACATCAAACTACATGTCCTTATTGACAACAACAAAATGGGGTGGCTGAGAGAAAAAATAGATATATATTAGAGGTGACGAGATCACTTTTGATAGATGGTAATGTCCCATCTCATTTATGGGGTGAGGCTATGAGTTTTGCAGTTTATTTGATTAATCGAACACCTTCTAATGTGCTTAACTTTTGAAGGCCTTTAAATGTGTTGTTTAATCATTGTATCCTTCCTTCCATGGTTTCTTTACCACCTCATATTTTTGGATGTGTTATATATGTTCACTTACTCCCACATCAACATACAAAGCTTGAAGAACGAGCTTTAAAATGTTTTTTTGTTGGGTATGGATCAACTCAAAAAGCCTATCGTGTTTACCATCTACCATCAAAGAAATTTTATATGTCTATGGATGTGACATTTAATGAGCATAGTTTTTTTTTATGTTGATTCTACACTTTAGGGCAACAATGAAAGTGAAGTGGATAATCATGATGTTAGTATGTTTGATATCCCAGATATAAAATTATACTGTAAAGATAAATTTATCGTGTGATGATCATTCTGCAGGAAGTGAGTCAATCCTAAATTTGGAGGCTTCTTCTTGGGATAATACAATGTCTTCTAATTCTAACCAATTGGCTTAATCTTCTTCATAGGTTTAGCTTGGCTCTTCAGAGGTACCTTCTGATTCTATCTCTGATAATACTAATGTAGTTGAAACTAATCATGAAATTGTTTCTCTTGATCCTACCATTGATAATACTAATTTAGACGAAACCGATCATAAAATTGATCCTTGTCTGCATGAGACCACCAACACACCAAACATTAAGTCTAATATTGTCCAATATAATCTTCCACCATGTTCTAACTATGGTCAACCTCCAGCTAAATATGAACTAGACCTCCTAGCCAAAGTTAAATATCCCATTAGTAAATATGTGTCATCTCACAAGTTATCCCAGTCATATGCATTATTTGTATCTTAATTATCTTCGATTTCTATTCCTAGTAATATATAAGAAGCTTTGCCAGATCCTAGATGGACCAAAGCAATTTTTTATGAGATGGCAGCTTTAGAAAAAAAAAACACTTGGGATCTTGTGTCCTTACCAAGAGGGAAGAAAATTTTGGGTTGGAAATGGGTATTTACAATTAAGCATAGCGTTGATGGAACTATTGAGAGGTATAAAGCACGACTTGTGGCTAAAGGTTACACTTAGTCTTATGGTGTAGATTACCAAGAGGTTCGCATCGGTAGCTAAGCTCAATAATGTGAGAATACTTTTGTCACTAGCAGCAAACCAAGATTGGTCTCTTCTACAATTTGATGTGAAAAATGTTTTCCTACATGGAGAAATTTTAGGAGAAATTTATATGGATTCTCCACTAGGCATGACAGATTCAATTGGAATGAAGGTTTGCAAATTAAAGAAGGCTCTATATGGATTAAAACAATCCCCAAGAGCATGGTTTGGAAGCTTTGCCAAGTCTATGAAGGTTTTTGGCTATAGAGCTAGTAACTTTGATCATACCTTATTTTTTTAAGAGAGGAAAAGGAAGAATTACAGCTTTGATTATATATGTAGATAACATGATTGTTACAGAAAATGACCAAGATGAGATTTCTAGTTTACAACAATACCTTGCATCTGAATTTGACATGAAACAACTTGGAAACCTTAAATATTTTTTGGATATTGAAGTAGCTAGATCAAAACATGATATTTTTCTATGCCAAAGAAAATATACTATTGACTTACTATCGAAAACTAGACTGCTTGGGAGTAAACCAGTTGATACACCAATTGAACAAAATCATAAACTCTTTCAATGCTCAAATTCAGCAAACAAACATAGACAGAAGGAGATACAAAAGGCTGGTAGAAAAATTAATTTATTTGTCTCATACACGTCCAAATATTACCTATGTAGTGAATGTTGTTAGTCAATTTATGCATAACCCACAAAAGCTTCATGGATGTTGTTTAGAGGATTTTGAAATATTTAAAGTCCACTCATGGAAAAGGAGTTTTGTTCTCAAATCATGGAAACTTAAAAGTAGAAGGGTACACTAATGAAGATCTACCTCTAGATACTTTACTTTTGTAGGAGGGAATCTTGTAACTTGGAGGAGTAAAAAATAGCTTGTAGTAGCAAGATCTAGTGCTGAAGCAAAATTCAGAGGCATGACACTAGGTGTATGTGAAATTTTGTAGATTAAAAATGTGCTATCAGATTTGGGCTTTAAACAAAATGAAATTATGAGTCTGTACTGTGATAATACGTTAGTTATAACAATTGCTCACAATCCGGTGCAACATATAGAACAAAGCATATGGAGATTGATAGACATTTCATCAAAGAGAAACTTAAAGCTGGAATAATTTCCTTTCGCTTTGTAAGATCAGAGTTGTAGTTGGTTGATATTCTCAGTAAAGAAGTGTCAAGTAGAGTTTTTATTGAATCTCTATTCAAGTTGGGAATTTGTGATATCTATGCACCAACTTGAGTGGGTGTGTTAAGATATGTCAAATATTCTACTAACAAATATTATGTAATTAAATATTGTGTTAGCTGTAATTTAGGCATTACTACCTCTGTGAGCAAATATGTGCAACTATCATTCCTTCAATAAATAAGGAATTATAGCACTCTTTTATATATATATATATATATATATATATATATATATATATATATATATATATATATATATATATATATATATATAATTTTATTCTTTGAAATAATATATCAAAATTATTTTTTAAATTATTTTTATATATGACACATATTCTTTTCCATGTTTTGTTCATAATTTTTTTAAGGACCTACCATTTGACCTCAATAGTTTATAAAGCTGTAGAAGACAAAGGTTATGCAATTGAACTTCTCTAATTTGTACATTTGGCCAGAAAATTTGCATCATATAAACAATATATAATATGATTAAATTTAAAACATTAATAAATATAATACTATAATCGGATGATAGCTTCTAAATAGAATTTCAAATTACATTTGATTTAAACAATTGTATTCATGACTAATAACTTCAAAGTAAAATATTTCTTTTTTATATATTCAAAGTTTTTAATAAACATTATAAATAGATATTGATTTTAATCTTTATAATTAAAAATAAATTTAGTAAATGTTTAAAATATTTTTTTCAATAAATATAAGCATTTTTTTATATTTTTTAAATTTAATTTTTAAAAATTAATTTAGTAAATGTTTACACGTTAGCTCACCCATCTATTTTCATGGTTATGTTTCCAACCACTGTGATCGGATTTTCATACTAGAGTAAATAATCATATAGATGTTGAAAAAGATACACAAAAGTAAGGAAAAGAGTTGGGCACGACTAGTTAATGTTTAAGATAGACTTAGAGTTTTATTACATTGTTACTTTTTCTTTTTCAATAAAGTGTATGCAATAAAGTGTATGCTTGTAAAATAATGTTTTTCTTTTTTTTGTTTAATGAGATTTTTAATAAAACAAGAATGAAGTTTTGTTTTAAATTATGTAATTACCGTTAATTATAGATTTTACATAGAGAAAATTTGGGGTGTTACAATTAACACCTTCAACGTTCGCCTTAAGATGATATCTTTAATCAAATATACGAAAAAGATATGGTTTATTCTAAATGTTTATTTTCTCAAAAAATTAAAGATAAGCACAAAAGAAACAATATTTTTTTTGAAATTTTAGTTCGACAAGGATTAATCTTTACTCCTATGTATTTCCATTTAAAATGAAAAATCAAGGTTTACTAGTTCTAGTTTGAAAAATTATTTGAATTTTTTTTTAAAGTGGACTAGATAAAGGACTGGTCTCGATTTTGCGTATTTATATTCACAATTAAAAACCAGGAATCAAATAGTTATTAATGTAAAACTATTTATTCGAAAATATCAATATTTTTAATTTTAAAATTTTTACTATTTATTTAGTGTTTTTGAAAAAATAAAATAAAAAAGTATTAAGTACTTGAATGACATAGACCATTACTTGAGTACTCATACATTTAAAAAATGTATTTTAATTGTTTGGGAAAAGAAAAATATTAAGTATTAAGATCACACGGACAATCACATGAGTACTAATATCTTAACAAAATGTATTTTGAATTATTTTAAGTTAAAATTGTTGACATGTGAAGCCAAGGTGGTATGACTCTTGAAGATTTGATGAAGCTTTTTGAACTACTTAGAAATCATTACCATTGGAATCAAACCTACATTGATGAAGATAAAGAGATTTGATGGTATTCATGTTGATCAAATCTGGAACGTGTGCTCTCCACATGGATAAATCATTAAGAAAGAGTATTTGGTGTTTGTAATTCATATTGTAGACCTTGTAGCATTAATTTGATATATTTTGTCTTTGTTGTGTTTTTTAATCTGTCGAATGGTTTTGCAACATGTTAAAATGTCTCTTTTAATGTGTTGAATGGTTTTTCAACAGGTTAAAAGGTTGGCTACAGTAGTCTTAAACTATGACTTATTCAATCAGTTTATTTATTTTTTAGTCGATTGATTTCACTTAAGTAAAGTGAAATCAACCGATTGATTTGGAAATCAACATGTTGAATTTCGTAACAGTTTGACTATAAGTGCTGTGATTTTTGAAAGAGAGGTAACTTGATCATTTTTTAGTGTGAAATTGTTCTGGAAACTTAGGAAAACTCTCTCTTTCGTGATCATTCAGACTGCAACTGTTGAAGATTGATCTTGGATCAATTCTTAGAGCTTTTGACTTGTGTTTGAAGGTTGGAGAAAGTGGTTTGTGGTAGGTTGGGTTGTGCTACCATTGAGATTTGATCTTTCTCAAGCTTTGTGTGTGTGCGTGGTGGTTTTCTGGATCTGCAAGAGGGTTCTTGTTGTGCTAGTGTGATTCAAGAGTCTTGTGTGTGGTTTTTGCTTATTTTGAAAGTGTAAGAGTGGATACTTTGTAAATCTTTTGAAATAGTGCAAAGTCAGGCTCAGATTGCCTTGACAAACTGGATGTAGCTTAGTTTTGAGTGATATAGTATAAAAATCTTGTGATTCAATCTTTTCTCTAACCCTTCTCTCTTGCATAATCATTTAAAGTTTAAAGAACTTGAGTTTAAATCATATTTTTCGTGTTCTTGTATGTTTTCATGACATCTGCAGCATTTAACATGTTTGCATAATCAATTAGAACTTGTCTTGATCATTCTTGCATTGTTCCTGGTTTAAAACTCGAATCTGCATTTCTGCATTTTTCCCAGTATTTCAGTCGACTGTTTTTTTGTTTCAATCGGTTGATTATACTAGAACAGAATCTGTTTAGTAAAATCAATCGATTAACTCTGTTTTTGACCGATTAAAAGTATACTGTCCAGTAGCTTTTGCATCCTAACTTGGTGATTGAATTGATTCAATTAAAAGTGGTATTTAGCTTAAGATAGTCTAAATTGTTAATTAGTCAATTCAATACTTCTTGACATTTCAATCATTTCAGAACTAACAAAAACAAAAAGATGTTAAATATTAAGACGACATGAACATGAAAAATCATTTTTCGTTTTTAATTTTATATTTTAAGATTATTTTTATTATTACTTTTAAAACATTTTTATTTTTATTAAAAGCTGGTGCATATGTGAAATTAGAGGTGCTAAATAATTAAAGGAGTAAGTATGAATAATGAAAAAGTTTTGCAAGTATGAATAATGAAAAAGTTTTGCGAAAGATGAATAATAATAGATATTATGCATACCGGTATCTTGATCTTTTTTTTTTTTATTCCTTTATCATTCTAATTACTCTTAAATTATAATAGATAATCGAAGAGTGAAGTATTAAGAGTTCGTAAGAAAAAAAGTCAAAATATGTATAATATAGGTTGCGTTGCGAACAGACAAATTTATCCATTTTAACAACACAAAAGAAAACCAACAAGGGATGTGGGAATACTAAAAGGGTGGTGCAGTGAGCGACGGTGCACCCCCTCCGGCCAGTTATCATCGCCGGCAACGCCGGTCACCGTCGGAAGCTCAACCTGCGTCGCCGTGCTACTCCATTCTTCTTCCACTTGCAAGACATTTCAACACCTGCTGCACGCCGCCGCCTCACCAGGTCCATCGCCGGTCTTCCTTCTCCAGAGCGGGCTTGTTTGGAGCTTCGGCGCCATCTCCACCCTTCAAACCTCTTCCTCTTTCCCAATCGGTTTCTTGTTGTTTTTATTTCATTATTTTGGGGGTTTCTTCGCAGCACCATCCTTGCTCCTTGGTTCCAGAATAGGAACGTTGAAGTGTAGATGATGGTGGATGGTGCGGTGTTGATGGTCTCTCGATGCAGACCAGTGTTGGAGGAGAAGGAATGGAGATTGAGGTAGAACGTGAAGGTTATATGTAGAGAAAGAATGGAGTGGGAGGTAGAATGAAAAAATCTGTGTTGGTTCTGTTTATTGTGTACGAAGATGATGAAGGTGAACAACGTTAAGAATCAATGGATGAAAATTGATGAATTTGTTGTTTAAGATCTCGTTGTGCGTGTGTGAAGGAAATTGAAGATAGTGGAGATGAGGGGAGTGAGCCCCTGAAGCGTGGGAATGGAGGAATCTGTTTTTATGGTGAAGATGGTAGTGCAGGGAATGGAGGTTCTGAAGATGAAATAGGTGTGGAGGAGAAGATGAAAAACGTGAAGGTGAAAATGGATGATAAAACCAGTTTTCTGTTTAATGGAATGGAAGAATAAAAAAAAACTGGTGAAGCTTATGAGCGTTGGTGTTGACTCAGGTGCTAACGGGAGCTAAATGTGTTTTCCTCTCTGGTATTTTATCTCTACTACTATCTTCAGGTGCTAATACACTGTTTAGTGAGCATATATGGAGAGTTTATGTTTGGAAAATTATGCTTTGACAAAAACTTTTTTTTTTTACAAAATTGACAAATTTTGTATAAATGGAATTAAAATAGATTATTTTTTTATTTTTAATTAAAATAAAATAATAATATAATACTTTTTTACTTAAATAGGTAATTTGTTAAAGTTTGTTAAAAAAAAATTTGTTAAATTATTATTTTCCTGTCTGTTTTACATGTGTTTAGATCCTATGTGATCTTGATGGGTTTTGTGGGAGAGAAATTAACTAATATTGTTTTAATTGAGTATGTAGTCTGCAGTAATTTTTTTCCGGATATTGATGATTGCATAAGTATATTGTAAATTGTGAAAAGGGTTTTGTTAAAATGATGTTTAAAAGATGAATTTTACGATTGAATTTCTCTTTATTAACAATTTGAGGTAATTAAAATTTTAAGATTTTGATTTTTGACGTCTAAAAGAAAATTGGTGGTTAAAGGAAGGTATGAGAATAATGTATATGTGGATAAATAAGTTTTTTGAATGTGGAAAAGGATTATAAATCGTTGGGCACCACGTGCAATGTGAGCTCTCTAGTTTGCCAACGACTAAGACGGGCGACGACCGAGACATGTGATCCATAGTCGAGACGGGCATGGTCGAGTTCATGTTCGAGATGGCCCAGTTGACGACCAAGATGTGTTAGGTTGGTTCAACGTCTGAGGCAATTTGGGCCAGGTTAATAGCCTAGACGGGTCGAGGTGATATAAGCTAATGGCATAGACTAGACAGCCCACGCAAACGGCTAAGATGGATTGTCCCAGGTCGAAGGTTGAGACATGCCAGGCCAGAGTGAGGTTTGAGATGGACCGGCCCGAGTGAACGTCGAGATGGGCCAGGCTAGGCTACGTCTGAGACAGGTCATGCCTCCCTGGGCCGAGAACAAAGACGGATCAACTTGAACAAACGGTTGAGACATGCTAGGCCAACCATCGAGAGGGGTCATACTAGGACGACATCTGAGACTGGTCGGGCCTGCCTAGGCTGATGATATAGACCAGTCGACTCAAGCAGATGGTCGAGACAGACAACCATATGCCAACGGTCGAGATGTGCAAGGGTGGGCTGAGGACTGAGACAAACTAGCCCGGGCTAACCGTAAAGACGGGCCAGGCTAGGCTGACGTCTTAGATGTGCTAGTTCAGCTAGATGGCCGAAACGGACCACCCTAGGCTAACATTGGAGACGTGCCAGGCAAGGTCGACGGCCAAGGCTGACCGGCCTAAGCTAACCGTCGAGACGTGCCATTCCGGGTCGACATTCGAGACAGGCCTGACCAGGTTGATGGCCGAGACCAATCATGTCGACAGTCGAGCCTGGGTAGGCCTAGGATCGAGATGAGCCTGTTAAGTCTAACGGTCAAGACATGCTAGCTCGAGTTGTCTTGGGCCGACGGTTGAGACGAGTCGATGGTCAAGATAGGCTAGCTTGGGCCGATTGTAGAGTCGGGTCAGCCCGGTCTGACGACCAAGAAGGGCGAATGCTGGATTGTTGGGTTGAGTCAGGTCGACGACTGAAACAGGCTGACCTAAGCTAACATGGGTTGACGACAAAGACATGTTTGCACCGATCGACAGTCGAGGTGGGCTTGGTCGGCCCCACGACCGAGCTGGGTCGACCTATGCCCATGACCGAGACGGTCGAGCCAGCCCAACATATGCGTCAGGCCTGTTTGGTGGTCGAGACATGGCATGTACTGTTCATTGACGTTAACTATTTGGACACCATTAGCAACAAGGAGCAAATTCACCAAAATTAACGAAAATTAGGATCTAATTGAACATAAAACGAAAATGATGACCAAATTAAAACATAACGAAAATAGGGACCAAAAGAATTTATGCCTATAAATACTACACATTATTTTAAATTATATTTCTATTAAAATTATATATAATTTTCTAAAAGTAAAATTTAGTTTATTTTTTATAAATTGTAAAATTATTATAAATTTGTTTTAATCATACAATTATATCTTATTTCTATGACCATGCTTTTATATTATTATAATATTATATAAATAATACATTTTAAATTTATTTGGTTCGATAAGTATTATATAAATACATACAAAATAATATGTTAAATAGAAAATAATAATATAGATTATCATGAAATCTCATTATTAACAAAATTATACAAAATTCTATTTTATTCATATTTGTTTGTTTTTTTTAAGTTGTACTATTTTAAAATTAATATTATGATATATTTTGAAAATATACTTGAATGAGTTATATTTTAAATTTTAATTACTACTATAGTTCAAATTTTGTATGAATCTTATACGTAGATAAAAGAGGGATAAAAGGGTTTATGTAGAGTAATAATAAAATAAGTTAAACTTTTTAAAATGAATTATTTAACCTAATTATCTACAGGTCGGTCGGTCAATTAATAAGTTAATTCAATCCGTTAAATTTACCAATTAATTCTAAAAGAAAGTGAAAATTTTATCTAATTGATTATAAGTTTATGAGTTAAAATATTTAAGTAAGTTCATAATGATGACTTTATCTAACTCATTCATTTAATTTAAAAATGTGATATATTTTAGGTTAAATCATTTTACTAGTCCTATTTTCTTAGGAAGATCAGAAGTAGTTTTTTTTTTATTAGGTCCTTAGTTTGAGAAATTTGTTGTAAGTAAGTTCTTTCCGTTAGTAATACATTAATCATATTAATTATGTGTTATGTGTCAGCTCATTTTTTTTTTTAATTTCAATTTTCTTTAAATTAAAAGAAATTACCACATTTCAAGTTGACGTTGTGTCACGTGACAATGACAGTGTGATGTAGTAATGACAGTGCCACATGACACTATTAAATATGAAAATTCCCGATTTAATTCCTATATTTGTTATTTTGTTTTAATTGGGTCCTAATCTTTTTTAAAGTAAACGATTTGATTTCTATTCAAATTGAGACAAAATTTAACATTTATATAAATGTCACAATGATATTTCTAATATAATTAAGTCTATATTTTACATCATACTTTATTTAAATATTATTTCAAATATTTATACATCAATAATCTATAGACAAATGTTAGAGTTGGATTGAAAATAACAACTTTATAAATGAAAATGTAAAGTTTTAAATAAATATATTTATTTTAAATTGTTATAAAATTATTTTAAGATTTTATATTTGAATTTGTAAAGGTGTAATTTTTAAAGCAACTCTAATATTTATCTATAAATTATAAATATATAAATATTTAAAATAAAATTTAAATAAAGTTCAATGCAAAATATAGTTTTAAATAAACTTAATTTGGTTAAAAATAATTATAATAAAAATACCATTGTAAAATTTATATAAAAATTAAATTTGGTCTCAATTTAGATAGCGATGAAATGGTTACAGTTTTTAAAAAATTGGGATCCAATTAATTAAGACAAAATAAAAAATACATAGATTAAATCAAAAAAATTTATATTCAATAGTGACACGTGACACTGGCACTGTCACGCTGTCACATCACACTAGCATTGCCACGTGACACAACGTCAACTTGACATGTAACAAACTTTTTTTTTATTTTAAAAAATTAAAATTAAAAAAATAAAAAAAAAATCATGAATTGACACATGGAACATAGTTAATACTATTAGTGTATTACTAATTGCAACAAATTTCTCAAAATAGAAATCCATTTGAGATAAAAAAGAAGAAACCTACTTGAGATGGGAACCAATGAAATAATTAAACTTATATTTTATTCTTCTTAAATTTATATTTTCATAATTTGAAAACTGAAATCTGATATCAAATTATTCGAATAACCACAATAATATTATATATATATATATATATATATATATATATATATTCCTCTAAAACTTTAAATTGTAAATAAATAATTAAATACAGTCTAAATTCACCTCAAGCTCAATATATAGCATAAAATAATTTTTAAAAAATATTTTAGATTTAATTTATAATTTATTTTGGTTTTTATACTTATTTTTCCTCAATTAAATCCTAACATTTTTTAATATAATCAATTTGGTTCCTTCAATAAAATTGGGCGCTTAAAAAATATCACGTTTCAAAATTTAAAAAATATTATATTAAGTGTGAAAGTGTTTGAAATCAACCATGAACTACATGTTGGTTCTCAAATCAACCATGTTGCAGTATAGATACTTTAAATTACTAGAATAAGTTTTGACATCTATTTAATGGTGACAATCCAATTCTAACACATTCAACTGTATACTAGCAACACTGCTATCATTTTAACACAATTCAATTGTAATAATTTCATTCAAACACATTCAATTGTACAATGAAACAAGAACAATAACATTCTACTAACACATTCAATAAAAGCAACCACAAAACAACTTGTGTGCGACAACAAATGATTGTAACGTATGAACCAAAATAGTACACGGATGATATCCTGTTTCATGGCAGATGAAGCAGTTGAAGGGAAAAAGAAGACGTGTTGCTCGGAGGTTATTGGAAGCTCCTCGTCGTACCCGTCATATCGTCATCATACCTCGAAGAAAAAATCACGATTTTCAGAGAGAGAAAAATGGTGCATTGTTATATTTTTATAGAGTTGTCAGAAAAGGTAATTTGGTCCGTCCTGACTCGATCCATTATGAGTTGATTATTTAGTGAGTCAATCCAATTCGACTTACTTATTAGCGAGCTAAAAGAGTTTGAACTCGACCTGTTCCATCACGAATTGATAAGTTAAACGGGTTGACTCACTTAATTAAAAAACTACAATTTTTTTCTTCAATCTAAAAAAAACTAAATTATAATTCTGATTAAAATCAAAATAAACTTCATTAGAATCCAAATGCAATTCAAAGGGATGTTAAACTTCAACTACAAACCAAAATCACAAAAATATCAATGTGTTGACTAGAAAAAACAACTCTACCAACTAAGCTATATCCCCCGAGACAAGTGGAGCATGTATGAAGGAGTCAAGTCAGTTTTCATTCTATTCTTTTCCTTGACACAATTGGGTCATCCTGCACTTGAACCAGAAACCTCGCCCGTGAAGTAAATCAGCGTACCTATAATCCAAGTATTTGGGAGAGGATCAATAGATTTCTTTTCGGGAGCGATTCATCTTTCCAAATGCAAAGTCCAACATAATAAAAAATTTTGTATGACCCTTTGTTTGCTCATTGGTGAACTAACCCGGATAAGATAAGTTCTAGGTGAATCAGATAAACAATTAACCCATATTAAAAGTTATAAAAAAAATTTAATCTAACCTAATTTGAATCTATGAAAAATTTGGATTGGATATTTTGAGTGCTCTAATCTTTCAGAATAAAAGGTTGGTGAAGAAAAGCTAGGTGAAAGAAACATAGTTTAAAAATGAATGACAGTAAAATTTGCAGCCATTTAGATAATTGATAAAATATTTTTTAATGGTTTAGTATAAATGAAATATGTCGGTTGTTAAAATCTACAGAAAATCACGTATCAAACTATAGAATCTAATGTAAAATATAATTTATATTTTTATATGAGACATTATCATGACGTCAATTTAATAAAAATAAATTAACTTCATTAGAATTAATATCGATCATATTATTCAATATATTAAATTATTAATTGAACTTTTTTTTAAGAGTTGTGAAATAATTCGACGTAGTTATATTTAGTGACAAGACTTTTTATGGAATGATAAGATATTAGCGTCACACAATATCTTTTATCACAAAACATTTGGTTCTCGCCACAGTTTGATGGTCCATGCAAAATTTTTTCTATAGGCAAGGACCATGTTACGTTCTCATTAATACTATTCTGACTTTTTTGTTTTATTTGGCTAAGCAGATGAAAAAATGGGAAATATTGGAAAGAATAAAACCTGAAATTGTTTGAGTTAATTTATATAACTAAGCATAAAAATAGAAAATATATATCTAATATTAATAATATTTTTTAATTTTATTTATTTTGATAATATTATTATAATGAAAATATAAATATTAATAAAAACTTAATGATATAATAATTGAATTAAAAATATAATCGTGTGTTTATATCGATACATATATTAAAATTTATAACACAAATGATTATATTAAAAATGTAGTGGAATATTGGTTACATTTCTACAAGATTTTAGTCGGTGTCGGCATAATATTCTGAGTGTAAATTTCTTATCTCAAATGGAATATGAAATTTAAAGACTATTTAGTAACAGCGTAAAATAACTTTGTGTTGTCATTAATAAATTCTCATTTATTAAAAACTTTTAATTTAAAATTATAATAATAGATTTCTGTAATTGACTTAGTACTTTTTTTAGCGAAAGTTATCGCATTTATGTTTGCATTTTCTAATTTTCATAGAAATTAAATTAGAATTAATACTATATAGTATATACTTTCAGAATATATAATTAATTTTGAAATAGTTGTTAAACATAAAATTGTAAAATAAATATGTAAAAAAAATTAATTTTTAAAATAATAATTAAATATAAAATTTAAAAAAAGAAATGTAAACATAAAAAGAAATATATATATATATATATATATATATATATATATATATATATATATATATATTATATTTGTTATGAATTAATGATTGTCCCTTGATTTGATACATCTACTCATATGATTGATACTCATATGATTCATTACTCTCTTTATGTAAATATTTTTATTAACTAAGTTGATTTGGATTACATGTTGTATCTATAAATATGACTCTTCATATCAATAATAATACATAGAAATTGCTCCTTATTGTCTCATTCCCTATTCTTCCTTCGATATTCTTCTCTCTTATCTTTATTATGCTTTATTTTATAACACGTTATCAGCACGATGCTTCAACTAACTGAGAGCTAGTGGAAGTTTTGTCTCTTTAAGGATAATGTTCTGTGTGTCTCAATCCAGACTCTTTCTAATCCTTTCTTCATCTATAATTTTATAATATATTCTTATTCTTGGGATAAAAATTGTTTGACTTTATCAATATTCTTCTTCATCTTATTATTATTATTATTATTATTATTATTATTATTATTATTATTATTTATTATTTATTATTATTATTACTAATTTTAAACAGGTAAAATCTTACAAATTTTGAATTTGTCATCTTGATATTACAAGGAAGAATTTCTTATATTGGATTTTAAATGTTGAAATACATTTACATGTAATAGATCTTGGGATACCATTAAAGAAAGAAATAAAGCATCTAAGCAACTAATTTGCTTATGCGAAAAAAATATTGTGAAAAGAGATTTCACAATATTATGAATTTATTTCATGCCTATGTATGGTTGGACAAATCAATAAAGCTTTTGATGAAAAATCATGAGATCCGCCTAATCTGTTCCATTCCCATAAGTGAATGCAACAATAAATATTATGAATTTATTTCATTCCTTTGTATGGTTGAACGAACAACGAACAAAACAATGAGCTTTCGATAGAAAATCATGACACCTGTCCAATTGGTTCTGCTCCATTCCCAAAAGTGAATGCAGCAACATTTGATATATATTTTCATGATCGTGATATTGACTATGGACATGGTTATAAAGGAAATTTCAAAGACACATTTTGTCACCAGAAGTGGCACGATAATGTGAAAAAGGGAAAAGAAAAATGTGAAAATATTGGCAAATAAGATAAAAAAAACATATATTATCATTACGATGGTAAAGGTCATTTGAGTTGTACTTGTCGTACACCAAAGCATCTTACAAATAATGAGAAGAATATAGAAACACACATTGCTTATGAAGATGGTGATTTTGATTATGGCCATATAGATGCTACTCTTCTTGATATTAGTATTTTCTTTGTTAAACCAAATGGAAGCATTGATTACCTCATTGGTTGGGAGAGTGTTAAAAAAAATCTCATATTGATATTTACGTTTATATGAAGAACAAATGTTGACACTAGTACTAATGATGAGGATGTATGTCCTCTTGATAGTGCAACAACTTATACAATTCTCAAGAGTAATAAATTTTTCTCTTGTTTGATAATGCGAGACATCAATGTTAGTATTATTTACAGTACTGCAAATATATTTGAAGGCTCTGGAAGAGCTATTATATTTCTACCAAGAAGTTGAATAGAAACTTATTAAGTTTCAAGGATATTTGTCTAAATGGATATCATATTGAGACAAACAATTAAAAATATATGAAATATCTTTATATCTCCACGATTCAGTTAAAAAAAGGTGTATTGGAGAAATTATCTACGTTCTCTTATGGTTTGTACTACACATATATTAATATAATTGAAATGCATGTAATGCTAAACCAGAAGTTTACGAATCAAAATGAGTGTCTTGTTTGACATGATCAGTTGGATGATTTGTACTACACATATATTACTACAATTAAAATGCATGTCTTGGTAAACCAGAAGTTTACGAATCAAACCGAATTCTTTTTTTTTTGTATGATCAGTTGGGTCATCGTAGATCTATTGTGATGTGAAAGAAAAAAGAAGGTTGAAAAACTCATGTGGACACCCACTTAAGAGTCAACAAACTTCTTCGGACCAATGAGTTTTCTCGTACTATACGTTCATAGAAGTTGATAATAAGACCATCACCAGAAAAATTAGAAATGAGTCAATCTCATTTTCAGAACGAATTCAAGGTGATATTTGTGGTCCAATACATGTTCATAATCAAAATAGACTTGCGGAATCATTACTAGAACGTCTAAAATTGTTTGCAAGACCATTACTTATGAGAGATAATCTTCCAATGGCTACTTGGAAATATGCAATTTTTCATGTTGCATTATTGATTCGCATCAAGCCAATAAGTTATCACAAATACTCTATTATGCAATTGGTTTTTGGTCAGTGACCTAATATTCTCATGTAAGAATTTTGGAGTGTGGTGTATATGTTTCAATTTCTCCACCAAAAAGGACTATGATGGGTCCTTAGATATGATTGAAAATATATGTTGGGTATGATCCTCCCTCAACAATAAAATATCTTGAATTACCAACAAGAGACTTATTTACAGTTCGACTTATTTACAGTTTGACTTTTCGACTGTTACTTTGATGAATAAGTTTTTCCAACATTAGGGGGGGAAAGAAAACAATTGGAAAAGAATATTAGTTGGAATGAATTATCATTATCTATCAATAAATTAGTCAATCAATTACCAAATATTCTTATTGACAAAAAGGGTAATCAAATCATATATACCAATTGCTAATGTTTCGAGTATATTTGATATTATTTCATAATATGGCTGAAGCATGGTAGGCTTGTTAGTTCCAAAGACATGCTTGAAGCGTGGTAGACCTATTGGTTCCAAAGATAAAAACTCTTGAATAAGAAACAGAGCTAAAACAAATAGAATTGAAAAATAAATTTTCTGATGATCTAGTTAGGTCAATAAAGTTCAAAAATGGATTACAATAACAAAATTCTCATCATATTTTTTTAGTTTTGTAAGTTGTTTGATGATGAAATCCTATTTTCTAAAGTACTAAATCTTAAGAATATTTTTTTCTAATTTTATATATTTGTATATTTATTTATAATAAATTATATTTATTAAAATATATAATTTTTTTAATAAAATCATGTGAATATAAATTTTAAAAAAATTCAATATTTATAAATTAATACGGAATAAAAAATTTGAATAGTCATTATAATAAATAAGATAATTTGAATAAATTGTAATTATCGTAATAGAAAAGTATCATAATAAAATATTGTAATTATGGTTGTTTTTTTTTTTAAAATTAAGTTTGATAAGTGTATATTTATTTGGGTTAAAATAATACATGTAATCTTTTTTTTGTGTGTAATAAGTTAGAAAAATAAGATTTAAAAATAATATGAATGTAGGTGAAAATGTTTGAGAAGAAATTTAATGAAAAGTTAAAAACTAGTAATACGAATGTAAAACATTTTGGTTTATTTATAAAAGAATTATTTAAAGAAAATATTAAAAAAGTATAGAATTTTTGTAAAAAAAATTATTTAGAAAAATATAAAAAATTTAAATATAGAAAAATATAAAATTATTTAATAGAATTTTATAAAAAATTTAAAATACAAAAGATATAAAATTCAAAAAGTTAAATTCAAATTCAAATTCAAATAAGATAATTATTCGTTGAAGCTATTAGTTATTTAAATTAAAGATAATAATTAAAAAAACAACTTAGTTAGAACTAAATTTTTTTAATTTTGAAAAAAAGTTAATACTTAGTAAACAAAGAATAAAGAATAATATTAATTAAGGCGATCGATTCGAATTAAATTTGATATATATATATATATATATATATATATATATATATATTCAAAACTTAATTTAATTTTTCTAATTTATTACACACAAAAAAATAATATTATTACATAAATTATTTTAACTAAATATATATACATTTATTAAAATTCAAAAAGTTAAATTTAAATTCAAATTCAAATTAGATAATTATTCGTTGAAGCTATTAGTTATTTAAATTAAAGATAATAATTAAAAAAACAACTTAGTTAGAACTAAATTTTTTTAATTTTGAAAAAAAGTTAGTAATACTTAGTAAACAAAGAATAAAGAATAATAATAATTAAGGCGATCGATTCCAATTAAATTTGATATATATATATATATATATATATATATTTAAAAATTATTTTAATTTTTCTAATTTATTACACACACAAAAATAATATTATTACATAAATTATTTGAACTAAATATGTATACATTTATAAAAATTAATTTTACAAAAATAGAACCATAATTATAATATTTTACTTCGATAATGTTTTATTATCATAGATTATATTTAAATTATTTTATTTATTATAATCATTTTTCAAATTTTTTATTCTCAATTAATTTATAAATATTGAATTAAATATATTTTTTAAATATATAGTCACACGAGTTTGTAAAAAATTATAAATTTTTAATAAAACAATTTATTATAAATAATTATATAAATCTATGAAACTAAAAAAATATGTTGTTAAAAACGCGTTCTTCAAAAAATATAATTTCAGCCGTTAATAATATGCTAAATTAGAAAAAGTATGATGATAATTTACTATTTTGCAACAAAAATAATTGTACTTGAACAATAAAAGGATCTAATTTGAGGAAAAACATTTAAAATGGTTTATAATTACATCAATAAATTTCAAAAGATGGTTGATAATATTAGAAAAAGTCTTACATTGTTCTTGCACTGTCCTTGTACGTAGTATTATCCATAACCCACAAAATGAGACTAGCCATAATGAAATGTTCACCGAATGATAACTATTCCATCCTAGGCTACTAGAAAATTTCTGATATGAACTAATGATTGTCCATTGATTTGATATATTTACTCATATGATTGATACTCATATGATTTTATACTCTTTATGTAAATATTTATATTAACTAAGTTGATTTGACTCTTCTTTATCTATAAATATGACTCTTATCAATAATAATACACAGATGAGTTGCTCCCTATTCTCTCATTTTCTATTCTCTATTGTTTCTTCTCTTCTCTATTATCTATTATTCTCTTTGTTATTTACTTTATTTCATAACATGTTATCAACACGATGCTCCAACCAATTGAGGACTAGTGAAAGCTTTTTCTCTCTAACGACAGTGCGCTGCGTGTCTCAATCTAGACTCTTTCTAATCCTTTATCAATTTATAATTTTACCTTATATTCTCCCTCTTGTGATAAGAATTGTTTGACTTTATCAAATTTCATCTCTGTCTTATTATTTTTATTTTTATTATGACAGTGATTATTATTATTTTGATGATGATTATTATTATTAATATTATTTTATGTGCTAGTTCTAAACACGCGAAATGTTGCAAAATTTGGATTTGTGACCCTTGATATTACAAGGAAGAATTCCTTACAGTAGCGGAACTTGGACTAAAATTGTAGGGGGGCCAAATTAGATTTGTTATATATAATTTTTCTTTAGAAGAAAAACTATTCATTTTTTTCTCTTCATTTCCTCTTCTTAAAACAAACACACATAATAGTAGAATTCAAAAAAATATTACTATCATTCGCTATTATATCATGATACCAATTCATGAATACCATTTTAGACAAGTCATTCGTATCTCATCAATTTGATTTGGTGGTATTGTCAAATTTGATATCGTTTTTCCCAGATCACGTTATAATGAATTGTTAAATTCATTATATGTAACTCTAAGAACCATAGATATTTGTTTTATATTGTCTTAAATTCTTGGTTCTTATTAAATTTCTCAAGTTTAGTTAAGGTAAATGTATTTCTTTTTCATCTTCATCACAAACCTTTCTCTTTGAAAAAAATGAATCAATTTTTTTTACTTTTTATCATAATCTTTCTAATATAAATTTATCACCTCTTACCTATTTAAAAAAAATAAATTTTATATTCACAAATCACAATTATCACAATGCAAAACATAACAAAACTCATACTACTTTAATTAAATAAGCTATACTGTATAAATTCAAAACTTAAAAAAAATTTACCATAGGTAGCGAAAAATACAAAATCCCTAAATTTCATAATTAAGGGTTATAATAATTTAAGAAAAATTATAATTAGGGTTCATACCAATTTCATAAAAGAATCCCTAAAATTATAATTAGGGT
>Ga0214544_1005630_pt1 | contig 24050 bp, 13 predicted proteins | sample CNSS3metaG_FD_160074 | JGI IMG/M metagenome (GOLD analysis project Ga0214544, IMG submission 160074) | Root nodule microbial communities from cowpea collected in UCLA plant growth center, Los Angeles, California, USA - CNSS3 | ecosystem: Host-associated > Plants > Roots > Nodule | place: USA... | reverse complement strand
AGCCCACATAAAGGCCCAATCACTAGAAGCATGATGAGAAAGATTCACATGGGCCTCTCACAAGATGATCAAGTCAATCATGGGCTTTTTACATTATTCACATGGGCTAAAGAAATCTCTAAAATATAAGATGATGCATGAAGGAAGTAGTCTAGATTTAAATTGGGTCATTGTTTAGGCTTTGTTTTCATTAAAAGCTAGAACACTTTTTGGGATCAATTGGGCCGAGCCCAATTTGCTACCTTTGGCCAAGAGTTACTTGAGTGACTCTCAATTTGGATGCAAGCAAAGCATGAACTAAGCAAGGAGAATGTGATGGAAGCATGGTGCGTGTGACTTGGGCAAGGAGAGTGTGATATGCCACTTGGAATCATCAAGACTCATCTACTATATCACATGGTCTACAATCAAGCTTTTTCTCCAAGCTACATTTGTATTTCATCTTTGTTGCATTTTCTCTTCATTTGGCCGGCCATGTGCCTATAAATAGAGCCACTCAAATATTGTAATGGTTACTCTTGAATTGCTAATAGATGCTAGTGTTTGAGATCACTCCACACTTCTATTAATTTGAGAGCACACATGGCTAACCTTCTCCTTCATCTCCTCTAGCCACCTTCCATACCATAGCTCCACTTCTACTCTTCATCTTTACCAAATTCTCCATTTCCGAGAGCTACTTTCATCTATTTCTCCAAATTCCGCTGCACTCCATCTCCTCTTCATCATTCTCCATGGATTTCCTTCCTCTCCTACACCAAGGACGTCCATTATTCCCCAGATCCACTATTTTACAGATACCGCCTGGTGGAGCACACCTTTCCGCCAGGCGCCACACGGTGCAGGGACCTCTCACGCTGTTCCTATCGCCTGACAGACATCAGCAGGCCGCCAGGCGCCATACTAGAAGCACACTACTGCTGGTTTTGGCACTCTCTTTGGTTTGTCCCTTAACCAAAATACTACCAAAGGCATCACTCACCCTCATTTATCGGGACACTATGCTAATTCACCTAGTCATAACTCAATCAATTCAATTACCTATAACCCATATTCATAGGTCCATGTATTCTATACATTTGATACACCAAATTCTCTATCCAAGCATAATGGCTCAATGAAGCTTAAAAAAATTGCCTAATTCATTCCCTTGAACTTACTCAAATATGAAATTAGAATTCAATCACCACCCTAGACTATCTAAGACTCATATCAGAATAATTTATTATCTCCATTGTCACTAAATTTCAGTCAGCTCCAATTGTCATGCTTAACCAACTTAATACATTATTTCCCCCTTTCAATCATCATTAATTGCCTTACCAAAAACACAAAATCATATAACCCACAATTTAACTATAATTATACTCTTCTTCACCATATTCTTATATTAGATTATTTATCAGTATTAGAGTTTTCATTACCTAATTGTCATCAATGCGTTGCAATATGCCCCCACATCACTGCACTACCTATACCATCTCTAGTTCCCGATTCCTTCATTATTTTCACCAAGTCGAACAGGATTTCCTCCCACTTTTGATTCATTGTTCACCTCTCTCGCAACCACCACACCAGGTTTCCCAAAACAATCCTGGTTACTCACCATCCTGTTCACCCCATATTTTTGTACCTACGACTGACATCAAATTTCCAGAATTTGATCCAGCTTTCAATTACAACAGAATACAACAATTCTTACATGCTATGTTAGACTCAATCCCAATGGTATTGTGCTATATGCATTCTATCCTTCTAATCACCTCTTAATTGCCCATAATTCCAGGATTCAGATTAACCTCTTGGTCTTAATACGAACTCTCCATGTCCATATTCCAATTATAATCGCAAACACCTCAAACAATCGAGATATCATGATAATATGCAATCATACAAACATAGGAAACCAATTGAAAACTCAGAAATTCACCAAATTCACATAAACACAACGGACCAGTGATAACCAACACGCATCGCTTGGCAGTTTCGTCTCGCTGCTAGGCAACTCAAGCCACGGAACCCAAAACTGGGTTAAAACTGATGAGTCACCTAGCGGTATATGCATACCTGCCAGGCGATTTCTGGGCGAAAACGCAGCAACTTGTGGAAAATGGCACAAACAGAGGAAATTTTCATACAATACGAATCATACAATGCAATGTAAATTATATACAATAGAAACACACGAAAACAACTCCCCTTACCTGGATAATTCTTGCTTACTTGGAAGAATTAGGACCTTTCTTGTGCCACCACTAGTCCAGCCTTGGACTTCTCCCAATGCACTTGATTCTCTGCTCAATTTCCCTCAAAATCACCTTCAGACTCTCTCTCTCAGTGCCTAATTTGTGTGCCCTTTTTGCTCCCTCAATTTTCCTCTCTTTCTTCTCCAAAAATCAACTTAATTAGACCATTAACTAAGCCTTAATGCTTGTTAATGAGATGAAAACGAAAATGGCTTTGAATGTGGAGTTAATGGCCATTCAAAGATAATTAGTGGCTATAGGCTACCCATCTTGCAGCTAGGGTTTCTCTACCCTTTCATATTCTTGCCAAAAGAAAATTTGACAAAAAAGAAATTTTAATTCGTTCTTAGCAAGGTTTGAACACACAACCATTCAATCACAAAGCAAGTGCACAACCAATTCAACCAATACATGTTTTGTGATAATTCCTATAATTTTAGGATTACATTATCACTACTCACATTCAATCATAACATTAAAATAATGCACATTTTAAAATATCATACAATGGGCATACATAGGACTTGAACCCAAGTCCTCTCAACCCAACCAAATACTCTCAACTATTTGAGCTAGTACTTTTCCACATCATAATAATTTGCATTAAATGCCATAAAGGCTCCTACTACGCGCATTTATTAAATAATTATTTAAATTACTCGGGTCTTACAGTTAAAACACATTTTAATATATTAAGAGACATAGTAAGACTAACAAGACATCTAACCTATGTCATATAGCCTACCAACATGATATAACATCTAATCATTACATTTAACATATTATATCACGATTTAATACACTAAAACCATAATCTTAAAGTGGATCTTCATCAATCTTCATCAAACACATGTGATTTTCATGCACTTGGCTTTATCAATTCTTTGCTTCAAGCTTACCTATGCCAACACTTTTGACTCGCTTCGATCTATGTTACTTATCACTTGTCTTTTGCTATGCTAACTTTATTTCTTCTTTCAACCTTGAAAACTTTTTGGAGCAAATCAATTGAACACAACACTACACCTAAGTCACAATGTTATATGTTCATTTTTTTCTCGTTCATTTTTGTTAAATAATCAATCAAAGAATCACCGACCTTAGGACACACCTTTTGTCCTAATTCAAACTCATCCAATTCCAATTCAAAATTCTCCTCGGACGTATTAACCTCCATATGTCGAGGATTGATATCTTCACCTCCCATATCAGCCATCATACATTCACCACATCACTATTACAAACACCCTCAACAGTGTTGAAAAATGGCTTGATATATTCGACCTGATTCTTGAAAGGGTTAATATCTACTTTCATTTGTTTTTCTTCAAACTTGGGCCTACCCTACTCAATTGCATCCTTAATAATTTCCATAAATGCACACAATTATTAGTCATGTGACCATAAGTATTGAGAAACTTATAATAATTTTTTCCCTTTCTATGTTCCATAAAAGGTAGCATATGGTCATCACTCATCTTAATTTGTTTATTTCAATAACCCATCGCATATTTGATTAGCTCTCGATATATCAAATGAATAAATTCTTTTAGCCATTTTATCATTTACTTCAACTTTATGAATAAAGGTGGTTATACTTTTAGTTCTGCTACATTAACAACTTCTTCTTCATGTGCGTTGTCTTCATCAATTTAGAATTCTCACACATAATATTTGAAGCACTCACTTGTGTAGGGAAGAGATTTAGCCGCAGTTATTTTGGCATATGCTAGCGAGATAAAAAAAAGGGAGTTGTTTATGCCTCGGTTATGAACCGAGGCATATAAAAGGGTTACTACCTCGGTTTTGGAGGGAACTTGGGCCTAATGAGCATCAAAAATGAAATGTACTTTCTGGATGTTTACATGCCTAACAATAAGATTTGTAGCAGCAGATGGTGAAACACCTTCGCTTATCCCAACCTAGATATGATATGGAAGAGAAGAGCTTAATAGTGTTGAAAAAGAATAATAAATGTTAACTAGGGTACAAGTTAAATAGCAATAAATATACACAAAATAAACCCAAAATAGGCATACTAACCATAGAAGATAAAAAATCCCATGGAAATTTAAATACATCAAAAACCCTTGACAAAAGTAAGCTAGGCATAAATCGAGCAAGAAAAGGATCAAGAGCGGTAGCCATTGACCATATCAGCACCCCAACCTCAAGAATAGTTCTGAAAAAGAAAGATAATGGTGTAATATTATAAACTGAAAAGCTAAATAGAAATATCAATGCCAACTTTGAAAGAGGTAATTGTTCAATTACTATCTTTTTCTTTAGGACTTGAACATGAGTTTTTCAATTGACTCCCTTTCGATAAAAGGAAGGTATAGATGGATACCTTTGTCAATAATAGATAAAAGAATGTTTAGACAAGTATTTGATTAACAATATAGTATGTAAATGTGGTCTTATAAATACCTTAGTTTAATCTTGAACCTCTCTTCGTAAGTAATTATAGTTTCACCATGTAGATAAATGTGAGGAATAGGAACACCATAAAAGCTAGCTATTGTTTGGAGGCCAAAGTCTTATAAACCCCACCTTAATATCTCACGCTTCCAATGTTAGACTCGAGTCTCATACCTTAGATATAGATTATAATATATCCCACCATCCTCCACATTTTGGCAAAAGCAAAAGACAAACAAATGTTGAAGCAAACTTAAAAGCCATATGGAAGACAATATGAAGACAAGTGTTTTATGTTTAAAGTTATCTTGTAAAATGTTTTGAAAGTACTTATAATAGTTTAGAATCAACAGTCAGGTCATAATTCTTGTATTTTTGTAAAAACCAATTGATAATCGATTATCACTTAGGATAATTGATTATCCTAAGCTGAGTCCATTTTCAGAAACACACTAGAATAATCCATTTTTCAGAAACACACTATGAAGTGCCTAAATATTTTTGGGTTGATGTTGTGAGCAGGGATTGTTATGTACTAAATAGAATGCTCATTAGACCTATCTTGAAAATTAACCCTTATAAATTGTTTAAACGAAGAAAGCCTAATGTAGCACATTTAAAAATATTTGGATGCAAATGTTTTGTCTTAAATAAAGGAAAAGAAAATTTGGGTAAATTTGATCCTAAAGCAGATGAAGCTATTTTCTTAGGATATTCATTAACCACTAAAGCCTATAGAGTTTTTAATAGAAGAACTTTAAATGTAGAAGAATTCATGCATGTTTCTATTGATGAAATTGTGGACCTTGAGGAAAATCATCTTGAGTCAAATAAAATAAATGCAAGTGATGAACAATATCTTAAAGAAGCTCTTGATGAGATGTACCTAAATGAGAATACACTAGTTGAACTTGAAGATCTTGCCAAAAGTTAGAAATCACCTAGAGGATTGTCTCTGGAAAATATCATTGGAGATATATCAAAGGGAGTAGTTACTAGAAATATGTCTAATTTTTGTGTGACTATAGTCTTTGTTTCACAGATAAAACCAAAAAATGTTAAAGAAGCTCTTCAAGATGATCAATGGTGCATCGCAATACAAGAAGAGCTTAATCAATTTGAAAGGAATGAGGTCTGGGAACTCATTCCTAGGGATTATTCACACCAAGTAATAGGAACAAAGTGGGTGTTTAGAAACAAACTGGATGAAGATGGAAACATCACAAAGAACAAAGCCAGACTTGTAGCAAAAGGATACAGACAAGAATAAGGTATAGATTATGACGAGACATATGCTCCAGTTGCAAGGTTAGAAGTTATACGTTTACTTCTTGCTAATGCGTCTCTCATGAAATTTAAATTGTATCATATGGATGTTAAAAGTGCCTTTTTAAATGGGTTTATAAAAGAGGATGAGTATGTTGAGCAACCTCCTGGTTTTGAAGATTATAAATTCCCTAATCATATTTATAAATTGAAGAAAACTTTGTATGGATTAAAACAAGCACCTAGATCTTAGTATGAACGATTAAGCACATTTTTGTTAGAAAATTATTTTGAAAGAGGAAAAATTGATCTCACTCTGTTTTTCAAAGGAGTAGGTGAACATATTTTGCTAGTTCAAATTTATGTAGATGATATAATATTTAGATTTACTGATAATTCTCTGTTTAAAGTTTTTGCAAGTATAATGTAGGGAGAATTTGAAATGTCAATGATTGGTGAATTGACATTCTTTCTAGGTTTGCAAATTAAGCAAATGGAAAGTGGAACTTTCATATCCCAGTCCAAATATTGTAAAGAGGTACTTAAGAAATTTGGAATGGATACTACTAAGGAAGCAAGTACTCCTATGGGAACCTCTTGTTATTTAGACAAAGATGAATCAAGTATGGAAGTAAATCAAACTATGTTTAGAGGCATGGTAGGTTCTCTATTATATCTTACTGCAAGTAGACATGATATTATGCAATATGTATGTGTGTGTGCTCGTTTTCAAGCCAATCCAAAAGAATCACATCTTAATGTTGTAAAAAGAATTTTAAAATACTTAAAAGGAACTACTTGTTTTGGGCTTTGGTATCCATTAGGAGCCTCCCCTAGCTTAATAGGTTATTATTATGATGACTATGGTGGCTGTAAAATTGATAGAAAGAGTACCAGTGGTACTTGTCATCTTTTAGGATGTTCCTTAGTCTCTTGGAACTCCAAGAAACAAGCTTGTGTAGCTCTATCAACCACTAAGGCTGAATACATTGCTACTGGCAATTGTTGTGCCCAGATCCTTTGGATGAAACAACAACAAGAGGATACAATATCTATCTAAATCATATACCTCTAAAGCGTGATAATACGAGTGCCATAAACTTAACCAAAAATCCCATAATGCACTCTAGAACAAAGCACATAGAAATTAGACATAATTTTTTTAGGGATCATATAAACAAAGGAAATTCTGTGATCGAATATGTAGATACCAAGCATCAATTAGCTGATATCTTTACCAAACCCTTAGCTAGAGATAGATTTTATGAACTAAAGAGAGACTTGGGCATACTAGAGATATCTTAAAATTGCCAAAACTGAAATTTTCTCAAAATCCGAAATTCAGTGCGTTTATAATCGATTATCATGTACAATAATTGATTATCAACCTTCCTTAAAAATTCCAAATCTTTCTGGAATAATTGACTATCACTTAAGATAATCAATTATCAGTTTCTCATGATCCATGTTTTACTTAGTTTTTGAAACAATAATCGATTATCACGGGTTGTTGGACCAAAATATTTCAAAAACTAGTCGTTGTAACGGCTAGATTGCCATTAAATTTCATGTATCTAGCCGTTCGTGAACTTTCCCTATAAATTCAAGCCAATTGTGATCACTTTTAACCCCTTTTCACACCTCAAAAACTTAAGCACCCTATATTTTTCTCAAGAACCTTCTAGCCTTCCTTCTCCTCAACATTGATGATGGCTGAAGCACCTCGTAAGAAGATTCCTACTCGTAGAAGAACTACATCTCGTGCCACTCAACCTCCAACTGCATTTCTCATTGCCTCCATTGAAGGATGGATTTCAGATAAAGAGAGAAGATCCAAATTTATCACCCTATGGAAATACAAGCCTCTCATCACTCCCAAATTTATCAAATCCCAATGGTTTGTCAACCATCAATTTACGATTCTTGTTTTACTTGTTGAACAAGGGGTGAAATTCTTCATAGAAATGTAGGGTACCTACTATCCTAACTTAGTACGAGCCTTCTACTATAATTACAAATTCAGAGATGGAGTGGGGTTTACCAAGGTGAAAGGAGTAGATATCACGGATGATGATATATGGGAAAATGTTACAAAATTTCCTATTCGTGATGGCACATCTCCAATTTTAACTGCAGGAATTGAAGGGTTCAACATAATTTTTGCCTATAGGTCTTTCCTAAGAAAACCTGATCAAGAAATAGGCAGACAATTGCTAGCAAGTCCTCTAAAAGTTGATGAGCGTCTTCTTCATTATCTCATTGTCTGGATTTTATGTCCCCGTTGTACAAATCATGCCTAGTGCAGTGAAGCTGATCTCATGATAATATACGCTATGCTCAATCATATTCCTTGAGACAATGCTCAAAGCAAAGCGACTCCCTCAATATCCACTCCCTTATTCTTTACTTATTTCTCGCATTTGTGAGTACAAAGGCGTCAACATATCTAATTAACAATCTCATCAAACCACTGACACTAACAAAATCGCAAAAAACTCATTGAAACAAATGGAGTTTATTCCTTTTGGGAACACTTACATTCACAAGGATGACATGCCACCTTCTGAAAATGAAAAGGAAGAAAATCTTCCCATTGCTCTTGTCCATCCTGTTAACACCAATATTGGTTCTTCTAGTGGGGTTGGTGGCTCATCCTCTTCTTTAGAGGATAATATCTTAAACGTAAACCAGAGACTTGAAGAATTTTTTCTTCTCTCAACTGCCTGACATGAAAAGGTCACTGACTTAATTAGAGGACTTGATTCTAGGATCTCTAATCTAGAAAATAGGTTTGACAGTAATGATGAAGAAGATGACAGGAGTCTAGAATTTTAGGTGATTGTATCTTTACTATTGTTTTGCATTATATTGTAAATTGTTTGATCTTAAATAAAAGTCCAATTTCTTTCTCTATACTTGTCTAATTGACGGGGAGTTTTTCTCTTAAACTGTTTTCAAATGATCAAAACAGGGTGAGAAAAAGTTAAAAAAATAGTGATACACAGTGATACTAACAAATCTACTTGTAAGATTTCGGATTGCGGATACTTTAAATATATTGCTTTGATCATCTTCAAAAATGGGGAGATTTTTGGCAAAAGCTTAAGACAAACAAATGTTGAAGCAAGATTATGATGATGATAAAGAAACTTAAAAGCCATCTGGAAGACAATATGCAGACAAGTGTTTTATGTTTAAAGTTATCTTGTAAATTGCTTTGAAAGTACATAGAATAGTTTAGAATCAACAGCCAGATCATAATTTTTGTAATTTTTTAAAACCCAATGTGATAATTGATTATCACTTAGGATAATCGATTATCCTAAGCTGAGTCCATTTTTCAGAAACACACTGGAATAATCGATTATCACCCTAGATAATCGATTATCTGCTCAAAATTTTGTTTTTCGAAAAAGCATTGGAATAATGATTATCACTAGTCAGGTTGAACCTGACTGTTTAGTTTTTAACCAAATTTTTGAAACTCCTATTTAAGGAATTTTTGAGCTACTTCGAACTTACCTGTTTGAGAAGCTAGAGTGTTAGCGTTGTGATTGCAAAGAAAGTTCTCTGAGTGTTCTCAAAAGAGCTTTGAAAAACCTACTGTGGGTAGAGCGATAACTTTTCCTAAGAGGGTTTCTAGGAGATTGAGTGTTGTTGCTGTTGGTAGGAAAGCTAGGTCAAGTTCTCTGGGTGATTCAAAGAAAGGTTGTCATCTCTTGTGTCTTCAAGAGATGTGTTTTCTGTTCCCTATTCTTTTGTTATCTGATTGTAATCTAATATTTTTAGTGATTGAATTAATCTCTTTGTTTCAAGATATTAACAATTGGACATAGGATCTTTTGATCTAAACCAGTATAAATACTTGTGTTAAATCTTCTTCCTTATCTCTTTATTGTATCTACTGTTGCATTTAAAGGAACTAATATTAAATTAATCGGTAAATTTTCAGAAAAATTTTAAAGTATTAATTTTAATATGAAGTACCAATTCACCCCCTCTTGCTTTTTGTCCAAACGCTAAATATTCCACTACGTGATACCAACACCACAAACCTAAGGTCCATGTGGGTTGGTTATGAACTAGCCTTTTGAATAATCTGGGAAAACATTGCAATGTCACCACCTGCACCTTGATAGCAATTGAGAGACATGAATAAAGTCTTTGATAAAAATAGGTAAGAACCTAGGGAGAAGTACACCACAAAAGATACCTAGAGAGTTCAAAGCCTTATAATTAACTCCCTACTAGAATCTCATATTTCCAATGTGAGATTAAAGTTCAAAGCCTTGCAAGTAGATTCTAACATATTATAAGAAAATGCCTCATTAGTAACCAATTTTAGTGACCAAAAGTTGTTAGTCACTATAGTGACCAATTTGGATACCAATTTATAAAATTAAAAATTATTGGTTACTAAAATAGTCACTAGTATAAATAAAATATTATAATTAGTCACTAAATTAGTCACTAATTAATTAGAGATCAATTTAGTAACTAAGTCATTTTGGTAGCCACAAAAACTTGGCAAAAAAACAACTCACTTATATTATGGATCAAAGTCACAAAGATTTTTAAATACTGAATTATCACTTGATAATAAATTTTCAATTTGATTTAAAGTGTTTGAGTGTTATCCATCCATTATTAGAATGAACTTGACAAAAAAAATCAATTCGCTTATATTATGGATCAAAGTCACAAAGATCTTTAAATACTGCATTGTCACTTGATATTGATTTCAATCAACAATTCAAGTATTTCTTTCCAAAAATCATATTTTTGTTGTTTTTGTTTTTAAAGATAGAACGATGGGTGAATTAAAAGATAAAATGAAGAATAATAAATGAAGGAGAGAATGGAGATGAATGGTTTGCAAGAATGTAAATTACAATAAAATAAATTACCAAGGATAGAACAATAACTGATAAAGAAAATCAACAAAGCGATTATCCAAATTTCTACAACTAACATTGAATTAACTATTTTTTCTGTTTACGACGTTATCAAATTATTTTGAAATTATATCCACAATTTTTCTTCACTTCTTTACATTTGATCTATCCATTTTTATTTTCCCGTTTTTTTTTAGAGTTACTTAACATAATAAAATAAAATAAAAATACATAAATTGAAGTAACTGTTTACACAATGTCAAATATTTTCGTTGATTCCATGTTCTGTAATAATTATTACATAATTTTTTTCTCAAATTAGTTTTAATGTCTGACTCAATTTAATCTTTGACTTCTTTCGATTTCTTTTTATCTTGATTAAACTTCTTGCTATGTCTTAATAGTGCTTTTTAATGTCCTCAAAACTTGAAACATATACTTGTTTTGTTAAGCTGTTAGTATTTTCTAAACAAACGTCCTTGGTGCACTACATAGTGTTGTGTATTGTAGCCCTTACGAAGATGCTAAATACTTCTATATGTAGCTCCACGTCGACGGCAACTTTACTTTATTTCATTTTTTCCTATTCTAATTCTATTTCGTGTTGAGAGACTTGTGTATAAACAAATATTTATCTTCCAAATATTGACAATTAATTATGGAACAGATAAAGACGAAACAAAATACTCTGGGATTCTATTTCTTCTTTGACGAGTTAGATCCTCGAAGAACGCTCGAGCACCTTCCACGAATTCAACCACGCGTCGCGTTCCCAGCCATTCTTCTCCACTTTCTCTCGACGTCACAACACGTTCGTCTTACACAACCACCGCTTCCGGAAACTCATCCATCTATAAATAACCTAAGTAACATGTTCCATTAACAACCACAAACACATACGAAGAAAAAAACAAGACAGGTTTCTATTTGTTTTCTTTAAGATTGTGACGACTATGGCTAGCGACGGTAGCGAGGAGTTCAGGCTAGTGTCACCGGCGTTCAGCAACGAGGGGAAGCTACCGCGGAACTACACGGAGGAGGGGCAGGGGGCAAAGAAGAACATATCCCCACCGTTGGAGTGGTACAACCTGCCGCCGGGAACGCAGACCCTGGCGCTGGTCGTGGAGGACATTGACGCGCCTGACCCCGGAGGACCCATTGTGCCGTGGACACACTGGGTGGTGGCGAACATTCCGGCGACGGTGAAGGGGCTGCCGGAGGGGTTCTCCGGGAAGGATATTGGTGGGGAGTACGCGGGGATCAAAGAAGGGAACAATGACTTGAAGGTGCCAGGTTGGTGTTGCCCTAAGTTGCCCACTCATGGTCACAGAATCCAGTTTAAGCTTTACGCTTTGGATACAGAGCTTCACCTTGGGAACAAGGTACTATGCATGTTCTTAGTAATTAAAAAAAAAAAAAAACACTTATTTCACAATTTCTTTTGGGTTAAATCTAGTTTTTAATAATCATCTAGTCATAATCCTCTGGCATATAAAATTATTATTATTATTATTTTCTATTACTTAACTATTTTTATTTTTTTATTAACACGCTGAACCAAGTGAACTAAAAAGTTTATTTTTTAAACTCTTAAATATGAAAATTTTAAAATAGATTGTATAATTACCGTTATGGACTTAAAATAATCTGTTATTCTAATATGAATTTTATTGTGTATCGACATATTGAACTATACATGAGAGATATTTTTTTTTTTTTTTAAAAAATGAAAATAAATTGTACAATTACAATTTTATAACCAAAAAAAAGCTTACTTAAGCACGTTTATTTAAACCTGATTTAGAATTTCACTAAATTTAGAGTAGTTCATTTCCATTCTATTTTCCCTTAATATAATAGATTTACTAGTATATTAGTAAACTAAAAATCCTTTTAATATTTGGGATGCACTTTTATATTTTGTGAGGAGAATCTTGAAGCTTTTGTTTATTCTTATTTGTGAATATTGTTGCATTATTCCTTGCAGGTGACGAAGGAGAAGCTATTGGAAGATGCCATACAAGGACATGTTCTAGGAGAAGCAACTTTGATGGCTGTATTCTAATATGTAGTTTGTGGGTGAATTTTCTTTAGCTAATATATGTACCATTTTGAAGTGTGACGTTAGAAAGATAAACCTTTTCTCAAATCTCACGCTCCCTTCGCATGTTTCATATTTTTCAGCTTCATCTCATCTTCTGTTACAAGATAACTATTTTTTCTAGACTTAAGAATTTCATTTAATAAATGAGCTAAAAAAAATTCTATAACAAATAAAAAAATTGAATGACATTTCTGACACTATATAGTTAAAAATTACTTGCTAATGATTCTATTACATATTTAGACATTTAGACAAGTGTTTGTACGTATACAAGTGTCAACCTATAAAGAACTTAACGTCAGATTTACAAATTTAAATAAGTTAGAAAAGGTGACCAAAAGTTTAAAAAACCCTAGTAAGAATACGTGTTAGTTGTTATACCCAATTCTAACAAAGCACAGAAGCTTTCAAATATATTTCTTAAAAGCTTATGAATTCATACACCGAGAAAAAATGAGTCTTCATAAGATCTTCTTAATGGTATACTGAATAGGAAGAAAAACGGAGGAAAATATATTCTTTAACAGAAAAATATAGAACTTTTTAGGATCTTCTTAAAAGGTTACGAATACCGGGAAGAATAAAAAAAAAGCAAAAATGGACATATATTCTAACTACTTTGTGTGTGATTATGATAGGTGTACTTTTTTTTATCAAAAATAAATATAGAACAAAGTATATATATATATATATATATATATATATATATATATATATATATATATATATATATATATTTTGTTTATATATTTATTCTAGCCCTAACTCATATATAAAATAATATAACTTATAAAATAATAATATTCATAATCTTTTATAATAGATTAATTACGCAAAATTATTTTCTTATATAAACTATATAATCTGTTACTTCATAACAATTATAGTAGGTTTATGCTCGGATAACTTTTTAAGTGTTTCAATTTAATCTTCGAATTCGTTTAGTCGTTTAGATTATCGTACACATTTTAATTTCTCACACCCTCATTTATTTAGCATCTACTATTTATTTTTTTTTTCATTTTATGCACTTTTTGGCGTTTACTAGAAAAAAAAAATAAACGGGCATATCTAGTTTGTGATAATCATAACTTTTAATTATTTCAATTTAATCTTCGAATATTTCAGTCGTGTAGATTGTTGGACACATTTTATTTACTCACCCTCATCTTTTAGTGTACAATTAGCATTTACTATTTTTTCTATGTACTTTTCTACATTTTTTTTTATTGTTTTTTTCTAGCGTCAACACTTGTTTGGTTACTTTGTAACAAAATCCAATTTTCACAGTAAAAGAAGTCTTAATTAAGTACGCGATCCTATGGTCAAACTTATTTTCAAATAATGGTTAAAGTAGAAGGGAAATCAAAATCAATATAGGAAAGAAAGTGAAAAATAATTGAGAATTCAAGAAATACTGTTTGGTGGGCAAAATTTAGAAAATAGGAAAGAAAGTTAGCATGTCTCGGAAAGCGAGATAGAAAAGAAAGTTAGCAATGATAATTACTATAAAATATATGAAATAGAAAGAAAGTTAGCAATGATAATTACTATAAAATATATGGGTTTAGTGGGCATAAGTGATACAAAATGAACATTTTTAGAAAGTTATTACAATTTTGTATTTTTTTAATTATTAGCTTAAATATTAGAAAAGGACAAAATTAAAAATAAGTTGTTCATGTGTAGAAAAAGAGTGAAATTATATTTACTATTTAAAAAATCTAAAAGTACAATATATTGACCATTTCAGTGAAGATTGTGTAAATTAGGTCATCAGTCTATTTTATCAGACACTATATTTTTAGTTTAACTTCACTACATCTTGATTCTTCTTCTTTACATTCAATTTCCACACACTATCATTATATAAAAACAAACAAAACAAAAGGGCCATTATTATTGGAAATGAATTTCAGATTAAAATTCACATAAAGAGAGATTCAGAAAATTAAATGTTTTTTGTGCATTTGATTCATAATATAAGTGTTTTACATAACAAATTTGTGTTAATTGTGGAATAGTTTATCAAAGCATTTCAATTTATATTGAAAGGCAATTGTTTGCTAGTTTAATGGACCAAGAACATAAAATTGATTTGGTTCACCAAATTTTGATTTACCAAAATTGGATTGACCAAGTATCAAACTAAAATTTGTAAGAAACAATCGTAATTTAATGTTTTATTTCTATGTATTTATTTAGATTTTTTTTATAATAGATATAGTTTATCAATATTTAGTATTTTTTATTTTATTTTTTATTTTTAATAAATTTCATATCATGAACTTCACAACATTAACATAATTAAGGTTATGTAAAAAATTATAATGATACTTAACTTAACCTTATTTAAAAATACTAAAAAAAATTAACCTATAAATTAAAGATAAAATTGATTAAAAAAGTAATTGAGGTGATAATTAGAAAAGAATATTAAATAAAATATTATTAATTGCAAGTTAGATATACTCATACATATTAAAATAAACTATTTAATGTATATAATATGATTCCAATAAGGCTTATAGCTTGGACTAACACCTAGGTTCAAATCATATTTAAGGTCCAATCTATGGCCTACATGCATCTCAATCCCAAAGCCCATTAGAAGACCCAATAACAAGGGACATGCACAAAAAGATCTAATTGGACTTCATCCAAGATGGCCCAAACCCACATAGGCTTCTCACACTCTTCACATGGATCAAAGAAGATGTGAAAAATTGAAGAGGTGTATCAAAGAGCAGTAGAATATCAATAAGATTGACCCATTGTTTAGGCCTTGTTTTCTAGAATAATAAGTCAAACAATGTGTAGTTGAATTGCTAAAAATGGGCTTGACTAAGCCCAATAGGAGATTTGGCCATGAGTTATCAAAAGTCCAAGGTGGATTAAGTGGAAGTTAACACTCCTTCCTACACCTCATGGATCCAATGCATCCAAGGGTTAGGAATGCTTCCTCCTTTTCCAAGCCATCATCCAATAGTTGTGAGCCTTCCTCCTTCTCCAAGCCATCTTTCACGGCCAAGATTGAAGGTCATTCTCATCCAAGGGCTAGGAGTGCTTATGTGTATTTGCTTTCATATAAAAGCCTAAATTTTAGACTATTGTAATCACTCTTGAATTTTGCAATAGAAGCATAGTGTTGAGAGTACTCCACCCTATTGCATTTGAGATTCTCCTTTGCTAGAGGATTGAATCATCTCCTCTAGCCATCTACCCCTAGCTTTCTCTTAAGCTAAACCTTCAAACACCTTAGTTCAAACAATTGCTTAGCAAGAACCTTAAACACTTGGTTCCACTCCTTCCATGGATCACGTCTACTTCATGGAGCTTTCATCCATTCCGCACCAAGAGCTCCACCATTTTGGTATCAAGAGCCAGGCAACTTCGGCAATCCACCATTGTTGAGTAAGGTTTCATGATCGTTGGCTTGTCTCTTCATTTTCGTGTTGTATTTCCCTTGTTCTTCCATTTTGTTGCTGTTTTTGTTCATTTCTATGGTGTTCTTAAGGCTACATGAATCTCTAGTGATTCAAATTGTAGTACTCCTTCATTCAATGGTGTACAAGTGTTCTTAATTTCTTTCAATTTTCCAGCCATCTTTTATTGCTTTTCCTTGTGTTTTCTTCATTTTTGTTTGGTGCATTCATTTTAATTTTCATTTCGTCCTACGATTTTGTCATTTCCAGTTTGTTTACTACTATTTTGAGTTGTTATACACATTTTCCATCGATTATTTGATTACACAAATTGCTTAGATTCATGACCTTCATCTCACAACCAAAAACACAATGAACATCAACATATCTGATGCATGTGGATAAGTAGTTCATGTTCTGTCCAGTTTTAATCCATTTGAGTGTCTAAATATGTTCTTCTATGTTCATGCTTGGTTCTAGACCATAATCAAGCTCATTCTTATTGAATTTCATAGAACATCTCAAAAGCAAGCACCACAATTTCTGTTTTTCTATTTTCTACTCTATTCTAGTACCTTTCTAGGTTCCTTTTGTTGTGCTTCCTTTCATTTCAAGCCTTAATTTCTTGCTTGTTTATTATTCCATATTCATTTCACTCTTGTTTCATTACTACTCTCTTTGGTTTAGCATTTCTAATTTGCTTTTCTTGCTTTCATCTTTGTGTATTGCCATATAAGTGTTAAGTCTCAAGCATTTTGGTTTTGGTTTGAGTGTGCTTTGAATTCTAGCTTAATTGCTTAGCTAGTGGTAGCATCTTAGGTGGTGGATGTGAAGTAATCCTTTAGCATTGTGCTTTCATTTGCAAATTACTTCTCACCCTACACATGTATACAAGATTTGAGCCAATTTTCTTAAAGAGTGTTTGAGTGCTAACATTTGTGTTTTGCCATAATTTTTCTTGTTTCTTGTTATTGTTTTTAGTGAAATTTTTGTTGTTGTTCTTGGAGATTTGGTACTTCAATTACAGTGCACAAAGTGCCCCAAATTTTTCCCCATTGGTGTGTGCACAAAGGCCATCAATTAAGGCTTGCTTTCCCCACTTTTGCTCGCGAGATTTGGCTGCATTGTTGTCCAACATTTGTGGTTCAAGACTTTTGGTCTCGGGACTCTTTCAAAACATCAATTTGAAGACATTTGGTTGCCCATTGTGGCTTGTAATTGTTGTTTCCATCTAGCTTAACTCTTTCTCTTCAATTTGGTCACTTATTTTGGCATTTCTAGAGCATCATAAGTTACCTAATTTTCCTCCCAAAGTTCACTAAAGTTTTGGTGTTCTCGGGATTGCTCCTTCTTTGTCATTCTTAATGCACCAACTTTATTGCATTTTAAACTTGTAAGCTTGGCCTACTTAGGTGTCTTGGGGAACCACAAGGTGTTCAATCCCATATCCTAAGTAGAACCTTTTGATACTATATAGTGAGCATTTTCGTAGTAAGTGTGTTGAAATTTCTAAGTGCTTTCTCACCTTACTTTAGGCCGCATAGCTATATTCATGTTTTCACGTTGCATAAAGGCTTAAGTGTGAAACCAAAGTCTCTAATCTTTTGCCATTTAGGGGTCCGTTTTTAGTGTTAAATTTCTTTGAGTCTTGTTTGCTTGTTTTGTGCTTAGTGACTTAAGTGATTCTATTTACTTAGCACTTAGACCATTGTGTGATCTTTGAAACCTTTTACAAGTGTATCTTGGCAAGGATTGGGCTTGGTATTTAAGAAGTCTTAAAGACTCACCTCGCCTAACCTGGAGGTCCACCTGTGATTGATTTCCTCTACCACACTTTGTTCAAGCTTCATAAGTTCATTCAATCACTATGAGTACATATTCTACATATAGTCCTAGGTTGAATAAGCATGATAGTCATGAGTTGCATCATACATTTCATAGTGACATTCCATTCTTTGGGGAGGATATAGGACTAATATAATTTAGAGATTGGATGTGGGATACAGAGAAATTGGTGCAACCATTGTTTAGTACATATAATCAATTTGATATTCTTGGGTACGTTACATCTAGGTTTATAGGACGTGCATCCGAGTGGTGGCAAAAGAGACAGTAGAGAGTGCAAAAGGGGAGAGAATCATGCATTAATACATTTTATGAATTGAAAGCATGCATGTGGAAACATTTCATTCCCCCTTCATTTAGGATAATTAAAGACCAACAATCTAGGATAGAAGACTTCATTGACATAGGTGATACATTCATCCAAAATCTTGCTAAGTTTTCTAGACTAGAAAAAGATTTTAAGAACAATTTGGACTTGCTTTTGAGTGAACAAAGAGAGAGAGAAAAACAAAAGCGAGAACGAGAGAAGCTTGAAAAGTTTCGAGAGTTGGATATGCAAAGAGTAAAAGAAAAGCTTGAGAAGCTTCGTGCAGAGAAAAAGAAAAGAGAGCAAGAGAAATATGAGAAAAATGAGAAGAAGAAAAGAGATAAAGAAGAAAAGGAAAAAAAGGAAAGTCTTAAAAAAGCCAAAGAAGAGAATGAGAGAAAAGAATTAGAAGAAAGAGAGAAAATAAGACAAGAGAGTGAACTTGAAAGAAAATCCCAAGAGGTAGAGTTAAAGAGCATTTCAAAAGACAAAAGAGAATTCGTTGTTAGGGATTTGGTGTACCATCTTTCACTAATGCCTTCCATAAAGACCCAATTTCCAGAGGGAGTTCTCCCATCTTTAAACTCTTCTCACTTTTTCATTAAATATTTTGTTTTGTTTCTTTCAAAAACTTTTTCTTCTCCATCTCATTCACATATTTTATCCTCCTCAAAATTTTGTGCCAAAACACACTTTGACTTTAAAATTCTTTTAAAAAATCATCTAAGTCAAACTGTAATACACTCTTTTTGTGAAGTGGGCCTAATACCAAATTTTTCCAATTTTATAAGCCCATTTTCACACATTGCACAATCAATTCTACTGCATGGTCATTATGATTTCATTATAATTTTGTTTGATGACTATTGCAGGTTTATGTTTTATCCTGGTGGAACCTCAAATTTGGTTGCTGTGAGCCTTAAAGGCATATAGCTTGGGCCAACGCCTAGGCCCAAATCATGCTCAAGGCTCAATCCATGTCCTACATGCATTTTAATCCCAAAGCCCACAAAGAGGCCCAATAACAAGGGGCATGCTAAAAAAGATCCAATCAGGCTTCATCCAAGATGGCTTAAACCCACATGAGCTTCTCACACTCTTCACATGGGCCATAGAAGATGTGAAGATTTGAAGAGGTGTATCAAAGAGCAATAGAATATCAATAAGATTGGCCCATTGTTTAGGCCTTGTTTTCTAGAATAGTAAGTCAAACAATGTGTACTTGAATTGCTAAAATTGGGCTTGACTAAGCCCAATAAGAGATTTGGCCATGAGCTATCAAAAGTACAAGGTGGATTAAGTGGAAGTCAACACTCCTTCCTACACCTCATGGATCCAATGCATCCAAGGGTTAGGAATGCTTCCTCCTTTTCCAAGCCATCATACAATGGTCGTGAGCCTTCCTCCTTCTCCAAGCCATCTTTCACAGCCAAGATTGAAGGTCATTCTCATCCAAGGGCTAAGAGTGCTTATGTGTATTTGCTTTCATATAAAAGCCTAAATTTTAGGCTATTGTAATCACTCTTGAATTTTGTAATAGAAGCATAGTGTTGAGAGTACTCCACCCTATTGCATTTGAAATTCTCCTTTGCTAGAGGATTGAATCATCTCCTCTAGCCACCTTCCGCTAGCTTTCTCTTAAGCTAAACCTTCAAACACCTTAGTTCAAACTAATGCTTAGCAAGAGCCTTAAACACTTGCTTTCACTCTCTTCCATGGATCACGTCGACTTCATGGAGCTTTCATCCATTCCGCACCAAGAGCTCCACCAGTGTGTGTATATATATATATATATATATATATATATATATATATATATATATATATATATATATATATAACATTTATTAATTTGATTAAAGTACCCGGGCAAACATATTCTTATAATTTCTTATAATTTTATAATAAGTTTGAAATTAATGTCTAATAAATATTTTGTATTGTTGTTGTATTAATGTGTTTTATTTAGTTTATAATGATTATTGTAAATACAAACTTTTAACAATAGTTAAAGGCAATTTTTAAAGATAGTTTCATATTCATAATTTATAAACATATCATTATAAATTATTTTGTAAATGTATCATTACAAATGATTTTAAAGTAGTTACGACAATATTTTTTTTTCATTTTCATACTATTTTTTAAAATAAAGATAGGTTGATATATAATTGTTATTTTAAAGTGCAGAGAAGTACTTGATGCCACTACTATAAAAAGTTACTTAGTCATCGAAATTAGTCACCAAAATTATGCTGTTCCAAATTGTGACTGAAATAGCAATTGATTCACATTAGTATCAAATTAGTCACCAAAACAACGACTGAGTGACTTCTTTGTGTTATTTGTTTGTATAGAGACCGAAAATATTAGTGGCAACAATTCAGTCACTAAATTGGTGATTGTGAAAACTAGAATAAATTGTTCGCTATAGCCACCAAATTATTCACCGAATAAAGTTTTTTATTAGCGACAAAATTTGTTGCAGTGGCTAAATAATGACCGAATGTGTTTCTCACTTACAATGATTTTAGTGTTTCAATAGCAACCAACTGTATTTTGGTGACTAAATTATTTTCAGTGTTTACCTCAATTATTATAAACTTACCCCAAATTAAATGATTTTGAGTTTGCCCCTAAATCCCATTTCATATCATACTTGTTCACAACGTGCCAAATCCTAAATCCTAATTTTCCTTTTCCTTCACAGCTTCCATCACCTGCTCACAGCTTCCATCACTTATGGGGTTTGAACCACTATTCACAACTTCTATTTCAACCGTAGTGCATTGGGGTGTCTTCTTATTGCTTACACATGTTTTTTCTCATTCCAAACATCCTTTTTTTCATTTCTCCATTGCAATTTAGTTTATCTTTTGATGTACCCATGAAATTTCTTATTTTTATAATTGTAGAACTTTTACCCGTGGAGCTAATGAAATGCAAGTTTTCCCTTAACTATATAGTTTTTGTTTGGCTACTACTATATGATTTTAGTTTGTTTTTGGGTTTTTGTTTGGTTTGTGATTATGGAATATCGAGAGCGCGTGTGTGCTTCAATGGGAATGGGTAGTTTGTGATGCAATGTGTGCTTGCGCTTGAGGCTATTGTTGACAAGGTGCTATACTTATGTGCTTTTAATCACGTATTCTCTAGAGGATAATCAAAAGAATCATTATGTTTGCCATTCTATGTGATATAGTGATTGCTAGAATGTGGTTTTTGGTTTTCTAATAAGTTGTTAAGGTGGCAACTAGTTAACATTTGTTTGTTGCCTAGGTTAATGTGTTTTCTTTGATGTGTATGGTTTTGTAAGGCAATAATACAATTGAAGTTTGTGAACCTCATATAAGCTACTTAAATTAAAATATAGGTATAATTACTGATTTGGTACCTGAACTTTTTGGGATTGCTCAATTTGGTACCCGAACTTTAGGAATGTTCAATTTGGTACCCAAAATTTTTAAACGGGTTTATTTTAGTACCTTCCATTAAACACTACTTGACGTTGTTTGGCTTCTGTTGAGGTGACATTGTGCAGTAGAGATGTGATAGAAATAAGGGTTGTGCACATGGATTTAGTGGTAAAAAAATTTCAAAATAAATCATAAAAACCAAAATGCGTTATTACCGAATTTGGGAAAGAATTAGGGTAGAGTGAAATCCATGTGCAGAAGGAAAAATTAGGGCAGAAATTGTGTAAAATCTGACATGCTTGTGCTATTTTGCAACTTTCCTAAGGACGATGGAGTTTTTTCCACCTAGTGATTTATGCAAAACTAATAAATGCATCAATATACTTTACCTACAATTCACTTTGCTCTATTCCCCTTGAACCACTTTTCTACTCTACAATTAAATAAATATTATTTAACAAAGCTCGTGTATCAGTATCAACAAAATTCTCACACTTTCCATAGAAAATATAGTTGTAGAAAAACTGAAAACTTATGAAATCAATACCAAAGAAAGAAAAGGAAAACATTATGAAGATTGTATTTTTATGCAAAAGATAACTGAGAAATATAAGTCAACGAAGACAATCATGAGCATGCATCATGTCAAAATTGAAGTATAGACAGGTAATATTGAGTTTCTTCAAAATAATACCCAAAATTAGTTTGATTAGCAACAGACAATATTCAGATTTTGTTGTTACCTGGAATTCTTGAGAAACACAACGAAGCCAGTGAAGTTGAGACTCCTTGATACATCAATAAGTTTGAATTCCTTGATAAACAGCCTTGTCTCCACTGTCAAGAAAGAAAAGATTCAGAACAGTGATGTTTGCCAACATGGACCCTAGGGCACCATACACTTTTAGGTCATAATTCCTAAATCTGTCAATTTTAGTCTTCAAGCCACCTTTAGTTGCATCATCATCTGATGGGTTGATTTTTGAAACTGAATAATCCATAAGGGAAATTAAGGACATTAAGTCTTCATGATTCATCGTTGATTCTTGGTAGTGGTTTCCTAAAACTCCTACCCAAGAAAGTCATGATTCCATAGCAGGACCAAAGGCTTTAAACAGAGATTCTACAACATCAGGAGCATTGGATTCGAAAATATTATCTCCTAATTGCAAGAACTGAATCCATGTTAATTAGGTAGTAGAACATGAAAGGAAACAAACTCATGGGAAATGCTGCATAATTAAAAGAACAAAGAAATATTGTTCAGTACCATATGACAATTGACTATAAAAGTTTCATGGAGACATCCTATATTTTATTTGAAATCATAATCAAAATTTGTTTCACAATTCGAAAACATGTCACCGGGATTTGATATTAGTGAATAAATTAGTACCTTCTGCATCTGGATTTCACTCTGTCCTAATTTTTTCCCAATATGGTAATATCGCATTTTGGATTTTATGATTTACTTTGAAATTTTTTTTTACCATTAAATTCACATGCACAACCCTTATTTCTGCCACGTCTTTGCTGCACAGTACCACCTCAACAGAAACCAAACGGCGTTAAGCAATGTTTAACGAAAGGTACTAAAATAAATCCGTTTAAAAATTTTGGGTACCAAATTGAACATTTCTAAAGTTTGGGTACCAAATTCAACAATCCCAAAAAGTTCAGGTACCAATTCAGTAATTATACCTAAAATATAAGTTATTCGAGTGACTTACCAAACTCATCTATTATAATTTTGACCATGAGACTCATCTCTTTGTTGTTCTCTATAAGACCTAGGAAAAATAATTATATTTTTTAAGAGTGTAATTGAACGTGAGGGGAATGTTTAAATTAAGAAATAGATAATTTTGTAAAAACGGTGTGTAGCACAATTGGTTAGAGACTTGTTTTATGTTGGATGTAAAGCGTTAGATTCCTTGTATTTCCATTTAGAGCATTTATATTTTAAAAATGGTTTTATAATTGTTTTGCAAGAGTGTTTTAAAACCAAATTTAATTTTTATATTAAAATTCACATTTTTTATTAAATATTTTTATATAATATATTAAAATTCACATCATTATAACTTTGATATAAAAATTAAATTTGGTCACATCTTTGATAGGG